>Ga0272441_10008463_pt1 | contig 16272 bp, 21 predicted proteins | sample SSMProp6N_FD_193582 | JGI IMG/M metagenome (GOLD analysis project Ga0272441, IMG submission 193582) | Marine sediment archaeal communities from Little Sippewissett salt marsh, Falmouth, MA, United States - SSM-Prop-6N | ecosystem: Environmental > Aquatic > Marine > Wetlands > Sediment ... | reverse complement strand
ATAAATGTTTTAGATTTATTGAATGAAAGGAATAATTTAGTTTATATAAAACTGACAAATGATGATGGAGAATATAATTATCCTGCAAGTTTATCTTTTGGAGAATTTCATTACACCTACTTAGTAAATCCAAGTTATAGTCTGCCTACTGGAAATTACAACTTTATATTAAATGTTAGACCGAACTAAAATGAAATATAGATTACTAACAACTTTACTACTTGGATTATTTTTAATATGCTTTGCTTCAGCAATGTATGCTGGTCAGAATGTTACTGTGGACTTGGGGACTAATGAAAATGTTAAATGGAATATAACAGGAAACTCTGAAGACATGATTGGACTATCCATCTCTCAAGTTGGATCACAAGCAATAGTGTCTGTTGACAAATTATTCAAACCAGATAATTTTACAATTACATTCTACACAACAAAGGAAACATCTTCTGGAGGTGGTGGGGGTTCTAGTAGTAGTTCAAGTTCATCGAGTAGTTCAAATGAATCAATCATTGTTCCATTTGATGAAGCAGCACAGGATTTAGTAGTGTTAGGAGAGATAGATCAGGAAGATTTTAATACTGAAAATAATTCTGCAAATGATGACGAATATGATATTGAAAATGGAAGTCATTTTTGGTTTTACACTATAATCTTTATAACTGGGATTATTATATTTATTCTTTCAATAAAATTAATTTATTCAAAAGAGGATAAAGACTTACTAGAGTGATAGTAAAGTATTTAAGTATTAAAATAGTAGTAACAATAACATGAAAAAAGCAAATATACTAATCTTTATTTTTATTATGCTTATCAGCTTTGCTTCTTCATACGACTTACATCAACAAAATACAAATTATTCATATCAAGAAACAGTAGCAAATGCCGAATCTTGCACTTTAACAAAAATAACATACCCAGATGGTAGTTCAGGCACTTTAAACATAACAATGGATAATGATGATTTCAATTTCTACACTGAAATTGAATCATCTAATTTTTCACAATCAGGAGATGTTTGTTGGGGAATTGTTTGCTACGATTCCGATGCTACACCTGAATACACTAGTTCTAGGAAATGTTTAACTGTAACCCCCTCTGGAAAAGATCCGTCAATCGCTAATTCATTAGCTCACATAATATTAATTTTATTCTTGGTCTTTTTAATAGTTAGTTTTTATTTTGTTTCTAAAGATATAAAATTTGAAAAATGGTATAATTCAATCATATTAAAGTACCAAAATAAAAACTATATAAAATTAGTACTCAGTTCGTTAGCTTACAATATAATGAAAAATACTTTCGTTGTTTATTATTTAATAGGATTACCAATACTACTTTCATTAACTGATTTGGCTTACAATTTTGGAATTACTTCGCTAATTGATATTATGAAAATTCTTATTGGTGTGTATTTAATAGGGGCTATAATTATGGCAATATACTTTCTAAGCTATGTACAAGAGTGGATAATGAATTTGTTTGAAAATATATCTAAATTAGATTGGGGGGTAGAAGATTGAAATATAAATCAAAAACTTCTCTTGGGGTAAGCAAAAAAGGAATAGATTTTATAAAACGTTTTTGCACAAATAGGAGAAAAATCGAAACAGATGAATCAGACTTGGCTTATTGGAAATTATTTGAGGTCATAGTAAACTATTTTAAGATTAATAATGATAGATATTTAGAGTTACTTAAACTGGAGTATAAAAATGACAGATTGGTTTAATAATGTAAAAAAGTATGGAAGTTTTTCAATAATATTTCTAAGTATGTTGTTAATTTTTATTTCAGGATTATTTTTAGGTACTTCTTATTATGTAATGGATCAAGTAGAAACGGCATTTGAAAGTACAAACTGCGTTATAAACAATAATGTTTTTGTTTCTGATTGTCAAGAATTATGGGCTTTGTCGGTGTATCCATTTTTGGGATTAAGAAGCTTATTGGTATGGTTTAGTTTCTTTTTTGTATTCGCTTTAGTCATAGGAATATTATTATTGGGTTATCAATCAGGAAATAATCCTGTGTTAATGGGGTTTATGGTAGTAGTAGTAACCATAACTACTTATGCATCTTTGTATGTGTCTAATGGTTATCGCACACTTTTAGAAAATGATTTGTTTAGAAGTATGATGGTAGACTTTACGGTTTATAATAAGATTATGTTATCCTTCCCATGGTTTATTTTTATTATAAGTTTGCTGTCATGTATATTAAGTATTGTAAACTGGCAAAGAAGTCGTGTTAATTCTCCTACTAGCGATCTCGACTATTAGGAAATCTTTAAATAGTAGTAAATCTTTTATTTTTTTATGAGATGGAAAGGATGCAAATCAAAAAACGGGAGAAAAGTAATTTGCCCTAAATGTGGATATACTTGGAAAACAAAGCAATCAGGTTATATCTGTTGTTCACGTTGTAAAAGATATTTTGGTGGGGGAGGATATGCAAAAAGAAAAAGAGAACTATAGTGATATTCAAATATTTTTATTATGCTTTAAGGAGGAAACTTTACCATGCAGGAAAATTTGAATTGGAAAAAGATAAATATATTTAGTTATTATAAACTAAAAAGATTTTATAATTCATTATGTGAAGAATCTAAGAATAATTTTACTCCAAGATTTTGTAGGAAATTTGTATTCTTTGTAGCATATATGATTTTTGGGGATGTAAATGGATATTATTTAACAAAAGATAATAACATCATAGCAGTAGGATGGACAAATGGATTTGAAAATAAAAGAGGACTTGCAGTTTGTGTTTCAAAAGAATTTCAAGGAAAGAAAATTGGAACTGCAATAATTGAAAGATTGCAAGAGGATTCTACAAAAGATATAGCTATTTCTGTATTTGAAGATAATAAACCAGCATTACAGCTATACAAAAAGTTAGGATTTAAAGAAAAAAGGAAAATAAAAACATTGGAGTGGAAGAAAAATGAATAAAAGAATATTAATATTTCTTTGCTTAGGAATATTATTAATTAGTTCAGCAAGTGCGTTCAACTTTGATAATAGAGGATCTTTTGATAAGAATATTGGAAAATATGGGCAATATGAAATTACAAATGCTTTTGGAATGGGTAAAGATTTAGCAACTTTAGAATTAAAGGAGAATACAGATACTTGTGGACAGTATTGTTCAGCAGAAAAAGAAATTGTGTTATACGAAAAAGGGAGTTTAGTAGATAACGTTATATTTGAAACCATACTAGATGATGGTTCAAGGAAAGAAGAACCAATAAGAAATTATCAATTTTATATTAAAACTGAAGGAGAAAAAGTTTTAGTAGATGATTATGAAACACAATGCCATAATGGAGAATATAACTCGTTAAATGGAACTTACAATGAAATATGCGAAAGAGTGAAAGTTGGAAGTCATTATGAAGATTCTCCGCAATGGACAGAATACTCTTTAGGAGATGAAGTTGAAGCTGGAACTTATACTATTAAATTAGAAGGAGAAAAGAAACCTTCTCGTTCAGTTGATTGGATTATAGAAAGTAATGGAATTTGGACTACTGAATGGGCTAATTGGTCTGGTTCAAGTTATACTGGAGATACGGAATTATATTACAAATTAGATGGAACAACGGGTGATGTTATAGACTCAACTTCAAATGGGAACGACGGAACAAATCAGGGGGCTACCAGAGGGGAAACAGGAATTATAAATAATTCTTTTAAATTTACTTCTACTGAAAATGACTATATAGGCACAAATTATATACCCCAAACAAATAGTGCATTTACTTGGACTGCTTGGGTTAAAACTAGTGCAACAAGTGGTGCAATTATGAGTTCAGATACTGGTGCAACTGATGGGGTATTATTAAGAATAACATTGAACAAATTAGAAGTAACGTCCGGGGCTGGTGGGTCAACAAGAACTTTAGGAAGTTCTAGTAGATCTATAAATGATGGCAACTGGCATTTTGTTGCAGTAGTTTCAAACGGAACTTGGGGGAACATTTATGTTGACGATACTGGCCCAGACAGTTCTGCGACTTGGAATCCTTATGTTTCAACTAATGATTTGTGGATTGGAAGAAGAAGGGATAGCACAACTCCATTAGAAGGATATATTGATGAGGTTGGAGTATTCTCTACAAATCTTTCAAGTTCAGAGATTTTAGACATATATAATTCAGGGGTAGGAATAACGTATCCCTTTTCAGAAGGACAAATAACTATAAATTCTCCAGCAGACGATTATCTTTCTTCAACAAATGAAGTAACATTCAATGCAACTGCGAGTATAACTGGAGGTGCAACTTTAACAAATATGAGTTTATGGACTAATGAAAGTGGAACTTGGGAAGTAAGAAATACAACAGATTTAACAGGAACATACAATACAACTACATTCATAAGAACATTAAGTGAACCGACATTATGGAGTATCCAAGCGTGTGACAGCGACGGAGATTGTGGGTTTTCTACTGAAAATAGAACTGTTTTCATAGACGCTGATCCACCAATCATATTAGTCGAATATCCAAATGGGACTTTGGATTATGGTGCAGGTGGTGCATCAGAAACTCTTAATGTAACCTTCACAGATCTAAATTTAGATAGTTGTTGGTATGATTATAATGGAACAAACATTAAAATTGATGGATGTGTTTCTGGTGTAAAAAACGCTACTACTTTTATACTCGAAGAAGGAAATTATAATATGACTATCTACGCAAATGACTCCGTAGGAAATGTAAATAGTTCTTTTATAGAGTGGGATTACAAAGTTTTTGAGAACTCCTTTGATTATAACAATGAAACTCGGGCAGGGGATCAAGAAGATTTTACTTTAAATATTACTTTACTTGATGGTTACGATTTAACTTCTGCAATATTTCATTATGGGGATTATATCAGCTATCCATCAATAGTATCAGATGGGCAAAACAGAATAATCTCCATAGCAGATTATGAAATTCCCATTTATACAACAGATACAAATGTTTCCGTATATTTCAGTTTGGCTATGGATGACACAACCGAAATAGATACCACTAACATCACACAATTAGCTAATGCAATATTTTTAGATAATTGTTCAGCGTATACTTATAGATTATTTAACATAAGTTTATTTGATGAAAAAGAAAAAACCCAGATATTTGGAGATATAGAATTTAATTATCATCTTCTAAATAAACCAGCATATAGTGAAATTAATAAATTGAATCTAAGCTTTGAAAATACTACTAATGTTGAAATATGTTCAGACATAAACTTAACTAATCAAAACTTTGCACAATCTATTGAAGTGAGATATACTTCTGATGGATATGTATCTGAATTATATAATATACAAAAGGCAGATATTGGAAATGAAACTATCACGCTAAATCTTTTTGATTTAAATGAGTCCGATTCAACAGAATTTAAAGTAACTTATCAAGACAGTACATTTAGTTTTGTTGATGGAGCTATAATACAATTACAAAGAAAATATATATCAGAAGATACTTATGAAGTAGTAGAAGCTCCAATAACTTCTAATGAGGGTGTAGCTGTTTTACACATAGACTTAGATACAAATGTTTACAAAGCCACAATATCTAAAGATGGAGAAATTTTAGATACATTTGACAACTTAGTTTTCAAATGCCAAAGTATACTCACAGGGGACTGTGAGCAGAAGCTACTTGGTGAAATAGATCCCGTAAATAATATCTTATTAGAAACCAGCAGAGATTTTACATATAGCATAAGCGAAAGCAATGATACCGTAACCATATCTTTTTCATCACCAAGCGGATTACCTTCTTTGGTTAATATACAGCTAACACAACAAGACCAATTTGGGACAGAGTCGCTTGTGAATAAAACAATAACTTCCTCTGCAGGGTCTGTAGAATGTGGTTTTAATAATTCAATTACTGAAAGTTATTTAAATTTGAAGATATATAAAGATGGTGTTTTAATCGGTTCTAAATCTTATATTATCCAAAGGGATGGAGATTTTGATTTCTTAGGAAACAATTACTTTATTGTTTTTATATTACTACTAAGTTTAATGGGTATGGCACTAACAAGTCCAGAGTGGATAATAATAAATGGAGTTATGACTTTTGTGTTGGCTGGAGCATTTTGGTTATTAAACGGATTGAACTTTGCAATAGGTCTTGGAAGCATTATGTGGTTGGTTATTGCTTCAGGCATACTTATATTTAAATTAGCTAAGCAGGAGGATAGATGATGGCAGAAGATAATTTAAAAGATTTCACAATTAATTGGATGATTACGGGATTTTTAATAACTTGTTTAATCTCTTTTACAATAGTGTTTATGTTTAATAATAATCCACAAGGACTCGGTGATGAGGGAAATGATATATTTAACACTACATATTCTGGTATGTCTAGTAATATTTTAGAAACTCCAACAGATGTTGATTCCATCCTAAATATTACAGCTAACACAAATCCAGAAGCATCTGACTTAGGAAGCAGAGATAGTGTTGCATCAGCCTATGATTCAAGGCAGATTTCTATGTCTTATTGGGAGGCAAGTAAAAATATGATTGGGTGGGTGTTTACTGGAGATATTGGCAATATGTTGATAATGGTATTTAGTGGAATTATTGGATTTCTATCATTCTACTTTATAGTTAAATACATAAGGAACGGAATATAATGCAAAAATATCTATTAATGGAAGATTTTGGGGGGCAAGGAGTAGTTCCATTATTATCAGCAATAGTCACAGCTATACCTCCATTTTTCTCTATTATGTTATTTGTATTATGGATTTTTGGGACGGCGGCATCTTATTTTTCGATACTGAAAACAACTGGAAAGAAAAGATTTTGGCATTCCTTAACTGCTGTTAGTTTTGTTATGTTTCTCGGTTCTTTAGTATTAGCTGCACAAAATACCTCCACTATAACCTTCTTAGATGGTTACTGGATTGGATTTTATATTTTGATGACAATATTATCCTGGGTTCTATTAGACAGATACAAATAATAACTTGTTGTTTCATGTGTGTCATGTGTGTCACACATAAGAATTTATAAATAAAAAAAAGATATATATTTATGGTTTGTATTTCAAAAAAATTGAAAGGGGGAAATAAAAATGAAAGGTAAAGATTTAATGGAGAGTGTTTCAACAGTTATGGCTGTAGTAATCCTTGTGGTTATTGCTGCTCTTATTGTTGGTACTATTTTAAGTAATACTGTATTCTCTTCACTTACTATCATTAACACTACAGAAATATCAACAAGTTTTGGTTCTTTCGTAACAAACTTGATTGCATTCCTTGCAGTTATTGGTACTATTGTAGGTGTTGTTTGGCTTGTAATGTATGTTAAGAAGCTATTCGATAGAAAGGAAGGATTACAAGGCATATCTGCTTAAATACCTATTTAATTAAGGGAGTTTAATCCCTTAATTTTTTATTAAAATGGCAAAAATAACAGGAAAATCTGTAATCAGTTCAATAAGTGTGGCTATGATGGTAGTCATTATGGTAGTGATTTCTGCATTGATAGTTTCAACGATCACTAGTGATAGCGTTTTTACAGATATACCCAATTCTGGAACAGTAACAAACGAAACTGGAGCATGGCTTAACGGCACAGGATATACTCTGTCTGAAGCTACTGCTGATGGTTTTGCTAGTCCCGTAATTACTACAATTTGGGGCAGTGAGAATGGAGAGTATAATGTAACTATTCCCACAGCAAACGCAAGTGTTACTAGTGCGGGGATTGTAACAAACGCTACCACATATACGAATGATAATGTAAGTATATCCTACACCTATGATTATGCTTCTGGAACAAGTTTGGCAGGGGTCAATGTTTCAGATATAACTGTAAGTTATGGATTATTCGTAACAAACTTGATTGCATTCCTTGCAATTATCGGAACTATCATGGGTGTAATATGGTTAGTATTATACGTCAGAAGATTGTTCGATAGAAAGGAAGGATTACAAGGAATTACTGCGTAAGCCAAGGTATTTCATGAAGGACAGGCAACCTTTATAACTCAACCTGCAAGACTATGGCACACGTCATAGGGGGGTGAAAGTCCCCGTCTTTTTATTCTTCGGTATGGTCTTACTTTTCTTTTTAGAATCTTATCCTTTTTCGTTCTCCTTCGGTCTTTATAACTCTCTATCATATATAGAATAAACTTGAAGATTAAATATATTTTATTGTTGGATAATCTGCATAATAAAAACATTTATAAATACAAGAATATAAATATATAAATAAAATGAAAAAAGAGTTGAGATGCCCTAAATGTAACAGCACACAGACACGCTATCGTGTAAAAACTAATGATCATATTTGTTATGCCTGTGGTAATATTTATGTTATGGAAGAAAAAGAAAAAGATGAGGAAAAAGAATAATGGCATTAGATGATGGATTAGCACCAGCAAAAGATATTCTCGGGGGAGGATTTTCAAGTCTTGCATCTAACTCATGGATAATATTACCAATAGTTGGAGTTATATTTGTAGCATTAGGCATATTCTTTTTTATTAAAATTAGGGACAAAAAGACCCAATGGACACACATATTAAAAGTTAGGAGAGTTTTACAAGATAATAGACTCACAGATGCAGTAATTCATAAAATGAGAAGATTTCCGCTCATCAAAAAAGCAGAGATCTTTGAATTAGAAAAACCTTTGTTAGGTTCGTATTTGATCCCAGAATTAGATGAATATTCTGGGCATAACGAATTTTCAATAATATTAGATAAAAATAATCGAATATACACAAATAAGGGAGAGTTTTTCAATCCAGATAAATCTTCTGTAAACGTTTCTGCTAAGCATTCTGAGATAGATGTTCAACGTCAAAACCTTAAAGCAAACTTCCAGAACATAAACAAGATAAACAAAAGAATTGAGTGGTCGACTATTGCAAAATATGCTTTTATGATTACCGCTATAATTGCAATAACAATCGTGGCGATAGTGGGAATACAAAATTGGAGCGAAGCCCAGAAATACACGGCCCAAGAAGCACAATATAATGCTCAAGCCATGAGTGATCTTTCTGATGCTATGTCTACTATTGATGGCACAGTTAACACCCAAAAATTAATCCTTGAAAAACTAAAAGAACTTTATGGAACTTCTAATATCCAAGGAGTGATAAAAAATGAAAATTCTTAATCTATTCAAGATAAAATCTAAAAAATCTAAGCGAATGGATGAGTTATATAAGAGATATGAAAATGGAGAAATACTCCAGGTAGATAACGGAATAGACAATAAAGCATATATATTAAATAAGAGGGAACAGCGTGGTTAATCTAATAACTGCTAATAATAGAATTGTTCGAGTATTGTTTGTTTTAAATTTAATATCTCTTTTAGTTTATTTTATTCATTTTGAGAAGTTTTTAATGATTGTTCTCATAATATTAAACTTGATACTCCTTGGGACTAATATTCTTATAGAAAAATATTTTTATATTTTTCAAGGATTGTTAATTTCAAATAAATTGGCCAAAAATCTAAAAGAAAAATTAGATAACTCGAAATAAATGGGAAAATATTTAGATAAATTCAAATCAGGTATAGAAAAAATAGACAAAAAAGTTAGTTCTATGTCTAAAGATGAAAAGGATAATCTTGATGATAATCCTTATAAAAAATTTGATGAAATAGATGAAGGACCATATTCAGACTATGAATCAGATAGGTTTATACGTGATTTTGGAGATTATGATGATGTCGGGATTGTTCCAGCACAAAAACCAGAATCGTTTCATCATTTTATATTAGAAAATCAGTATAAAGATTTAGAAAGGTCTATTAGAGGATTTAAAGATGTATTTGACAAAGAGAAACAAGAATGGAGAACAATAAGAAAGAAAGAGCATTGTTTTACAGATGAAGAGGCCGAAGAAATATTGAGAACTGCTCAAAGCCATTTAGCAACAGATATAAAACTTGGATATATTAGTAAAGAATCATTTCCATTACTAATGGATGCTATTTATCAAGAAATTGCATTTTTATTTGAGTCTATTGCTGAATACAGGTATGGCAGATATAATACCTTTGATAAAAATGGAAAATTGATTAAAGTAAACTATGACAAACAATACGAAATGAAACTACAAAACCATAAAATCTTCCTAGAACTATTCACAAGAATCCAGGCCAATTATTCTAGAGCGATACAGGGAGCTGAAAATAAACTAACCCATAACTCTGTTAGAGGACAAGAGAGTTTACAAAGTACTGATAATGATTACTATAACAGAAATAGGAGATACAGCTGATGGCTTATGAAAATGGAGATATAAAGATTTTCAATCCAGATAAAGAGATTTCTAAAGAAATAACTCTGGAAATACTTACAAGACATAGGGATGCTCTGAAACAGGCAAGAACAGGCGAACTAGTTGGAATACCTATAGAAAAGATAAAAGATAATGACCGAAAACTTAACCAAGTACGAGCATTAAACTTAATAATCGCAGCACAAAGAGAAATGATTACAATCGCTAGGCCTATTGTTTATTTTAGATCCTTGCAGAAATGGAAGAAAAGGAATAAAAAAGATGATGATAAAAAAGAAAATCCCTTTGAAGAAGATAAAAATGATTACAATAATCTAATATCATGGCTTAATTTTATTCGGAATTGCGAAAAAGCAATTTTAACTGCTGAAAGAACAAAGAGAAAAGATGATGATTTTATGATTGTGAAACAGACAAATGATGGAGAAGTAAATGAATTAACTAACAACTTTTATGAAATGTTGGAAGATCTTGAAGCGTCTTATGAGCAGATATATCTTCTTCTGCTAACAAATAAAATAGTTAGTGCAGGAATAGAAGAAGATGAGGAACTAACCTATAAACAAAAAGAAGAAGAAGCAATAAGGCGTGTAGTGGAGGCGTAAATGTATTTTACAGGGGCTAGGAAAAAAACAATTTTCCCTCACAGATATTCTTCAATATTTTATGATTTCTGGTGGTCTCATAAAGCTCTTTGGGAATCTATGTTGGGGAGGTTGCGTATTGAAAAGGATGTTATGGTATTGGTAACAGGGGATACTGGAAGCGGAAAAAGTCATTTTACTGGAACTATTGCATTTAAACACGCCGAAAGAGAAGATAATTTTATTCTGAATAATAATACAAAAATGTTCATTCCAAAAGAAAATTTCATTATAGACCCAGAAGAATTTGCTTATAAGATGATTACCAAAGAAGGTCAGTTTTTATGGTTAGATGAAGCGAGAGCAGCCGCCAATAGAAGAAACTGGTTTAGTGCTATAAATAAAGCTGTAACAGAAAGAAAAAACAAGAATCGTAAATTATTCAATATATACTTTTTTTGTATGCCATTTGAAAGAGAGTTTGATCCAGCACTTGGAAGCCATTTAACTATGTGGATCTGGGTTAGAAGGGGAGTCGGAGAGGTATATGTTAAAAGAAGCGGAGTTAAGGGGGGCGTGGGCCTTAATATACAAGCCATATTGGACAGAGAAGAGAAATACCTAAAAGAAAATCCTAAAAAGACAATCGTTAACCCTGCAATACATCCAGAATATTGTGGGAGGATTGCTTTTTCTAAACTAACAACTACTTTTGAAAAGGAATATAAAGATTTAGTAAAGGCAAAAAAAGCCACAGGAGATCTGACAGATGAAGAAAAGTTAAAGTATGGTATTAAAATAAAAAAATCTCCAAAACAGGTAATTAATGAACTAATAGACCGAATAAAATCTGGTGAAATAAAAAACAAGCGTAAATTATGGAATGAGTTGGATTGTTTAGATTTAACTGATGACAAGAAACTAAAAATGTTGAATTTTTATCTTAAATTAGAAGGGTGGGATACATTCAACAAATTGTTTGATAAAAAGAAAATAGTCATAAAAGATCCCTGGTAATCGGGGATTTTGACAGGAATATTTAAATAGTAGTAATTCTATGATTAATGATAGAATATGGTATCAATAGTACTAAAAAATCCAACAGTATCTGAATTAAATAATATAATGAAAGAATATTCTAAATTATATGACAATGTTGTGTTAAAATATGATTATAAGAACAGAAAAGCGATAATTGGTCTTTCTGGAAGAAAGATTAGAATAAAGAAAGCAAAATATGAAAGATGTGTAAAAAAGGTGAAAAAAAGTAGCCCACGATATAATCCCTATGGGGTCTGCAGGGCCTCCTTATTGAGAAAAAAAAGAAGATAATCTTAATTAAATCTCTTTGGTATCCTTTACTAGTTCAAATGTAGTAATGGGGTTTATCTTTGTGTAAATTCGAGTAGTGCTTAAATCTTTATGGCCTAAAAGCAGTCCAATACGCTCTATCGGAACTTTCTCTATTTCATAAAGGTAAGTTGCTCTAAGATGCCTTAAAGAGTGAATTTTTATGTGTTTGTTTAATGCCTTTTCACAAACTCTCTGTAAGATGTGGTATCTAAACCAGTTATATTTTGATCTGATATATTCTTCTTTCCATAGTTCAATATCCGCCCCCATTAATTCTCGCTTAAAATTTGATTCATCCGCCCCAAATTTAAAAATCATTCCTCCAACAGGGACACCAAATTCATTCAAAATATCTAACTCTTTTGCATAATTATATAAATCATTCATCAAATTTCTGGGGATATTGACTATTCTATCTTTTGATCCTTTTCCAGACTTTATATTTGCTACACCATAGTTCTCTTTATTGTTAATCCAGTCAATCCAGTGTATATGTCCCCACATCATTTTTATAACTTCTGATACTCTTAATCCAGCCCCCATGTTGAATATGCATCTAATTGCTAAATCATAAGGCTTTGGTGTTGCTGAAATCATTAATTTTACTTCTTCTATACTCAACAATTCTGGGAGTTTATTTGCTTGGGATTTTATGCTGGGGATTCTTAAATTAAAATCAATGGAAGAATCATAGCAATAGGAGTTAATCATAACCAAAACAGCCCTTTGATGCTGGTACTTAATGCTCCTCATTATCAATCTTAAAGTCTCCTTATTAAGAACTTTGTATTTTTTGGATATTTTTTTTAGAAACAAAAGCCTTTGGTGGATAGTCCCCAGGGCATATTTTGGACGCATCCAATTAGATATCCCATAATATAACTCCTCATTTAACTCCAATTCATCCATCATTTTTTATGGCTTTTAATTTATTTAAACCTTTCTATAATACCTCTATATTATAAAGAACTATGTAATGTGTGTCATGGTTAATCAATATGACTACTTCAAGAGTTATATCTTTAAACTTAGGGTTTTAGCTGAAACTTTTAAGCGTTGCTAAAAGGTTTTAAGCGTTGCTAAAAGGTTTTAAGCGTTGCTAAAAGGTTTTAAGCGTTGCTAAAAGGTTTGAGCTTTTAATAGTGGAATAATCATCTAGAACAAGGATTAAATAGATGGGGGGATATACCCCCCTGAAAGTTTTTGTCTTTGGGTAAAGTAACTTTGTTATAGTAGTTACAACGGGGTTATACATTTGAAGTTTAGGCCTAAACTTCAAATTTATCTTACTTGCAACCCTTTGGTAATTCCCAATTACCAATTTATTTTAAAAGAAGGATAACTTTATAAATATTTATAACATTAAGATGTTATGGATTTTAGAGAATCTATTAAAAAATTAGAACCTTATTTAGCATTGATGATTTTTATTGTCTTATTATCTTTGGCGATTTTATTATATCAAGATAATCAATTAAAGAAAGAGATTAATAAAAATTGTGGATGGGGGGAATCTGATTTTTATTGTTTCTGTGAAAAATCAAAAGCTATGGAAATGAAGAATATGTTTGAGGATACTAGCGGAGGAGAAATTAACATTTCTTTATTAGAAAATGTTCCGATGGATCGGTGAAATAATCAAAAAAGTTTTAATAAATGTTTTAACTTTTGCAGCAATATTTGCAATAATATGGTTTTTCATATTAAAATCATTTTTGGGTTAATCGGAAATATTTAAATAGTAGTAATTCTTTTAAAAATAGATTATATTAATTAATCAAAAAAAGAATGGTTATAATAACAAAAGATGGTTTACAATCTGCCGCCCCGGAAGCAATAATAAGAGCAACTCTTCCCCAAGCATCTTCTGGAAGGAAAAAAACCTCTAGAAGTGGAGGCAGTAGAGGAAAATCTTATAAAAATGTTCCTTCAACTCCGTCTGTTAAACTTGGAGATATTCCTGGAACTGTAATAATTAATGGTCAGGGGTACTCTGTAGCTGCTGCAAATCTTCCAGAATTTATATTAAGTAAAACTGGAGGATTAGGAGATTCTGCAAAAGCAGCAATAGAAAAAGCAAGACAAATTGCTGAAGAAGAAGCAAGAAAAATAGCTGCTCAAAATAAGATTAAAGAATTAGAAAGAATAAAACAGTTTAATCAAAAGATTGCTTCAATTACAAAACAAACTCCTATGCAAAAAGAGTTATTTGAAAGAGCTAGAAAACAAAACCTTCTAATTAGTAGTTTAAATAAAAATAATAATCTCTCAGCATCTTCAATAACAAAGACTCAAAATTTAGGGGTTTCAAAAAACAAATCGGTATTAAATTCAGCTATAACTATAAGTAAATTTATTGGATCTTCTTTGAGGGGCATTCCTAATGTATTAAAAGATATGGGTATTTCTTTAGCCAAGGGTGTTTATAAAGTTCCGTTATATGCTATTGATAATGCTGGATATGTCTCTTCTTTAAAATGGGATTCAAGAAACAATAGGGTTTATGTTCCAGCTGGAACAGTTGCTTTAACAGACAACAAATATTTTAAGCTGGGAAAAGTTAAAAAATGGGCAGATTATAATTATAAGACTAATCCCCTAAGAGATCCAGATTATCAAAATGTCACTATCGCTACTGCGTTTACATTGTTAGGTATAACTTCACCAACGGCAGCAAGATCGGTTTTTGGTGCAGTAAAGGGAAAAGCAGTATATGATTTTGTTAAAAATCCCACAACAGAAAACTTAACAAATATAGAAATTTTATTTGGTCCAGAAGCAATCATTGGATTAAAAAAACCATTATCCAGAGTTGTTTCACCAAGAATATCCGCCACAACATCTGGAGAATATGTTTTAAGAGGAACTAATAAAAAAGCAGTTAAACTTCCAAGAGCCTATGAGTCAGTAACTGATTTTCTAAAAGGAAAAGTATCAAACAAGTTTAAAAGTGCGATTAAGTCGTCTGAAATAAAGTTAAAGAAACAAACAGTATCTTCTGGGGCTATGCCTTTTGAAGAACAATTAAGAAAGTATAGTGGTAAGAAAGCAACAATAGTTAATGCTGCAGCAGATCAACTTACTGGATGGATAAAAAGAAACCGAATAATTAGAAAACCAATACCTAACGAAAATAAAGCACCAATAGAAATAAAGAAAATTCTTAATAAATTAGATGACGGTGTTAATCTAAAATTAAACGAGATCGTTAAGGCAAACAAATGGTTACAAAAAGTCACGGGAGATAAAAGTAAAACAATATTAGAACGATCCTTATATGGAGACCCAGATGCGGGTTTGAGAACATCTAGATTAGGGATAGCCAAGGAGCGTAGTCCAAACCTTAAAGAGCTACTAAGGGGAAACTACGATATTAGTTTTAGAGGAAAGAAGCCGCAAGTTTTAATTTTTGAAGATGCAATAATTGAAAGGTCTCCAAAGAATATACAAAGCATATTTAAGAAACTAAAAAAGTCATCCGAGGTAAGTGATTTAGATTTAGCGAAATTAATAAAATGGCAACTAAAAAAGACAGGTAAATTTAAAGCAGGAGGTAGTCCAAGATATTCTGGTGGGAAGGAGTTAGAAGTGACATTAGCCCCTGGAGAGATGATTAAAAGAAATAAAGAACTTGGACACACTTATATTGATGGGAAAAAAATTACTTTTGTTTCTGCTGAGGTTTATACCCCTCCAAAACAAACAATATCAAAGATAAAACTAGCAGAACAAGGAAAGCTCTCAAAGTTTGAAGTTAAAAAATTAAATTCACGCTTATCTAAGGATGTTGGATATAAAGTTCAAGTTGAAACTCCAGATATTTTAAGAAAGGGAATTGTTAAATCTCGTAGAGGAAACATGCCTGTAGTTAGAGTAAGCCTAAACAGGATAGTTGTTTCTTCATTGGGACTTAGTAGAACTCCAAGTAGAAGAACACCTACTCGTAGAACTCCAAGTAGAAGAACACCTACTCGTAGAACTCCAAGTAGAAGAACACCTACTCGTAGAACTCCAAGTAGAAGAACACCTACTCGTAGAAC
>Ga0272441_10008462_pt1 | contig 16272 bp, 12 predicted proteins | sample SSMProp6N_FD_193582 | JGI IMG/M metagenome (GOLD analysis project Ga0272441, IMG submission 193582) | Marine sediment archaeal communities from Little Sippewissett salt marsh, Falmouth, MA, United States - SSM-Prop-6N | ecosystem: Environmental > Aquatic > Marine > Wetlands > Sediment ... | reverse complement strand
CATCTACAACCAAAGCATCGATTAATGGTTTAGCTGTAATTGGAGAAGTATCTTTTAATAATGTAAATATATCCGCATTATCAGTTTTTAATTGAGTTAATTGTTCGGCCGTTAAATTATTTTCCCTTACATGCCCTGCAACAATACCAAGTAAATCATTACATAACTCTTTAATGGCCTTGCCTTTTATTTTCTTTGCATTTTTAGCGTCTTTTAAGGCCTGTAATGCATCTTGAGCGTCAATATCGTTACTTTTTGAAGTATTTACTTCAAACCTGTAATACTTTACTACTTGGTTAAAATTGTCATTATAAGTACACTTATAATCAAAAACAATATCATCTTCCGTTTGACCATCTGGAATTATAACTTCGATTAGATCGTATTTTCTATAATCAATTCCATCGGATAAAGGTAAATGAACATGTTTTGATTCATCCCCCCAAGGCCCTCCAAAAACTTTTTTTTCATCTTCTTCATACTCATTGTGAAATTTAGAGTTTTCTAAATCGAATAAAATAAACTTTGCCATTTATTTCTCCTATTATCCTATTAATTAATATTGATATTCTGCGTCACCTATTATTGTTCCGCCCAAAATTCCATTCAAATTTGAATAACCTTGAACATTTGAACCGATATAAAAAGAGGTCGCATTACCACCTAGTGTGTTTGGTGTAAATACCCCTGTACTACCTCCATTATTATACATACTGAAATTTGTTACAGATACACTGGGAGAAGCTCTTTTAGTTACATTCCACGGATGCATTTCCCAATATTGAGTGGCCAAACTACCTGCGTATGTAAGACTTGGTTGTAAAATTAAACTCTCATAATACCTTTGACAAGCGGCCAGTTCGTTAGTAATATCGCCACCAAACATATAATACTGATCTGTTAATCCTCTACCTTCGTAAACCATCATTTGACTGAAATTAATATAGTTACTGGCATTATCAAAAAAGTTTACTTGATTACTGGTAGATAAACCATTAGCACTATGCCATGTATTAGGTGATAAAAAATTATTAGAACCTACTGCTAAACAAAATGCAATTATTATACCACTACTATTATCTTTATTCCATGTTCCTACAACTTCATGTGGTATCGTTATATGTTTTTGTTCCCATGTATTTATACTATTTATAGTATATTCTTTAACATACGTTCTATTAAATGACACACCATTTCTAAAGGGAATACAGTATGTACCAACTTTATTTGACTTTACCCAAAATGACATACTTATTGTTTTATTATACAAGGCCAGTGAATTGTATCCTTCAATTATATGATCAATTGCATACAGTTCACCGGCCCCAATAGATGATTGTGCTACGTTGACATCTATTTTCATTGAGTAAAGGGATGCTTCATTTGGAATATCTGTATCACGATTAACATCACTTGTGCCTGTCGCAAGGTTAGTTGAATGTCTAAATCTATCTACTGTATAAGTAGAGGTCGATAGACCTGTAAATGAAGAACCCCTTTGCCAAAAATCAAAATTTCCATTTAAACACTTATTAAATCCTGCTGGTTTACCTAAAACTTCTATGGTTTTCATATTTGAAATCCTTTATAATTCTGCATCTACCGTATAATGATACCAATAGCTAAATGCACTATTTGTACCTGTATCACTTATTAAGCATCCATGTTCGGTTGCGGCAAATGGTATCGCATTAGTATCAGTTCCGTTTCTATCACCTTTACCACTGGCCCCTGTAACCGAACTATACGTTGTAATTGATGGTACTGCTCTTTTTAGAGTCATGAAAAACAACTGTAATGCAAAATTAGATGTTGTGCTTACACCAACATTGAATCCTTTTTTTCCCGTATCTGTGATTGTCGACGGTGCTATGCTTTGTAGATAACTTTTTTCATAATATCTTTGGCAAAGTTGGAAATCTTTAGTTACATCGCCGCCTGCGTATGAAAAACTAGAACCATCTAAAATTTGACCTGTGTTTTCTACTAACTGTAATTGAGATAATCTAATGTATGCACCTGAAATATTACTTAAATCTAATCCGCCTGTCACTCCAAATTCACTTGAATTTGCCCATGTACCCGATGCACGTTGATAAGTAGAACCAACGGCCATATTAAAACCAAGATAAAAATTTGCTAAATTATTATACACAAACGTTTGTAAATCTAAATTTAAATTAATTATAAAATATTGCCATGTATCTGCAACATCGTAATCAAATTCAAAAATGTAACGTCTAACATTATTGGCCCTAATAAAAAAACCACTGTGTTTTCCAACATGACTACTCTTAAACCAAAATCCTAAAGAAATATTTTTATTAGCTAATGCCCTTGTTAGTGAACCTTCAAATGTATGGGTCGCACCTATCCAATCTGTAGAACTAATGGCCGATGGTGTAGTAATCTGGTAGTTTAGTGAATAAAGACTATTGTTATTTGGAACATCTGAACTTTGGCTCATCGTTGTAACACCACTAAAGGTATTTTTAATTATAAATCTATCTGCTGAACCATAACCTGCTGCTGTATGTGAAGTACCCCTTTGCCAATTATCAAAATTTCCATTGATAATATAATTCGTATCTATTTTATCAATTCTAGGTGTTAAATTCATATTTTAATCCTTTAAAATTCTGCATCGGCCCTGTAGCCAAAATGATAATTATGGCCTGCTGTATAAAAAGCTGAAACGTTACGATTCATAATTGAAATCCTTTTTTATTATAATCCTGCCATTTCTCTTAATGTTTTTGTTTCATTTTGATTCCAATTTTGAATTGGTATTTCAAAATACAATCTTAATTCATCTAAATTTCCAAAAGCAAACGGGAATGTATTTGACCAGTCACTATAATACCCACTAGCCGTATTAAAAAATCTTATTTGCGTGACTCCACCTGTTCCAGTTACTTTCACTTCGTGGATGTTTACACCAAATTGAGTTAGATTCCCACCTACATTATTAAATAGATATGAATATTTAGGCGAACTCGCGTCTATTTTGATTGGCAAAGGGAAAGTAAAATAAAGCCCCCCTGAACCCGCTGTTGTCGTTGTTCCTCCAATCAAAATCAATTCGACTGTTGCGACAAGACCTCTTCGTAAATATCTCGCTGTTAAACTTCCATTCCCAAGAGTCGGATTAGTTACTGTACCTACCCACGTTGGTGAAATACTTTGCCAATCTTCAAAAATTGGAATTGTTATTTCTGTATTTAAAATTGCATTGAATCTTTCACCAAAACTTGCAAGGTCTACTGAAACAGGTTGACCATCAAAATTACTTTTTGGTTGGCCTGATAAAGCTGCTATAGTATTTCTTATAACTTCAAGATCACCATTTAAATTTTCCAAATAACCTATCATTGATTCAGTAGGTCTTTCAGTTAATGAACCCACTGAAATAATCGTTACGTTTTCACCACCAACGGCCGCAGGCACATTAAATCTAATTATGTTTGATAAACCGCTTGTTGCTTTTACTTCTTCATAGTTACCATCGGCCAATGGTGAGGCCGTTGCATTACCACTATTTCTTAATTGTAAATTCATGGTAGGGCCACGAAAAACCATCACAGACCCAATTTGTTCTAATGGATTTTTATTAATCTCAAATGCTTCAACTGGTATATCTGTATCACCCTCTGGCAAGAGATATGTTTTTACTAATGGCCTTGCATCTACTATAGATGCACCTGTTACAATACTAGGTTCAAACCATATTTCAAAAATTTCACTCGCATTAGAAGTAAATCCGTCAAAATTAATTTGTGTGTTTGATGCAATTGTAAAATCACTAATTGCCAATATGCCTCTATCGGTACTAATAATTTTAATATTGTTTTTAAAATAACTTATTCTTAATAGTGCAATATTAACATTGTCTGGATTGGAATAACCTTTCCCACTGTATGAACTAGGCATGCTTAAACTGGTTAAATCAATTCCTGTTTCACCTGCACTTGCCTCATGAAACATTCCAACACGTTTGGCCCCCGAACTAGGAAACAAATTTTCAATTGTATGTTTCTTCCTTATTGATGTTATTGAATCGTTACCTTTCATATTTGAAAACCTTTTTTAAAATTCTGCATTTATATCAATATAGGCATTAGCATTAATAGACTGTAATAGATATGGTGAACCTGCTGTTAACCCCGATGCACCTGTTATACTAACTAATGTATCGTTTTCATTTACAGTTACATAGTTAATAGTTGTAAATGAACTATTATTTAACGCTAAATTATAAATTCTATAATGTGCATTACTGGAAAGGCTAACTGTAGGAGTTTGAATCATTGAGTTTGGATATTTATATTGGCCGTGGAATCCTACACTACCTGTACAATTGCCCATCATTGCAAATGCGTTAGATGGATACTTGGCCCTATTAAAATACCTTTTACATATTGCTAATTCATCATTTACACTTGAACCACGCAATTGAAAAGGTGCATTTTCATCTTCACTATCATGTACCATTGCACCTGTAATATAAAACTCATTTCCAATTGTATCACAAAAATTTACTTGTCCAGTTGCACCTCTATTTGCACCAACATCAGGGTATCTAATCCAGTCACTTGATTGTACTTGGTGATGATCTGTACCTGATACTAAGTGAACCCCCACGAATCCACCTGTAACACCTGAATTTGTGATATCGTTCGGTAAAGGTGTTTCAGATTTAAAAGTAACTTTCGTCCATACACCACTTGTTAAAGTTACGTTAGAAATTAATTGATAAAAAACACTACCTGAACCCATGTACATGAAAAAATTGTATTGTCCTGCTTTATTTGTTTTTACCCAAACACTATAAGAAACTCTTTTACCTATATATTTAAAAACATCTGGGTAATAGACTTTTTGTATATAGTTAAACCACGCACTTGTTGGGATTGAACCAACTACAGATTGATTAGTTATTTTTGCTGAATATAAAAAATTTTTAGATGGTACATCGGTTGACCTATCAACATCTACATTTGTTGTTATCCCTACAGGTGCAACATACCACCTATCATTTACATAAGTTAGACTGCTTATACCTGTTATACTGGTTCCACGTTGCCAATGATGCATACCACTATTAATTAATAAATTGGTTGGTTTATAGTTTGTTAATGTATTTAAAGTTTCACCTTTTGCCATTTTTAAAAATCCTTTTTATATAACATTACTAATTTGAATGTTATTACTTCCATCAACCCAAACTTCAACTAATGTACCATTACTATTTTTTAGTAAAATACCCCTACCTGCTATAGAACTATCCCTTGAAGTAACTTGACTACCAAGATGATTTTCATTCATTATGGCCCTATTTTCATCACTACTATCAAAAGTTGTACCCCTATTTTGATCTACAATCACATAAATATTTTCACTAGGTAAATCTTTAAAAAAGTCATTAACAAAAACTAAATCATTTCCTTCAATGGTAAAAGTTGATAAATCTTGTCTGAATATTTGGCCTCTACTTGGTATTATAACCTCTAAAAAGTTTTTATCAGGTACAAATTCTGTTAAAGATAAAGTTTTAACACCGCCTGTAGTTTCAACTTCAAAAACCTGCGTTTTAATGGCCCCTGTAGACGCATTTGGTTCTTCTCCATACCAAACCCCAAGGCCTTTTATTTTTGACGTTTCTGAGGCCGTTATTTTTATTTTTAAGTCTAATTCACGTCCTTCAACTAAGTAAACTATTTGATTACTTGCTAAATTGGCCCAAACTGTACCGTTATATTGTTTCATTATGTCACTGGCCGTTGAATTATCTGTTCTAACGCTTAAGGCCGTAACACCTGTAACAAAACTACCCTTATAATTTGAGTCAGTTTCAAAAACAATATGATATTTTGTACTAGCTAAAAGAACTGCGTCAAAATTTAATTGTAAACTTTGATTACCTGCACCGATATCAGAAATTTGAATAAATTTTTCTGCTAAGATATCGCCTAAATCACTGGAAGGATTCCCACTATCATCTTTAACCAATTTAACTATCAATTGGCCTAAAGGTGAACCAACTTTATTAACATAAACAGTTAAAGATTTTACAACCTCTGCAACGGTATCAGTAAATTCTTGGCCAAATCTTTGATTGTTTCCAGTATCAGTTAATTCTTGTATTGTAGTTGCATCTGCTAAAGGTTTTTCAATTAAGTTTTGATTACTCGATTCATTACTAAATATATGTTTTGCTATATAGGTATTACTTGTACCGATTCTTTCTAACTCATTTACTGTTTGGTATTCATTGCCTCCATCTCTGGAAATTTCCATTGTTGGGTTGGCATCTTCATTACCAATATCATAAATTAATTTTAATCGTGCTTTTGAAATATCTATTTCATCTGAAAGAAATTCATTACTAAACATGTTTTCAGTAATTAAATATTCAGTATTATCTAAATCATAAGTTGTTTCTGCAATGTTATAACTACCATTACTAGTTACATCAATCTTATCCTCACCATCTAAACTGAATACATTACCAGTTAAAAACTCATAAGGTAAAATTCCAGTTTCATCAACCATTGTTTGCCAAATGGCATCCGCATTACCACTACCACCTGCACCGCCTCCACTTCCAAAAATAATAATTCTGGAATCGCTACCTACTTTATTTTCTATTATATCCGTTGTACTACCTGCAGTTTTAAAATAACCTAAAACATTAGTACACTCTAAAATTAACCACCCTATAGGTAAACCACCACTTACAAAAAATCCTCCTGCATTTGGTAAGGCCCCAATGTTTGCTTGTTCATCTGTAAATAAACCAGTAATCTCACCATTATTTAATAATGTTAAACATAATAATCTATATTGGCCTACTGTACTAGCAGGCCAAGTAATATTTACCGTACCACCTGTTACGGCCTGTGTTTGAAAATTAATAGTTGTTTCTACAAAATCAGGTATTATACTTGAAATTGGTGTAACGCTTTTTTCTACTCCATTGTACATTTGAAACTTACTGGCCTTTATGTTTAAGAGTGAATCTGGAGTAGTCGATTCACATAATCTTAAAGGTTGATCTTTATCTTTATCAAATGCACTTAAAGTCGTTTCATTTGTGGAACGACTTGGTAGACCAGTTACCGATAAAGCACTTTCTTGTACATCCTGAAAATTTTGGCCTTTAGTTTCTGGCATTTTAATTTCTCCTAAGAATAAACTCTTAATCTAACCCATGCATTTTCAGGTACAGTAAAGTTAAAAACTATTTTATCTAAGGCCGCATCCCTAGTGTAATCATTGGAAACACCCTCACGTTGTAAACGACCATTGATATATACATCAAGTTGATTCGTTAATGTTATATCATTACTACTTACAAAATCAGTTGCACCACCAACACCAACATCATAATCATCATCATTAAAACTTAAAACAGTTGCTAACTTATCATCTATACCTTTTAAATGGGCCGATGTTTTATCAACCCCTTCACTTCCAACTTGTGAAGGGGAATAATTACTTGGTGTAAAATTTGCAGGTAAACTTCTTGAATTTACCTGATTAGTTCCAGTACCAAAATCAATCCATTTTGAATTATTTTTACTCATTTTTAAAAATCCATTTTATGAGTAAAAAACAATTACCCATTAGTTGAATAAATAACTTGAACCTTGTCACCATCTGCTAAAATTCCATCCATACCTAAACCACTCCAATTAAGCCTTTTCAATTCTGAACCATCGGTAATAATTGTAAAATCATCTGTAATTCTTTGGCATGGGCCGCCCTCTGGGATAACAATTACTGCATCTGCAAGTTTAGGTACAAAACTTAAATCTTTATACTTGTTAGTAATATCAGTTCCATTTAATGTTAATGTTTCTGCTTTTGTTTCTCTGATATTATCAAAATTAACATCACGATCTGCGGCCGTAATAGTTCTTGTATTTGAAGTTGTAACACCACTTACTTGAAATTTTATTTTTTTAGTATTATCAACATCATCATAAATTTCAAAATCCGCATCACTATATGTTGTACCGCCTGCAGTTGCTAAAGCCGAATCAATAGCACTTAAATGATCGGCCACAATACTAGCGTTTGATGGTGTATAGTTAGTTGGTGAGGCATTCAAAGAACCAATGGCATCATCTAAATCAGTTAATGCAGTTTCTACATTATCACTTGAGGCCTGAATATTTTTCTTACTACCATCGGCCCTTTCATAATCAATTTGATCAGCATCATGTTTACTTGCACTATCATTTAAATGGCCTGCTAATGTAGTTGCCTGATCTGCATCAATAACACCCATTACACCACGATTAATAGCTAATTCAGTTGGAACATCTTTAAGGTCATAAACTTCTACAAAATAAAAATCTATAGAGTCAACTGCACCAAAAGTAAAAGCTGTACCATCTGCATTAAAATAACTTAATGTATAAACACCTGCGGCCTCAGTTATTTTACCAAAAACTTCATCACCATTAGCATCTGCAACACCATTATCTGTACCTGCTTGCCTTATAATAACTTTCTTTGGGTCAATAACACCTGATACAACACCTGTATAGATACCTTTGGCCGTTAATGCAGTTTGTGGTGTGTCTGTAGATGCGGCCGCTAAAACTTCCGTTGTTACAACATCACTTGAACTAGCTGTAGTTGAAAACCCTAATACTCCATTGTGAGCGGCCAAAAGTTTACTTTGAAGTACAGTGTCTTGAGCGTTACTTGATAACCATTTTCCGACAATTTGACTCATTTTTAAATCCTCCGTGATTTAAACTAAAAAATTTAAGGCGTGAAAAAATACGCCAACCTTATTATATCACCAATATTTATAACACCGTCTAACCCTAAACCGTTCCAATCAAAAATTGCACCTGTTATATTATAATCAACTGCGTTTTGTTGGGTAGAACCATTTAACATATCTACTAATACTTGATCGTTATCCGATGGTGTTTCAGACATTGAAAATTGTTTTGCAGTATGTTCTAATGCTGTCACTGTATGATATTCAACTTTCCATTCACCTGATACACTTATAACACTACTACCACCGCCTCCACCTGTTCTTACACTATGAATTGTTACCCTTGCATTTTCTGGGATTGTGTAACTGAATTCAATTTGTGTTGTAGAGTTTTTTCTAAAATCTTGGGTTAATCCTCCAGTGGTATCTTGTTTCTGTTTTTTACCGTTAACAAAAACTAAAATGTCAACTACAGTATTTAATGCGTTCCAATTCATAGTCGTGGCCGTAAAAATCGTTTGGCCACCAACACCAACTATAAAATCTTCTTCTTCGGGATTATCTGTTAATATTGCATTAACTTGACTATCTAATTCACTTATTGCATTTGTAAGTGAACTACCTTGAGTTACAACTAATGCACTTGAATAATTTGGGTCGGAATCACTTTCATTACTTGCACCAATATAAAGTAAAATATCCTCTGTTATTCCGTCAATTCGTCCACTGGTATCAGTTGCATCACCTTTTAACTCCAAGGCCCCATGTCTAAAAAATAAATCGTTACCACTTCTTATTGCTATAGGTTCACTTGAAGGGTCATTAGGTACACCACCATTTGCAACTTTAATTAATGATTTATTACCACCAATGTTATCTTTAACAATATATAAAACATCACCATCTGCAATACTACTTATACTGTTTGCTAAAATTGTAAAATCATAACCCTTATGAGGCATTACTAAATTTAATGTTTCAGACCATGTTAAAGTTTCAGTTGATAAACTCCATGTTATAACTCCACCACCTGTTAAAAAACTAAATGATGAATCAAGTAGAAACTGACTACTTGCAACTGAATATAATTGATTAACACTGGAATCATCAAACACACTTGGAGTTGTACCAGTTCCACTACCTGTTACAGTACCAAGATATAAAATATTTGGGTCTAAACTTAAATCAGTATTTCTTTTAACACTTGGCCCTAATAAAAATACTTGATAATCACTGGAATCAACCGATATACTACCTAATGTTTGATTTAATGCTGTAGTTGTTTCGATTATATTATTAACACCGTTCCAAATTACTGTACAATCTTCAAATGCATCTGCTTGGCCAACTGCATTTTTTAACCATACTCTTACTGTACGGCCAGCATTTGAAACACCCGATTCAGTTACCGAATCGACTATTATAGTTAATGTTTCATCACCATCATCGGCCACGCTGTCAGGTTCGGCCAATTCTCCAATGGCCTCTTCAAAATATGTATATTTTATTTCACTTGTTCTAACATTAATCTCTGTACCTGATAATATTTCATTATATCTTAAACCAACATGATAATTTATTCCTACTGCGTTTTCAAAAAGTACAGTAGATAAACCATCATCTAAATTTAATAAATGACCTAAACCATCTGCACCAATTAAAGGTGTAGTTAATTTAAAAGTATCATTTGCAGGAAATGTATATAATGGTGTTACGTTTATAACTGGTTCAAAAATACCATCATCATTCCAAACTTTTGTAAAGCTATCAGTAATCTGCTTATGTAAATAATCTAAAAAGTTTTCCGTTATTTGTTGTTGAGGCAAAAACTTTTTTAGATAAATATTTACACGTTTATCGCCTGTACTCAATTTACACCTCCAATTTAAATTTAATTAATTTCATATCTAATCTACTCCAATTATAAATTAAAATTTGGGAGGATATATTGAACATCGGTTGGAATTTCCATCATTTCAATTTCATCAATAAACATTGTACTTGATACATAAGTTTTCATACCAAATTTACCTTTTTCATATGTTGAATCGTATATTTCATGTTGTAAATTACTATCAACATAAGTTTTAATCATTGTATTAGTTGAACCCTTACTTGTTATGACTGTATATATATAATCTGCTTTTGGTACTATATCCTCACTTATATTCAAACCAATTTGAGTTGATACCCCTGCAATAACTTTATATAATGATACTTCCCTGTTTGTTGTATCTATTTTATATTCATAATAATTATTTTCATCTTGAATAAAAAATAAAATTGAAAAGACACTACCAGTTGAAACATCATCCCTTACTTTTATTTGTAAAACTATATCTTGAAATTCAGTATCATTAATAACATCTGTAGTTACAAATGATTCTGGATTAACTTTCATTTCTTGATTAGTTGTTGTATTTATACTACCACTTAAAGAAATAAAATTACCTATACCATCAAAAAAATCATCAAAAAATTTAATGAGTATTACATTTAATCTTTCACTTTGTGGCCGCATTAAATTTAAAATTCTTAAAATTAATGTTTTATTTAAAGTACCATCATCATCTACAATTCTTATATCTGTATAAAACTCATGTAGTAATTCTTCTTGATACTCAATAAAACCTGATAATGGTGGTGTTATCGTGGCCGAATCAATATCATATACAGCGTTTAAAGATAATCTAAAATTATCAATATCACATTTTATATTGTTAACACCAACCGATTCACCACCTATATATATTGAACCTGTATTTGTTAAATCACTTAATGTTGTTAAAGGTATTTTAGGACTAGATTCAGTTCCATTTATCCATAACCTTGCACCATCATTTATTCTATCGACTTCCAAAGCAATATGATATATACCATTATCGTCAATATCAATAGTAGGTGTAAAGGTATTACTAACAGTAAGAACACCATCGAACAGTATGAAACTAATTGTATTACTCGCCTTATTGATGTTAATCTGAAAACCTTTTCCAATGGCATCCCTTTTATATATTAATGTTTTGGCCGTTTCTGTTACGTTTGATCTAAAAAATAATTCAACGGTAAAATTACCGCTTAGATCATATTTACTTGAATTTGACTGGCAAACTACACCGCCTAATAATCTTAAAAATGTTTCACTTCCTATTGGAAAACCTGAATTTGGAGTATCATAATATTGAGTTGGTGCAAACAATGTAGCATCATTTTTATTAATTGATCTATCTTTTAAGTTATGTTCAAAAGTTAATAATGATACAACATTGTTTGAAGCATCTTCACTATATTCAACACTAGGTACAGATATTAACCATGAATCTTCTCCAAGTTGTTCTTCTCCAAATGCTTTTTCACCAACTATTAATCTAAAATCAAACCAATTAAAAATCCTTGCACTTTTACCAGTAAATAATCTAACAATATTGGCATAACCTAATTCAATACCTTTTTGTTTCCATAAAGCAACGGCCAAAGTAATAAGTTTTCTTAAATCATTATCACTTAAATCATTTGTTATATTATTTAACTCTTTGGTAAAACCAACATGATCTTTTAAATATTGCAAAAGATCGGCCCTAATACTGGAAGGGTCTTTCAATGTTTTAATTGTATCAATTTTACTTTGAGTTTCTTCAAAGATATATTGAGGCCCTTGTAAAAATCTTTCTACAAAAAGATTACCTTCCTTTCTATCCAATTCTCTTAAAGGCCTATGTAAAAAAGAATATATATCATAATTAAAATTAGGGTCAATCTTTGACATAGTTTACACCTTATTTATAATCCCTCACAAAATATCCTACACTATAGGGAACTGTAAATTTTCTCTTCCAATTATATTTTTTTTCATGGCCGAATCCAATTTTATGACACCACTCATGGGTTAAATTCCCTGAAACTTCATGGTAATTTGCATTTTTGAAAAATGAATTATACACCCACTGCCAAATTGTACTTGGATAAGTATATCCCAACACACCTTTTTTGTTTTTTTTATCCAGTTCTAAAAATATATCTGCTTCTTGATCTTTTTCTGGAATCAACCTTTCACTACCTGACATAATTGCATTATATATTTGTGATTGTGTTAAATTTTTTTTATCATCTAAATCATTATATCTCATTCCATACCTAGTTACTGACTTACAGGTTTTCCAAACATAAAACCCTTTGCATACTTTAACATTATAAGAAAAATCTAAAACAAAATTTTTAAAATCATCCGTACTTAAAACAAATGCCATTTTATTAATGGCCTTTTGTAACTTTACATGATCTTTATCTGAAAATTTTGATGTTTGTAACCTGACTTTTAATTTAGTGTCTCCTTCACTTCGTAAAATCATTATAAACCCCTCCCCTTAATATTTTATATTACTGTTATAGTAACAGTACCTGCCAAGGGTAATTCCCTTGTGCCAAGTTGTATATCGGATGATGGTGTTGTTAATGTAACCTTTTTAATGTTTACAGGGTCAACTTCAAATATTTCAGATATAATAATTGAAAATGGTACTTCATCTGCAAAATTCCAACGCTTAGTTACACCATCATCAAATGTTGCCTCTGGATTTAATAAAGCTGTGACCGCATTTGTTATTTGTTCGGCATTACCACCTGTAACCGTTGCAGTTACATCTATTACTTTAGGTACATAATTTAAAGTTGTAACTTCATGGTTAGCAAGTAAAACTGGGTCAATACCTAATGTTTTATTACCATTAAAATAATTATCTATATTAGTCCTTTGTGTCTCTGTTAATAAGGCCCCTCCTTGACCGACTACAACTAGTTCAATTGTTTTTACACCAAATGTTTCTTCAATTGCCAAGGCCCTTGATACGATTCTACTACCATTAGAATCTTCATATTGAGTTGCTAAAAACTCTACATCGGTTGTTGTTATCGCTCGGCCCCTAGTTCTTAAAGTTGCAGGCCCTTCAATTTTTAAACGTGCAATATCTTCATCTGTACTACCTTCTTTAGCTGTCCAACCTAATGATTGCCTTGGATTAAATAAACTATTTATAAAAGAGATTCCTGCTTTATTAATAGTTATGGTGTTTGCACCAACGTTACCACTAACATCTGCACCAATTCTATATACTGCACGAATATTATCTACACCTACCGTTGGTATTTTTCCCTGCTTACCATCACCAAACATTACAGTTGAAATATCATCGGCCGTAATATCCAAAGTATAATGTTTCGATTGTGAATTACTGTTTAAGAAATTTTCTTGTTGGCTCCAAGTCTGAAAACCACTACCCTCATCAACTTCAATTTCCAAAGTACCTTCAATTAATGGGTCAAACGTTAAAACAAATTCTTGGTTTTCTGCACCATTGGAAGAACCTAAAGGATTATCGCCTACTGTTTGCCCTTGCACTACATTTATTTTAATATATTGATCGCCTGTATCAATTCTAATTCTATCAACGTTTGGATTAATTGGAGTTGTAACGTCAATGACTCTTATTCTTACCCAATATCCCTCAACTGCATTTTTTACAGTTGTAACCCAATTTTGGGAAACACTTTGTGGTAAAGTAAAATTAATTTTACCATCTTCCGTAAAACTTACTGTATTATCCTCAACATCTGAAACTTCATTCCAGTATGTACCTACTATATAATCATCATTATCAATTGATACCGTTGATTGACCTAATAAACCAGTTGTTTCAATTATATTTACACCACCAACATATTTTGAAACTAAAGTTTCTTCCGAACCGTTTTGACTGTAAACGACTCTTACAACACTACCACTTCTATCATTAGTACCAAGTAATGTTGTTAAATCAAATTGTAAATTGGAACCTAAATTAGTAACGCTATTAGGGTTAGCATCTTCTAAGACATTATCAAAATATTCAACTGCAAAATTTATTCCACTACCAAAAGTATTAAAAAGAAATTCCAAGGTAGTAAACATAACATTAGAGTGACCGATATATATTGTGTCACCTTTCTTTGGTGCATTAGGAAACAAGTCAAAAAAGACTGAATCCGTTGAGGCCAGTCCACTTTTATCTGCACCAAAACCCCCTGATAAAACTTCAAAGTTATTAGTTGCATTATCAGTTTCAGAAATTGTAATTGACGTTATATCTTCATCTAAAGGGATAAAATATATTTCATCAACTTCATTGCTAATTGCATATATTCTATCTTGTATATTACTGGAACTAGAATTGTTAATTGCAGTTACGATATTACTTAATGTATCTGCAATTGTGGCCCCTGCACTCCATTCAACACCATATCTAAATTCCACTAATTCAATCGTTACACTATCACCAACATCAAATATATTATCTAATATTTTTATTTTACCCGAATCAAATATGTATATTCCAGTGGGTACATTAGATGGTTGTATTGTAAACGATTCATTATTTTCAAAAATAATTTGTGGTGAATCGTCAGTTTCTACAGTTGCAAATTGTGAATCCTCTGGAACTAACTCTATTGCAGTTGTAAAAACTTTTGATAATTTTAATATTAAATCAGTAGACGCAGGTGAGGCCTGTTGTAAGGAAACATCGATTAATGCTAAGTGACCTCTAACCGATTCTAATAAACGTGATGTTGTAAAAATACTTTCATTTGCAACTATATCAAGTAAAACATTATTTAAATGGCCAACTAAAGCATAGGCCCTTAATAGTTGTTGGAAAGGTTCTTCATCACTTTCATCGGTTATTTCAGGTACGTTTAATCTTTGATATTGTATTAAGGCCCTTAATATTTCTGGATAATATTGGCCTGAAAAATCAAAATCAGGTATTGTAATTGTTCTTGACGTGGCCATTTATAAAACCTTTATTATCTTAGAAAAATTTGATTAAATTCTTCTTTCTTATTTGTTAATAAATCTATATAGAAAAAGGTTAAATTAACTTCACCTTCATTTTCTGTTTCAGTTATCTGTATAGGTTCATTATCACTTAAAGCAACTAAGTCAGTAAACTTACTTAATACCTGATTAATTGCCTTTAATACTCTACCTCTAAAAGATGCATTATCAATAGAAAAAATTAACCTACTATCAATTCCTAGTTGTTGGAAAGGGTTGTTATCACCACCCTCACTAAAAGCAAGTTTTAAAATTTTTTTTGTATTTTCACTTTCGTCATTTTCTATTAATGCCCGACCTCTTTTATCAACACCGACTGGCACTTTCAAACCTTTTGCCATTATCGTTTCCTTAATTTAATATTATTAGTTATTCTATTTTTCAATAGTTTAACATTATTATCTAATAATCTCTGTTTAATTAATTCACAATATTTTAATTCTTTTTCTACCATTATAAAACGTCTATTTAAGTTATGACAGGCAATAGCTAATGTTCCTGATCCTGCACAAAAATCTAAAATTAAATCATTTTCTTTAGTATATGTTTTAATTAAATACTCATAAAGTGGAACTGGTTTTTGGGTAGGATGCAACTTTAAACCACTACTGTTATTTACAGATTTAAATTCAATAATCATTTTTGGATTAACTAAATTACCATA
>Ga0272441_10008460_pt1 | contig 16273 bp, 9 predicted proteins | sample SSMProp6N_FD_193582 | JGI IMG/M metagenome (GOLD analysis project Ga0272441, IMG submission 193582) | Marine sediment archaeal communities from Little Sippewissett salt marsh, Falmouth, MA, United States - SSM-Prop-6N | ecosystem: Environmental > Aquatic > Marine > Wetlands > Sediment ... | reverse complement strand
GACGTCGAAGCCCTTCTCCAACTTCTCGACGGCGAGGGCCATGTTCGCGCCATCGGTGGGGCGCGGCGGGGCCTTGTATTCGGCGGCGCCCTCGGGCGGTCGGGGCGCCGGCCTCGCCTCGGCATCCGAGCCGACGGTGAGGCCCAGGACGACGAGCAGCGACACGATGGCGATGGCTCCTGCGTTCACAGCCCTGTATCTCCTCGTGGTGACAGAGAATCCGTTCGCCGCAAGCGTACACCACTTCCCTTCGAGGTGCAAGATGAGTAGAATACTCGCTCTGGAGGCCGCGATGACTCGCTGCTCCTGGGTGCTGCTGTTGACTCCTGCCTTTGCATGCCTTGCCGCGGCGAGGCGCGACGAGGAACCCCCGGTGGACGCTCCACCCTTCGGCACTCGCCTGGAAGTCATCCACTCCGGCTTCGACCGCAAGACCTGTTGGGTGCACGCACGGGCGGGGGCCATCCCCGGCGACCCGCCCGCCGTCGTCCTCACCATGCAGAAGCTCCTGCTGAGTGGCTCCGACGTCTTCTACGGCCTCAACGAGATGCGCACCGACGACCTGAGCAAGACCTGGAGCGGCCCGACGCCGCACCCGAGCCTCGCCCGACGCAAGGACGGCGACACCCCCATCGCCGCCTGTGACTTCACGCCCAAGTGGCACGCACGCTCGGGCAAGCTCCTGGGCACGGGCCAGACCGTCCGTTACGTCCGCAACCGGGTGATGGCCAACCGCCCCCGCCAGATTGCCTACTCCGTCTACGACGACGCGGCGCGCTCCTGGGCGCCGTGGGCTACCGTGGATCTGCCCGACGAGCCGATGTTCTACAGTTGTGGAGCGGGCTCGACCCAGCGGGTCGATCTGCCGAATGGCGACATCCTGCTCCCCGTCTACTACAAGGCCAAGGCTGACAAGACGTACTCGACCACCGTGCTGCGCTGCCGCTTCGATGGCCGCGTGCTCAGCTACGTGGAGCATGGGAGCGAGCTGAAGCTCGACGTGCCGCGCGGCTTCTGCGAGCCCTCCCTCGCCCGCTTCGCAGGCCGCTACTTCCTCACCATCCGCAACGACAAGGCTGGCTACGTGGCCCGCGGCGACGACGGCCTCCACTTCCCCCAGCCCCGCCTCTGGCGCTTCGACGACGGCTCCCTCCTGGGCAGCTACAACACCCAGCAGCACTGGGTGGTCGGCCCCGGCGGCCTCTTCCTCGTCTACACGCGCAAGGGCGCGAACAACGACCACGTGTTCCGCCACCGCGCCCCGCTCTTCATCGCCCAGGTGGACCCCGACCGCCTGTGCGTGCTCCGCGCCACCGAGCGCGTGCTCGTGCCCGAGCGCGGGGCTCGCCTCGGCAACTTCGCGGTCTGCGAGGTCAGCGACGCCGAGACGTGGGTGACCGTCACCGAATGGATGCAGCCCGTCGGCTGCGAGAAGCATGGCTCGGACAACAGCGTCTACGTGGCGCGCATCGTGTGGCGCGCAGCCTCGCGCCCGTGAGCAACAGTGCCTGGAGGAGCATCTCGTGGCAACCGCTCTGCCGAAGCCTGCCCTGTGCAACGTGGGCCGCGCGCGGGAAGTCATCACGCCGCCGCTCGGCTCGTCGCTGGCCGGCTACTTCCACGACCGGCGGGGCACCCGCGTGCGCGACGACCTCCACGCGAAGGCCGTGGTCATCGAGTCGGAGGGCAGCCGCCTTGCCCTCGTCTCCTGCGATCTCATCTCCGTGACCGCCGACGTGGTGGACGCCGCACGGCAGCTCATTGAGGCCGAGACCGGCATCCGCCCCCACCAGGTGCTCGTGTGTGCCACCCACACCCACACCGGCCCCGAGATGCGACGCAGCTCCGTGGTCGAGCGCTCCGATGCCTGGGCCGAGGCTCTGCCCCGCCACATCGCCGACGCCGTGCGACGCGCCGCCGAAGGCCTCGTGCCCGCCACGCTGCGCGCGGGCTCTATCGACGTCGAGGGCTACTCGTTCAACCGCCTGTTCCGCCTCACCGATGGCTCCGAGCAGTTCGGCAGCCGCGGCCGCGACGACGAGGTCATCGCCGAGGCCGGCCCCATCGACCCCCAGCTCCAGGCCCTGAGCGCCTTTGATGCCGAGGGCAACCTGCTCGCGCTCCTCGTCAACTTCGCACTCCACGCCGATGTGATCGGCGGCGGCAGCGCCGACTTCATTTCCGCCGACTGGCCGGGCGAGCTCGGCAAGGCCATCGCCGCCGTTTATGGCCCCGATGCTGTGACGCTTCTCCTACAGGGCACATGCGGCGACATCAATCACTCGATCCACACGCCCACGAACCTCCCGCGCGGCGGCCCGGCCAAGGCCGTCCAACTCGGACGTGCCCTCGCCGGCGCCGCCATGGCTGCCATGGAGCGCGCCGAGCCCATGACGAGCATCCCCCTGGATGCCCACGTGGAGACCCTGGCCGTCCCCTACTACACCCGCGACGACGCGCTCTTCGCCGAGGTGGCCGCCCTGAAGGCCAGGGAGAAGCTGGGCGACTTCGAGCGCTACCTCATCGAGCGGTGCGAATCGTGGCCCCACGACGGGCAGCTCGCGGACGTGCCGGTCCAGACGCTCCGCATCGGCCCCGTGGCCATCGTGGCGCTGCCTGCCGAGATCTTCGTACGCATCGGCCTCGAGATCAAGCAATGGTCGCCCAGCGAGGCCACGTTCGTGGTGGAACTGGCCAACGCCCGCGCCTCCACCTACGTGCCTACCACCGACCAGGCCGAACGCGGGGCCTACGGCGCCAAGCCCATCCTCTCGCGATGGCTCTGCGCCGACGCCGGCCGCCGCATGGCCGACGCCGCTCTCGTGATGCTCCACAGGATGTTTCGTGTCCCCATGGCCCCTTCGAAGGGATGAGGAAAGGACCATGACGCCCCGCGAAGTGATGACCGCAGCCATCGAGTTCCAGGAGCCCCCTTGGCTTCCCATCTCGGGTTACGGCGAGGAAAGCGACGTCACAGGCATCGGCTACGAGCAGATCAAGCCGCCGGAGGCCCAGGACGACGACGCCCTCGACCAGTGGCTCTGCCGATGGGGAAAGACCGACCAGCCCAACATGGGACAGGTCAAAGGCCACCCCCTCGAAGACCTCGATGGCATGAAGGACTTCCCCTGGCCCGACGGCAACGACCCGCGCCGTTACGTCAACGTCCCGAAGCATCTCCAGGAGCTCGCCGCAGACCCCGATCGCTGCGACAAGTTCGTGACCACCGGCATCTTCATGATCCTCTGGGAGCGCATGCACAGCCTCCACGGCTTCGAGAACTGCATGGTCGACCTCATGGACGACGCGCCCGCCATCCACGAACTCGCCGACCGCATTCTCGACTACGACATTGCGGTGGTGCGCAACATGCACCGCATCGCCGGCGACCGCATCCAGGCCCTCAACTTCTCGGAGGACTGGGGCACGCAGATCGACCTCCACATCTCGCCCGAGCTGTGGGAGAGCTTCTTCTTCCCCCGCTACAAGAAGCTCTTCGACGTGGTGCACGAGTGTGGCTGGTATGTGTGGATGCACTCGTGCGGCAAGATCAACAAGGCGATCCCCGGGCTCATCCAGGCGGGGGTGGACGTGCTGAACATGCAGCAGCCGCGCACGAACGGCATCGAGGAGATCGGGCGGAAGTTCGCGGGACTCGTCTGCTTCGAGTCGTTGTGCGACATCCAGAAGACCCTGCCCCCCGGCGACCGCGAGGACATCAGCGCCGAGGCCGACCTGCTCATGCGCGCGTGGGGCACGCCCGAGGGCGGGTTTATCCTCGGCGACTACGGCGACCACGTGGCCATCGGCGCCTCGCCCAAGACCAAGCAGTTCATGCTCGGCGAGTTCCGACGCCTCGACCCCTGGGCCAATGGCTGGTGAGGCGACCCGATGACCCCACGTGAACGGCTCCAGGCCGTCTTTGCCGGCCGGCCCGCCGACCGCACGCCCGTGCTCGGCGGCTGGATTGCCTGCGTCGACCACATCTGCACCCTCGCCCAGGCCACGCCCGAGGAGTACTGGGCCGACCCCACCGCCGTCTCCCTCCGCGCCTACCAGGCCCTCGGGATGGACGGCCTCATCGACCTCTTCGTGCCGCGCCATCACGACGACTTCCGTTGCGTGGACGCCTCGTCCTATCTCCACGCGCAGATCGTGCAGACCCTCGACGAAGCGGTCGCGCACATCAATGCCATGCCCGACGCGGCGCAGGTGGAAGCAGAATTCGACTTCGAGGCCCGGTACGCGGAGTTCCGGGCCTCGATGGTCGACATGCAGCGCCGATGCGGCGAGATGGTGTGGATGCCGGCGCAATGGGGCGCGGGCGCCGGGGCGAGTTGGTACGGCCCGTTCGGCTACGAGAACTTCTTCTGCCTCGTGGGGCTCTACCCCGACCGTGCCCGCAAGCTCTTCGAGATCGGTGGCGCCACGGGCCACGGGCGGGCACGCCTCATCGCACGGGCGGTCGGCGAGGGCATCTACCCGCGCGCCGTGCTGCTCGGCGAGGACATCTGCACCCAGCGCGGCCCGATGATCGCGCCCGACTTCCTCGAGCGCCACTACGCGCCCGTGCTGCGCCGCGGTCTCCGCCCGTTGCTCGACGCCGGTTGCAAGCCCGTGTGGCACTGCGACGGCGACGTGCGCCCCATCCTGGATATGCTCCTCGACTGCGGCGTTCAGGGCCTCCAGGGCTTCCAGCCCGAGTGCGGCATGACCATCGACTACGTGGTCACGAAACGCACCCGTGAGGGCCGGCCATTGCTCCTCTTCGGCCCCCTGGCCGTGACCACGGAGCTGCCCGTGTGCACGCCCGAGGAGATCCGCCGCAAGGTCCGCTACGCCATCGATGTGTGCCGCGGCAACGCCGACCTCGTGCTCTTCACGGCGAACACGATCAACCCCGATGTGCCGCTGGCGAACATCCGCGCGATGGTGGAGGCGGTGCGCTGCTGACCAGCAGGCCCCCCAATGGCCACACGCCCCCCTGCTCGGGGGCGCGTGGGTTCCCTGTGCCGAGATGCGGGGCGCTCTAGCCGACGCACCAGTGGGCGGTGTCCACGGTCTCCAGCTTGCCGCTGTCGGCGGCGCGGAGGCCGGCGTCGAGGATCGCCATGGCGTCGAGATTGAACATCATTTCGAGCGTGGGGTGGAGCGCGTCGCCCGTCTCGAGGTGATGGATGTACTCGTGGGCCACGTCGTGGCGGCCTTCGGGCAGAGGCTCGGGCTTGTGGATAGTCGTGTCGCCGCCGCCGTGTTCCTCGCGGACGATGCGGTCGCCATCCCTGGTTTCCATCACAAGCGTGCCGGTGGTTCCGTAGACGATGGGGCCGTAGGGGACGCCGTGGTCGACGGTGGTCCAGGAGCCCTCGAAGAGGCCCATGGCCGAGGGGAAGCGGACGACCATGGCGCCGTTGTCGTCGGCATCGCCGAACGAGCTGTTGAGGTTGCCGCGCAGGCCGATGGCCGCCGTGGCGAGCTCGCCGATGAACCAGTAGGAGATCATGGCGCCGTAGCAGCAGTAGTCGAGCATGGCCCCGCCGCCTGGGGCGATGTAGTGCCACCAGGTGGCTCCGAGTTCGGTGGCGCTCAGGGGAGCAGCCTCGTCGGCCACGCCCTCGTGTTTGGCTCCAGGGCCGAGCGGGCCGGTGTGGCCGCCGCGCCACTTGACCTCGATCACCCGCCCGATCGCCCCCGCGTCGATCAGTTCCTTCGCCTTGTGCGCCGCGGGATTCCAGGTCATCGGCCAGTTCACGATCATCTTCGTGCCCGCCGCACGCACCGCACGCACCATGCGCAGCGCGTCGGTCATCGACATGGCCATGGGCTTCTCGACGCACACGTTCACGCCGTGCTCCGCACACGCCTCCACGACCTCGGGGTGCTCGGCGTTCTCGGAGCAGCAGACCACGATGTCGAGCTCCTCGTTCTCGAGCATCTCGTAGTAGTCGTCGTAGGCCATCGGCACGCCGATGTCCTTGAGGGCGTGCTCGACGTTCCACTCGCGGGTGTAGGGGCCTTTGCGCAGCTCCGGGCGGTCGGGCACCGTGTCCGCACACGCCACGAGCTCCACCTGCGGGTGCTTGCCGAAGAGGGCCAGCACGTTGTTGACGTGCATATGGGCGAAGCCGATGGCTCCCACGCGATACGTCGTGCTCACAGCAATTCTCCTAATCGAGTCGGACCTCGCGCCCTTCCGCAGCCGATTGGTAGAGCGCGTCCAGCGTGCCAATGACGTTGAGCACTTCCTCCTGCCTGATGAGCAGTTCCTCCTCGCCGCGAATGACCTTGACGAAATGCGCCGTCTCCTCCCAGTGGCCGCTGAAGGCCACGTTGCGGCCCGCCGGCACCTGGGGCTCGATGTTCACCGGGTAGCTGCCCATGTTAGTCACGAGGGTGAGGGGGTCGAGCACCAGGCCGCCCTCGGTGCCGAGGATCATCGTGCTCCCTGTGTTCTTCGGGATGTTGGCGGCCCAGCTCGTCTTGAAGGCCACGGCGCCGCCGCCGTCGAGGCGGATGAAGCCGGCCGCCATGTCCTCCACGTCGAAGTCGCGATAGTCGTACGGGCGGGGGGTGAGGACGCCGAGCGGGGCGCCGCTGTCCGCGAGCGACGTGGCGAGGCCCTCATCGCGGTTGGCGAGCCGGGTGAAGGTGACGCCGCTGACCGCCGTGACCGTGGGGTTGCCCATGAGCCAGTAGAGCAGGTCGATGGCGTGGACGCCGAGGTCGTAGATGGGGCCGCCGCCCGAGTGCTCCTTCATGTGGAACTGGCCCCAGGTGGGCACGCCGCGGCGGCGGAGGAAGTAGGTTTCGGCGAAGTACATCTCGCCGAGCTTGCCCGAGGCGCAGATTTCCTTGGCCGCTCGCGAGCGCTCGGAGAAGCGTGCCGTTTGCCCGACCATCAGGTGGCGGCCGGCGGCCTCGGCGGCCTGGAACATCTCCACCGCGTCGCCGCGCGACGTGGCCACCGGCTTCTCGCATAACACGTGGGCGCCCGCCTCCAGCGACGCGAGGGTCTGCTCCTTGTGGTAGGAGTTCGGGGTGCAGACGCTCACGATGTCGAGGTCGAGCTCGTCGAGCATCTTCTGCCAGTCGCCGTAGGCGTGGGGGATGCCGTAGCTCTCGGCGACGAGGCGTGCGCGGTCCTCGAGGACGTCGGCGACGCCGACGATCTCCACGTCGTCCCCGAGGTTCTGCCAGGCGGGGATGTGGCCTGCGGTGGCGATCATCCCCGTGCCGATGATTCCGACCTTGAGCTTCTCGGTGGGCATGCCATCCTCCTCGTCCAGTTCAGGTTCCACGGGCAGGTCGAGCCACAAGGGGACTTATAGCCCCTCGGGGGTCGCGTGTCAATCCCCGTGTCGGTCGTGAGCATCAGGAGGAGAGCAGCGCGGGCCAGTCAGGCCATTTCGTCGACCACCTCGCGGGCGAGCTCCACCCAGCGGGCGAGCCGCTGCGGCTCGTTGTTGAGGGTGTGGACGTCCTTCATGACCAGCTCGATGCGGCAGCCGCGGGCGACGGTGAGCGTGTGGCGGATGTCCTCGCGGATGGCGTCCTCGTCGAACCGCTCGGTGCTGATGAGCGTGGGGTTGGGCTTACGGGAGAAAACGATGTCGGAGCCGAGTTCGCGGGCCATCACCTCCTCGTCTGCCCAGGGGGAGACGGAGACGCGCGCGAGGTTCGGCAGGCGCCTGAGGATGTGGATGCGGGTGTGGACGGGCTCGCAACACCCGTAGTAGCACTTGCCGAACTGCTCGGCGATGGCGAGCTGGTAGGGGAAGATGAACTCCTCGAACTGACGGGGGCCGACGCCCACGGTCTCCTGCGACTCCAGGAGCACCCACTGGTCGGCGGTGCGGACGGGCTGGCCGTCGGCGTGGTCGGGCCGGGGGAGGTCGCGGGTGTAGCCGAGGCTGCCCGAACCGATGTAGTCGTTGCGGTTGTTGAGGTTGAGTAGGCCGTTGTCCTGGAGCCAGCGGGCGTAGCCGAGGTGGTCGTCGCGGAGGAAGGCCATGAGACGGTGGAGGCCGGCGGGATTGTCGAACATGGCGAGCATGAGGCCCTCAAGGCCGATGAGATCGATGGCGGGCCAGGTCATGCCCATCGTCCACCAGTAGCCACCGCGGATGATGACGGGCAGGATGCCTGCGAAGACATTCTCGAGGCGAGCTTTGGCGGCGAGGGTGGCCTCGCGGTCGACGCTGGGCACGCGGGGGTGGAGGGAGGCGAAGTCGGCATCGAGGTCGCGAATGGGCGGGTCCCAGCGTCGCGCGCCCAGGGTGCCCTCGAAGTCGGGCTGGTGGACGATGGCCTTGACGCCGTAGTGGGTGGTGGCGACACGCCAGTTGGTGGTGATCCAGGGCTCGACCACATGGTCGTCGCGGAGGCTGTCGAACTGGTAGGTCGCGGCGCGGAGGCCGCGCTCGACTCCGCGTGCCCAAGCACCCTCGCATTCGAGCAGGGAGTCGGGCAGCGGGGGGTTGGGGTCGCGCACGCCGCCGTACTCGGCGAGCACCATGGGCCGGCCGCCGGTGCCTTCGTCGAGCTTGTACCAGAGCTCTCGCCGCTCCTTGTTCACGGGGTCGTCCGCGATGGCCGTCTTACGCTCCGCGAGGCGGCGCAGGATGTCGGTGTCGCGCGGGCTCAAGGGGGATGGTTCGGCCATGCCTGTCCTCTCTTCCCTCGCTGGGGGCGCTAGCCCTGTTCGTCGGGGATGATGAACTTGAAGACGTAGGGCGAGCGCGCCTTGCCGACGATGATGACGTCGCCGTGCTTGATCGGGCACGAGCCGCCTGCATCTTCGCCGCCGACGACCTTCCCCTCCACGATGGTGCCGCAGGCGCTGCCGCGGTCGACCAGCAGGTAGCTGCCGTCGGCGCACTGCTCGATCTGGAAGTGCTCGCGCGAGATGTAGAAGCGCTCGCCCTCGTCGGTCATGTAGAGCTCGTTGTTGAGCGTCGATGAGGTCCTGCGGCGCTCCTTGAGCGAAGGCCAGAGCCCAAAGCTCTGGCGCGACTCGCGCCCGACGCGGAACGGCAGCGTGGAGACCACCACCTCGTCGGCCTGAATGGATTCCTGCGTCTCGGGTGTGAGGGGAACAAGGACAGGCATCGGCTTCTCCATCGGGTACCTCCATGGTCTCCGCAGGGCCCGTCTCGGGGCCAGCGGTCAGACGGCGCGGCCCGATGCGGAGAACACGGCCCCGAGCAGCGCCCCTGCGTCAAGAGGGTACTACATATCGAGGCCTGGCGCCTCCTCGTCGGCGGGCGGCTTTTCGAGGAAGCGCACGGAAGCGGGGTCGAGCCTGAGCGCGGCGGCTCTGCCCGTGTGTGTGAGCACGTAGACGAGCTTGCGCACCGCATCGTAGACCCACCCCGAGCTGTGGCCGTAGTAGGTCGCGCCGGCGTCGAGGAGCAGGTAGCGGTTCTTCGCGCAGTCGTAGACCACGGTGTACTGCTTGGCATCCTTCGCCTTGCTGGTGGCGTAGGGGGTGGAGCCGAAGAGCACGCAGTCCGCATGGGCCAGGTAGACCATCTCGCGGGTGTTGCGGAGCTTCCCGAGCTCGGCGTTGGCGGGGAGGGTCTTCTGGAGGCTGCGGGTCTTGAAGTCGAAGAGGGTGAGCGAGCCGTCGCCCTTCTTGGCGTAGCCGCCGCCCCAGCCGAGGAGCATGCGGTCGCGGCGGGAGTCGTAGACCATGCCCTCGGAGTCGCAGTAGGGGCTGTAGAGCTTGGCGGTGGGCTCGAGGTCGGTCCAGCCCTTCTCGTGGTCGAAGAGCCAGAGGCCGGTGCGTTCGCCCTTGGCGGCCTGCGCCCAGGCGAGGACGCCGTGGGGCGTGGTCTCGAGCACCGTGTGTCCCCAGATGAAGCGGAAGGGACGCTCCATCGGCTCTCGGCGGAGCCAGTCCATCCGGGCGGGGTCGTAGAAGTAGCCGGTGGCGGTGAGGACGAGTCGGCAGCGGGGGTCGTAGGCGTAGAGGTTGTAGCCGTGGACGGGGACCCACGGGCGGTTCCAGAGCGAGGAGCCGAAGCCGCCCCCACCGTTGTAGCCATAGGGCTCGTCGGCGTCGTAGCCCTCGACCATCTTCGCCGAGACGGGGGAGAAGTGGAGCACGGTGCTGGCGGAGCGGACGCAGTGGCCGCCGCCCCACAGGAGCACCTGCTCGTTGGCGGAGTCCCAGATGCTCGTGCCCCAGTCGCGCTGGCGGCACCCGTGGGCCGGGTTGCGTGCTGGGGTGGGGAACTTCACCCACTGATTGGCGGGCAGGGCATCGAGGTCGAGGCGGTCGTCGGCGTGGGGCGCTTCGCAGTACTCGGCGAGGAAGCGGCCCGTGCGGTAGCGCCGCTGGTTGGGCTCGGCGCCGGCGTCGGCGGGTGTCTGAAGGCTTGCGGGGTCGAAGCGTAGTAACCATGTGGCGCTGGGCCGCTTGCGGCCGGCGGGGGCGGCAAGTACGAGGAGGTCGTCCTCCGTCGCGGCAACGGCGGGTGCGCTGTACCACTGGCCGCTGTAGCCGTAGAAGGTGCCCGTCGTATCGGGGGCGTCGGCAACGGTTCCTGCACTCCAGCGGTTGGCCTTGGCGTCGTAGAGCCACAGGGCGCGGTCGCCCACGGGTTGCCACTGGCGGCTGCGGTAGTCGGGGTTGCTCGAGGCCACGTAGCCGCCGATGAGGGCGATGCGGCCGCTGGCGGGCAGGGCGACGAGTTGGTGGCCTGCGCGCGGGGCGGGGGCCTTGGGCGGGCGTGCGCGCTGCCAGGCCTGCCTTGCCAGGTCGAGCACCCACGTGTCGTTCATCTGGTAGTCCTCGTGGTCGCCGCCGAAGAGGACGAAGAGCTTGCTGGCCGGATCGAAGACGAGCGGCGAGTTGCGCCGTGAGGGCGGCACGGGGTACTGCTCCTCGGTGGCCAGCTCCATTTCGCGCTGAAGCGCGCGCTCGGCGCGGAGCGCGCCGAGCAGGTCGCTGCCCGCGATGGCGGCTGCGATGACGCCGAGCTGCGAGGCCCAGGGGCGCATGGCCGCGGTCCTGGCGAGCTCCGAGCAGCGGGTGGCCAGGGCGTTGCGCTCGGCGGGGGTGCCTGTGCCCTTGGGGTCGCGATACCAGGCGAGGCGGGTGTGGCCGATGAGATCGATGAGCGCCTCGCGCGCGGCGACGAGCTCGCCGTGCTCGCGGGCCACCCTGGCGTCGGGTAGGGGGAGGGTGCTCCATGTGCCCGAGGCCAGGTCGAGGATGGCCGTGCGGGTCCAGCCGATGTTGCCCGGCCGCTTGTCGGCGCCGACGACCACGATGCGGCGCGATGTCGGGTCGATGGCGGTCGCGTGCCAGCTCATGCCCTCGAGGGCTGGCGGGCGGCCGCGGTCGGTCCACTCGCTGGTGCTGATGTCGAACGTGTGGAGCGTGCCTTCGTGGAGACAGTAGAGCGTGTCGTCCTTTGGGTCGCACACGGCCTGGTAGTGGGGGTGGATGCCGCGTCGGGCTTTGGGCGTGGCCGTGGCGGCGTCCGTCCACGAGCGCGTGGCGGGGTCGAACGCCTGCATGTAGGCCGCATTCTTCACGCTCCCGCCGAACAGGAGCATCTTCTTGAGGCCGGGCGCGAGGAGCAGCACGGCGCCCGTGCGCTCTCCCGTCTGGCTCTCGGCCACTTTCGTCCAGGCGTTGGGCTGGAGCTGGGCCGCCGCGCAGATGGCTGCGAAGGTGGCTGCGATGGCCGCGAGGCAGGGAACGGCGTGGTTCCGCCTGGCTGGACCTCCCATGCTCTCACTCCTGGGGGACAGGAATCTCCACGGGCACGTGGGCGGTGGGTCCCCAGTTGCCTGCACCGTCGCACGCACGGACGTGGAAGTGCCACGTTCCAGGTTCGAGGTGCTCGTAGTTGGCAGCAGGGCGTGTGGAGTCGATGGTCTCGTCGGGCTCGGCGTCGGGCGCGTGGTCGAGGGCGGTGCTGTAGCCCTGGATGCCGGTGGGGTCGGGCGGCACGGACCACTGGACGCGCACGCCGCTCCAGGCGGCGGGTGCGATGAAGAAGTTGTCGGCGTGGAAGGGCTCGCCCCTACGGTTGAGCGTGGCCAAGTGGTCGACGATGAGCGTGAGCGGCGGGTCGGGAGCCCCTCGAAGCATGTCTGCCAGGTTGAACGAGCAGCGATGCCACTGGCCGTCGGCGCGGACGTCGGGCACGGCCCCGATGTGGGCGTACTTGCCGCCCTGGCTGTTGAAGCGGATCTCCCAGTTGCGGTTCTCCACGCGGGTCATGAGGTTGAGCTGCGCCTCCGGCTGGAGGCGGTAGTCGAAGCCGACGATGGGGAAGCGGGCCGCGTCGAACGGTCTGTAGTACATGAAGCTGGAGAAGCCGCCGAAGCGGATGGAGCCCAAGCCCGTGGCCGCGGTTTCGGTGGTCTGCTCGGCCCATCCTTCGCGACGGCCCATCCAGTGGCCGGGGCCGTCCTCGAAGTCGGTCCACACGAGCGCCCCCTCGGGGACCACGGCCACGTAGGGTGTGGCGGGGGGCGCAGTGTCCTGCGAGAAGTCCATCGTCCACGACCAGGCGACGGGCTCGGGCAGGGGGTTGCCCGCGTAGTCGGCGGCGTGGAAGGCGCAGCGGACGGTGGTGCCGTCGGCGAATGCGGGGGAGCCGTGGGCACGTGGGGGCGTCCACACGACGGCTTGCTGGGCGGCGTCGAAGCGAAGCTCGGGGTTGTGCATCGTGTAGCGCTCCCCCGCCACGGTGAGGGCCACCCGCTCGACCGCCACGCCTGTCTCGTTGTCGCCCACCCGCACGACGACGCGGTCGGCGGCCACGCGGGCGTCGGGCGGCGGCGAGAGGGCAGCGACGCTCGGCGGCTCGGCATCGCGCGTGCGCTGGACGTAGACCTGCTGGTGGAGCGGCGATCCCCAATTGCCTGCCCTGTCGAGTGCCCGGCAATGGAGGAAGACGTAGCCTGACCGCAGGTCGCCGAGGGGGGCTTCGCCCGTGGGCGAGTTCATCGTGGTGTCGGGGATGGTCTCGGGCTCGCGGTCAACGACGATGCTGTAGCCCTGAATGCCGGAGGGGTCGTGGGCGGCGCACCGCAACGTCGGCTGGTCGCCCACGAAGAGGGCCGGCACGAGGCGCAGGTTGTCGATTCGGATCACGGCCGTCTGTTGCGAGCGGGTGCTGCTGGCGAAGACGGCGACTGCCCGCACCACGGGGTCGGCTCCCGGCCGCTGGAGGCCCAGGCGCATCCCCACGGCGAGGTTCGCGTGGGTCCAGCCATCGCGTGTGGGCGGGGCCTTGGGACGGGGTCGGCCGCGGCTGTCGCGCCGGCCGTGCTCCCGCCGGCCGACGTAGAGCGGCCGCCAGCCCCTGGACGTGAGGAGCGCCAGGCTCCAGCGCGTCGATGCGTCGGCCTTGTAGTCGAAGCTGAGGATGGGGTGTGCCCGTGCGTCGAAGGGGGTGCGGCGAAGCATGCAGCGGAAGGTGCCCGGGCCGCCCTCGATGCGGAGAGAGCGGGCGCCCGAGGTGGCTGTAGCGTTGTCGAGCGCCATATCCACCCACGGCGAGCGGGGGAAGCGGCCCCATCCGTCGGAGGGCGTCTCGAAGTCCTCGTCCCAGGCCGGCGGGCGGCGGGAGATCAGGGCGGGGCGCGTGGGGGGCGACTTGTCGAGCGAGCGGTCAAACGTCCACTGCCAGCGGAGAGGGGTGGCCATACGGTTTCCGGCACGGTCGGTCGCGGAGAGCTCGCAGGCAACGGTCTGGCCGTCGTCGAACGCGAGACCTCGGAGGTCGGCGGCCACGCGGGAGCCGTCCACGCGCACCTGCTGCGGGGGGAGGCGTGTGCCGGCCACGGTGAGGGTCGCCGAGTCTTCGCTGATTCCCGAGTTGCCCGGGTCGTCGAGTGTGGCGGTGATCCCCCTGGGGGCGGCCTGGGAGCCTGGCGCCGGCTCAGGGGCCGAGGCCGTGGGCGGTGATGTGTCGACGGCGAAGCGATGGTGCCTCACGTGGCTCCACGTGCCGTCGCCCGGCCCCGCGGCCACGTGGAGGAACCACGTGCCGGTGGCCAGGCCGTCGACGGCCGGGCTCCGCGCGTCGATGGCGCGCGTGGGGCTGGGCGCCGTGTCGGGCGACTGGTCGATGCACCAGCCCGTCTGGGGCAGCGGCGCGTCGCCGCTCAGCCACCAGGCGAAGCGGGCAGACCCGCCGCCCGGGCTCCCGAGGAAGAAGTTGTCGACGCGATAGGCCGCGCCTCGCGGGTTGCCGCCGAAACCGCACTGGAGATAGCCATCGTTCGACCAGTTTGCCAAGTGGAGGTCATCGACCACGATGTGGCTGTCGGCAGGATACGCGGCGCGCAGGAGCGAGAGCAGGTCGACCCGTGCCGTGTGCCATTGCCCGTCCGCCGTGGCCTGGACGTGGCCGAGGACGATGGGCGGTGGCTGCTCGAGCTGCGTGCCGGTGGTCGCCGTGGTGCGCCCCGAGATGTTCCGCGATTCAGTCACGGCGTGGAAGCGGGGGCCCGTGGGGCCAGTGAGCCCCACCACGTGCCACGCCCCGTGGGTGCGGAAGTAGAGGTTGATCCGCACTTGGGGGTCGAAGCAGTAGTCGAAGCTGAGCTGCCGGAGGCGCGTCGCGTCGAACGGCGTGAGGGGCGCGAAGACGGCGAAGTCGCCCCCTGTCCTGGCGTTTTCCACGCGGAGGCAGCCCCCCCCGCCGCGAGGTTCCCAGCGCACGGTGCCGCCGTGCTCACCGGTGGGAGAGTGCCAGCCCCCGGCCCCGTGGTCGAAGGCGAACTGGAAGCCGGGATGGGAGGACGAGACGATGCGGATGGGGCTCGGGCGGCCCGTCGGCAGTGGCTTGGGCTGTGGGGGTGCGGCTGGGAGCGCCGCCCCATCGTCGCGCTCCGCCCACACCCTGGCCCGCGCGACCATCAGCCCGCGGTTCCACGTCCAGATGGCGGCCTGCGTGCCTTCGAGCGGCTCGGGGTCGGTGTAGTCGAGGGCGAGGCGCGTGCCGACGAACAGCAGGATGCGCGGGCCGCGCTTCTCGGCCCGCAGATGGTACCAGTTCTGGTGCGCGCCCTGGTTGCGGGAGGGATAGAGCACCTCGGTGGTCTCGGCCACCACCTTGTCCCTGCGAAGGATGCGTGTGGCGGAGTTGCCGTCGGCGCCGAAGAGGATGGAGTAGCCGGAGCTGAGGTCGCGGCCGTCGGCGCAGAGGGTGAGGTTGAGGTCGCCGTAGTGGTCGTAGCCGCTCATCGGCCCGTAGTTCATCATCACGGCGGCGTGGACGTCGAGGGTGAGGTCGCGGGCGAAGCGGCGCTTGTTCCAGAGCACGGCCGCCTCGTGGCTGCGACCGCCGAGCCAGGTGAAGAGGGGCAGGCAGATCCAGCGCGGCGTCACTTCCCATGTGCCCGTGTCCGCCATCCAGTCGACGGGGGCGCGGTCGAATGCGTAGTCGCGGAGCTGAGGGCAGGTGGCGTGGAAGTACTGAATCGCCGGGAGGCGGGTGGGCCGCGCGCTCTCGCTGATGGTGGCTCCGCCATACGCGGTGAGCACGCGCTCGTGGGTCCAGGGGCACTGGATGCCGAGGCGGCGGGTCTTCAGGGGCTGTTTGTCCGTGTAGGTCCCTACTGCTTTCCCCGCTGCCGCCACCTCGAGGCGGGAGCCGATGCGGCGGATGTCCAGGCTGGGCACGGCCTGGCCTGCCGGGACGTCGAGCGTCCAGTGTGCGACGGCCTTGCCACGCCGGTCGAGCTGGACGTTGAGGCGCCCCGAGGCGGCGTCGCGCGCGAGGGTGAAGGCATAGCCCTCGGCCTCGCTCCTGCTCTCGGGCGCCGCCACAATACGCAGGGGGCCTTGCTCGAAGAGCAGCGGGGCATCCGCGTGCCACGAGACCGCGAAGTCGCTGGGGAAGAAGCCGATGTTCCAGAACGTGTGGGGCTGGCCGTCGTCGGGCAGCCAACTCCCGAGTTCGCTGGCCCACTGCTGCATGTAGCGGTCGCGGCGGAACCGCGCGGCCACGCGGACGCTCCGCTCGGGAAGCAGGTGGGCGCCGAGCCGTGCCCCGGCGGCGGCCATGGCCTTCTCCGAGGCGGTCACGGAGCGCACGGCGACGTCGTCGAAGCGGGCGCGTGTGGCGTTGCGGCAGTAGAGCCCCACCTTGCCGCAGCGCAGGCCTTTCGCTTCTGCGGCCGCCACGCATCGGCCATCGAGGAAGGCGGCCAGGCGGTCGCCGCGGGCCGTGACGGCGAACTCATACCACTGCCTGGGGTCCAGATCGGCCGGTCGCGAGGCGAGCAGCGTCTCGCGGCC
>Ga0272441_10008458_pt1 | contig 16276 bp, 39 predicted proteins | sample SSMProp6N_FD_193582 | JGI IMG/M metagenome (GOLD analysis project Ga0272441, IMG submission 193582) | Marine sediment archaeal communities from Little Sippewissett salt marsh, Falmouth, MA, United States - SSM-Prop-6N | ecosystem: Environmental > Aquatic > Marine > Wetlands > Sediment ... | reverse complement strand
ATTGTAAATATATTTATAACATTTCAAAGTATCAATTACAAATAGCAAACGACTCTGAATTTACAGATATTTTCATTAATATTACAAACATAAACGAATATGAGTTTTCATCTTATTATTCTGAAATACAAAATACAACAGTTTCTTTTATTCTACCACCTGGTTATTCTTTACCTTCTTATAATAGATATTATATTAGAATAAGGGCATATGAAAAATGATATTATTAATGTTATTAATTTTTGCATTTATTCCTTTTTTTGTAGAATTAATAATGTTTACTTTTTGGGTATTGAAAAATAATAATAGATTAATGTAAATTATTAATTTTCATATAGTTTCCTAAAACATGTTTATAAAGACTTATAAGCAATGACAATCAATAGTAGTTTTGAGTGGTGAAAATGGAGAATAATGAAAATAAAAAAAGTAATACCATTTCTGTATCAATTACACCGGAAATGAAAAAATATTTGGATAGACATCCAAATTTGAAACAGAGTAAAATATTTCAGGATGCTATGACTAGAATAATGAAACCAAGAAAAAGTCCGTTATTATTACTTGTTGGAGTTCTTGGTGTTTGTTTTTCAATTATTTGTCTTGCAGTTGCCTCGAGTGGACTTCTTTTATATTTCGGAACAGAAGGATATGTAGTTAATACTGCCTTATTTTGTGTTGGTTTTGCAGTATTGATTGCATCAATATTAATCTATTTTAAGAAAGATAAAAGTTAGATAGATATGCCAGAAGAAGAATTAGGTTATAGAGACACTTTAGATAGAGATATTGCATTAACTGTTGTTCAGTTTGTAACAAAGCCAGATATTCCGCCAGAGGAAAGAGAAAACTTCAAAAATTTTATGATAATGTTTTCTAAAATAGCTGCATTAAGTAAAATTGAAAGAAGAGATATCTTAAAGTTTTTAATATTGTATAATCAAATTATTGTATTATTGGATAATGGATTTTATGATATTGCCAGAGAATATATGGGAGAATATCTTATGACTTTACAGTTGTGCAGAAGTGTTGGTGGATTCTTTACTTTATACGGACAAGGAATTCAAAGGTCTGAACAAATACAAAAAATATTAGAAAGTACAAAGAAGAGGTCTAGTGGCGGAAGACTATCTAGATTGTTTGGTAGTAGAAGTAAATCAAGTGAAAGATATACAATGAGTGAAGAAATAGGGGGATTATAATTGTTTGTTGGAATTGCATATTGTTGTGTGGTGTTTGGATGTATAATTGCTGGAATTATAGGATTGTTTTCGTTGGATGTTCAATTTATAATTCCTGACTTTTTTAGATATTTATTTTTTATGTGTGGATTGTTTATTGCTTTTGCAGGTGTTTTCTTTCTACATTTAAGATTAAGAAAGACAGGAGTTATACATTTTGTGCCTCCAGGAAGCCCAAAAAAGATTATTTGGTTGTATGTAAGAAAAAATGGAGACATAGATATATTTCCATCTGTTAGAAAAGCAGAAGGACAACTTTACGCAAAAAATGTAGATGGACAAATAACAGATATTAAGGCATATAGGATGCATGATACTCCTGTAAGGATAGTTGCAGAATCAATAGGTCACAGTCTTGATTTGGATTATGTTTTGTATGTTAATTTGTTACAAGATAAATATGGTTTAAAAAGTCTACATTCTGCAAGGGAACATGTAAAAGGAATAGGGGATGAACAAGATGGGTAGATTAGAAAATAAAGTTAAGTCGGATAAAAAAATAGTTCCTTATTTTCAACAAGTTCCAGAAGATGAAGAAGAAATACAAGAAGAATACTACAGAAGAAAACAAGGCATGGTTAAACGATTTAGAGATTTTGGATTTACAAAAGATTCTCATGCTATGGCAACAGAAATTGAAAATAGGCCGACACCAGAAGGAAAACTAAGAATGACTTTTGCCGGAAGACCTGTTGATTTACATATGTTGGAAGATTATTTGGTATGGAGAACAAGTCCGTTGGCAATTAAAACAATTTTAAGATATGGACATGCAAAAACAATGGAAGATGTAAGAGGATATTTAGGAACCGCAGAAAGAGCAAGGGGAAATCCTAAAGCCATGGTAATGATTGTTTTAGCAGTTATATTATTAATTGGAGGAATAATGTTTTTATTATATGGGCCACAGTTAGGCGCATTATTAGGATTTGGTTAATATGGACGGAAGAGAATATATAAGACAACAAATGGAAAGAGGAAAAGAAATAGGCAGAAGAAAGAGACTAGAACATAATAAGAAGATAAAAGATTTATTTAGTAGATTTAAAAGAAAAAAGAAAGAGGAAGAAAAAGAAGGTGAATAATATGGTAGGAGAAGATAAAAAATACATAAGGACATGGGAAGAATTAATAATGGATAGAATAGGTCAAGCATTTCATGCAAAAGACCAAGAGAATCCAGAATTGTTTGATAATATAATAGAAGAAGTAGAAATGTTAATTAAACTTGTCCCATCTATATCAAATGAATTAGAAGCAGTTAAGGAACACAAACTAAATTTAGTTAAAGAAGGAATGAAAAAGGCAGAAGAGAAGGCATTAACTTGTCCAGATGACATTACAAAGGAATTTGTTTACAGAAAAGAAATTTATGCGTTGGAATGGGATTATAGGACAGACATGTTGGAATCTATATTGTCTATTCTTGGTGCTTATCAAAAAATACCTTTTTCACAACCAGAGAGAGTAGAAATGGCGGCAATAAAACCAGTAGAAACAAAAAAACAAGAAGTTAAAGAAGCACCGAAAACGCCGACATTTTCACCAACAGAACAAACAGCAGAAGAATAATATGAAAGATGGAAAGACGAAAAGAAAAGAATATAAAGAACTTGCGCAACATATTTCTTATTTAGATACCTTAAAGAATCAAACTTTATTAAGAAAAAGAATAGAAGATTTAAGAAGACATAATAATTGTTTAAAACCATCTGAAAGAACAGCTTTTTTGGAGGAATTATCTAAAGCATTGTTTGGACAAGGTACCTTACAAAAAGTATATTTAAATGTTGAACATGGTCGTTTACAATTATATGAAAACTTACATGTGTTTGGAGAAAACTTAGCCTATTTGCATACAAACAGAATTAAGTTAGAATATAACAATAGAACATATGAAATTGATATTTCTATTTTATGGGATGCTTTTTTAGATAATCTTTTAGTTGTATTTCCTTTTGCACAGGCAGAGGCACTTAGAAGGTCTGCTGAAAGAGAAAGATACGAAAGAGGAGGTGCTTTGGATTATGTTCCATCTAAACGATATTGATGAAGAATACGAAGATGAAATTATAAAGGACGTAGAACCTCCATCTATGCAAATACAAATGGCAGCATTAATTTTAGACAGAATACATAATAGAGATGAAGACATAGGCGCTGTTTTTACTGAAGCAACAGGGATGCCAGGAAGTGCAAAGTCGTCTGTTGACCTTTCTTTTGCTGAAGATACATGTTTAAATTATCCCAAAGAAAAAGTATTTTGGAGAAGTATATACAATGCACCATTACAGTTTTTAAAGTTGCCAAGAAGCAAATGGCATATTTTAAGACAAGAAGAATCTAAAGTTGATTTTATTGACCTTAATACTGGACAGAAAATAGATGTTGGATATACTTCTTTTACAAACTTTGAAGACCTTTACCAAAAAGCAAAACCAGGTGTTGTTAATGCAGTATTCTTTCAACAAACTGGGTTTTGGAGAGACTTTATTCATTGGCAATTAGATGGAACTGGTATAGACTGGACAACAAACATATTAGATGATTATGGTGACCTTTGTCCAGCTTTTAGTAGAGGGGAAGAATGGCAAGCTGTTGAAAACTTTGCACAAACGTTAAAAGACGTAAGAAAATGTAGAGTTAATGTTCATGCTAATACTCAGTCTGTAACAGACGTATATTATAAGGTTAGAACAAAAATAATTATTGCAATTTATATGTTTGGTGCAAAAGCATCAAGAAAAGGAAGAGTTAGTCAAAGGGCAATTGACAATTTAAAAATGGACCATATACATGGAAACGAAAGCTGGATTGAAATGGGTGGGAGTGTGTTCGGAAAGACCAGATTTCCAAAAATTTATAAACCCAATCCAGATTATATATGGTCGGCAAGACGCACTGGAAAATATAGAGAAAGGTGATATTTATTAAAAACAAAAAACTATCTGAATATAGAAAAGGAAAGACGTTAGAACAATTAGGACACAAACTAAACTGTCAGTGTGGTGTGTGTAAACAAAAAAGAGGAGAATATGTTGGTAAAAATCATCCTAATTATGGTAGAACTGTTTCAGACGAACAAAAAACAAAAAATAGAAAAACATGGAAACAAAAATATGAAAATGGTTATATTAATCCAACATTGGGACGTAAACATACAAAAGAAGAAAAAGAATTGTTAAGTAAAAAAAGCATAGAATATTTTAAAGAACATGGTTGGAATTGCATTTGTTTAGTTACAGATAGTTTAACCGAAGATTCTATTTTGCAGGAATTACAATGAAAAAACAATTAAAAACAATCCAACAAACAACCGTTAAAACAACAGTTCATTTTTTAAAATGGATTTTCTTTTTAATTTTTCTTTATATTGGATTTACAATAGTTTACAGTTTTTGGAAAAATCCAGATTTTTTTGAACAGGTTGTAACATTAAGTGTTGGTGGTTTTTTTGCATTTTTTATGGGTTATTTTGGATGGCGTCTTGCACAATTAATAGAAGAATGGTTTAAAGGAAAGAAATATTAAAATTCCAAAAAGTATTAAATATTATGACATTTATTAAGAATCATAAAGGAAGTATAAAAATGAATGACGAAACAAAAGATTGGGGAATCCCAACAATGGAAAAAGTCGAAGAAATGTATGGAGTAAAAAAACAAAAGAAAGAAGAAACAGAAAAACAACAGACAAAAGAAGAATCAAGAACAGAAAAACTTGTAAGACTAAAAGAACAAGCGAAACAAAAAAGACAAGAACTAGATAGCATATATAAAGAAATAGAGGATTCGCTTTAATTCTCTATTCTCCAAACCACTAAAGAATTAAACTATTCCATATATTTTTTTAATTCTCTAATTCTCCAACGGCCTATACCTTTAGAGATATTAAAAAAGTAAAAAGATATTTATACATAAAAAAAGATTTGGATATGGAAAGATGCCAAAGGAAAAAATATTTAATAATGAGGAGAAAAGCGATATTATATCCCTTTATGCACAAGGAAAGCCCATTAAACATATAGCAAGAAAATATCATTGTTGCGATTTAACAATTAAAAGATTTTTAGAATCATTTGGAATATATAAAAAAGGATTAATTTTCTATAGACATAAATGTCCAATTTGTGGTAATATTTTTTGGACAAGCAACAAGACAGCAATATATTGTAATAACCCTTGTACAGGAAATTATGTAGACGGAAGTTCTGCTCAAGAAAAAAGTTTGAGATATCTTTATATAAGAGCCATTAGAAAGGACTTTTGGCATGTTTTAAAATCCAATCCAAAACGAGCATTAAAAATTGAAAAGCAAATGGAAAAAGAAGATGGGAAAGATTTTAAAGATATGGTTTTGGATGGAATAACAAAAACAGAAGAATTTGATGAAATGATGAATATTTATAATAAGTATAAAAAATGTTTTGGTGAGAAAAATGAATGAAGAAAAGAAAGATATGGGAACTTTTGTTGTTGCATTACTTATTTTTATAATGGTTGCCATTCCAATTGTTGCATTGTCTTTTATGGATTATATGCAAGATGATTATGAGATAGAAAGATTACGCAACGAAATTAAAAATAAGCAGGATGTCAGCAACGAATATATACAGGGCTGGAATGACTGTATATCAAAATTAATCAGTATTAGAAACGAAGTAACCAACATTACTGCCAATGTTATGAATAATACCAATTGATTTTTAGTTCCTGTAGAAATATTAAAATCTACATAACCTTTATATATTATCAAAAAGATGTAGATTTGGTGATATGAAACATGAAAACAATAAAAAATGGAATAAACACTGGAAATATTAATGTTGGAATGCTTTGGTATTTCTCCCAAGAAATAAAGAAATATTATAATATGGAGGATTAAATATGAAAACTTGTTCAGGAGTTGGTTGTGACTTGGCAAAGGTTGGAGGATGCGACAGAACTTTTTGTGTTAAACTTTTACCAGACAAACAACAAATAATTGCAAAGGCAATAAAAGTTTTAATGGATAATGACAAATATCGATTTGATTACGAAGACATATTTGAAATATTTCCAGACGTAACCGAAGGCTTTATTAAGGCAGTTTTGGAGGAGAGTTAAATGGAAAAAAGACAATTTAAAAAGGCGGAAGATTATCCACATTGGAATCATTTAAAAGGAAAGGACAGAGACAATAAGATAATACAATTATGCATTGACGGACTTTGTACAGATGGTGGACATCATAAACAATGGTATTTAGAACAGATATTACTTTTATTTAACGAAGAAGATACAATCAGAGAATTAAACATGGAAGACATTGAACAAGGAGTTGCACCATAATGAAAACAGAAAAGATAATGAAATTTGTTTGTAATAGATTAATTGAAATGAATGAGGTGAAAACAGAATGAAAGTAAATGAAGTTAAAGAATTTGACATACCAGAATATTATTTTATGTATGGAAAACCAGCTGTTACAGATTATCTTGATGACAAAGATAAAGGACTTGAATATACACCAGACCCAGAACAACAGTTTGAATTAAGGGCAGAAACAGGTTCAGAAAGAATTGTTTGCAGTTTGTTAAGCCCATGGATACTTGGTTGGGATGCACCACCAGCGAATACACTTAAATTAATAAAAGTAGATTTAAACAAAAGAAAAGTAATAGTTAAAAAGGTGATATGAAATGGAAAAGAAAACATTAAAGGAATTAGTAGACGAACTTGAAAGGCAGAAGACATCCAGGTATGATGTTGTTGTACCTAGTGAGAATTTGATTGTGTTAAAGGATGGAGACAAACTTTGGGTAGATGTGCCACAACCAGACGGAACAACCAAACGTCATGGTATTACAGATTATGCACATGAACAATTTGCGGATAAAACAGACATTCCACTAAAATATTATAATAAAATGAAAGACAGTGGACATCTTGATTTACTTGCAACAAATGTTAATGAATGGTTACCAAACAAAGAAAAAAGACTTGTAAGGGTTTTAGACGATAATGTAAGGGCACTTTTATCCGACAGATACCGCATAATTGACAATTATGATGTTATTTATGCAACTTTAGAAGAATTTAAAAAGATACAGGAACAAAGAAATATTAATATTGAAATTAAAAGAAACGACCTTACAGAAACACATTTATACATAAAAGCGACCTCACCAGACCTAACCGATGAAGTTATACATTGGAAAGACAAAGACGGAAAAGAAAAGACAGAACCAGTACATGGTGGAATAATTATATCCAACAGTGAAGTTGGTGCTGGTGCTTTTAACGTTAAACCATTTGTAAATGTTTTAGTTTGCCAAAATGGACTTATTGGAGAACATGTATTTAAAAGAGTTCATATTGGCAGAGAACTTGGTGTTGGACTTGTAAATTGGAGTAATGATACTTTGGAACTTGAAGATGCCGCACTTTGGAGTAAAATTAGAGATATGATACAGGCAACATTTGACCCAGAAGTTTTTCATAAATGGATGGATGAAATTAATGAGATTGCCAGTACCGAAGTACCAAAACCAGTAATTGCTGTTGACAACATTATAAAACACTTTGACATGCCAAAATCCAAAAAGGATGACCTATTAAACCAGTTTGCTAAAGAATCACCGACACAATGGGGATTAAGTATGGCAGTAACACAAATTGCACAGAACGAAGAAGACTATGAACAACAAATAGAAATGGAAAAGATTGGCGCAAAGATACTTGACAAGAAAGTAACACCAATTATACTAAAAGAGGAATAATCCTCTTTTTTCTTTAACTATGACCTGTTACGAATATTTAAGGAAATGCCCAAACTGTGGGAATACTTGGGACGGAGAAACGTTTACAATAAATACAGAAGGATTCAATCCTGCTTGCCAAAACTGCGGAAAACCATTAGTAACAAAATATTAAAAATTACAATATGTTTAAATACGATTAAAATAATTTCGATTTGGTGATATGATGAACATAACCAAAAAAGAAGTAGATGAATATTTAGATGCTGTTAGCAAGGAAATATTTAGAAAACCCTTGAATCAGTTAAACATAGAAAATATACAAACATTAAAGTTAAGTTTGATATTCAGAAAAAGAAACGAAGAGTTAGACGAAGAAACATATAACATTATATTAGATACATTAATTAAAAAACTAAGGAGATAATCAAATGTTTATAATACCTGAAGTTGGAGATACAGTATTAGTTAACAAATATTGTTATACAAACGAATATGGTGGAACAAATATTGCAGAAGAACAAATAGTTTGTGAAATTACAAAAGCTTGGCACGACTATGAATGTGGTTGGAGATATCATGCAATACCAGTTAACGGAAGATTTGATAAAATATATGTATCGGAATTTGATGTTTTACAGGTGATGGAATGATTGTTAAACAAAAGAAACAGACGTTAAGTATAGACCTTAACTTAATAACAATCCCAGAAATGCAAATATTGTTACAAGAACATAAAGGATATATAGACGGAGATGAACATACTCTTGAATTGTTTGTTATGAGGAATTAAAATGGAAAAAAGAGAAATACTTGCAATATCAGGATTACTGTTTGGATTTGGAATCATAATGAACTTTTATATTTGGTTTCTTGTTGCATTAACAAATCCAAATATGACTGTATTTGTACAATTTAATTACTATGGAGAAGGACTGTTAGAAACAGTTATTTACTTTGCCTTATTTCCATTAATACTATACGGAATATTTTATTATCTGAAACAATATGTTTCAATCCAACCAAATAAAAATGTTTCATTTGGAACGATTACATTAAAAGTTACAACAATATTAATGATAATGATTGGCATATGTTTAATAATACTTGCAGTAGGAGGAAATTAAATGAAAAATTGGTTTGTAGTTGACAAAGAAGGACTCGCACAGTTACAGAAAGGAAAATCCAAAACGTTTATCGTTAACGAACTTGTTCAAAACGCTTGGGACGAAAACATTACATTATCTGGAATACGTTTTAAGTATGACATAGATAACAAACTGTTAACAATTACAGTTAGAGACGACAGTCCAGAAGGATTTAAAAATATTACTCATGCCTATACATTGTTTGCAGATACTTATAAACGTAGAGATGCGACAAAACGTGGACGTTTTAACCTTGGTGAAAAACAAGTAATTGCCATATGCAAAACAGCAACAGTTAAAACAACAAAAGGAACAATTGTATTTGACGATACTGGACGACATGAACTTCCCGAAAAAACAGAAAAAGGAAGTTTAATTACTGTAACATTAAATGCAACATTGGATGAATATAACGAACTTCGAGAACATGCAAAAAAGTTAATTGTACCAAAAGATATTGTATATACTGTTGATGGTGTTGAAATACCTTACAAACCACCGTTTAAAACGTTTAATGCTATTTTGGATACAGAAGTATTGAAGGGAGATGCAATGTTGTTATCAACCAGGAAAACCACGATTAACTTAATTACACCAACAGATGATAAATCTTACATCTATGAAATGGGAATTCCAATTATGGAAATAGATTGCCCATGGCATATTGATGTGCAACAAAAGATTCCTCTTGCAGTTGATAGACAAACAGTTCAACGTTACTTTATACAAGATGTTTTTGCAGAGATATTAAACAATGTTTACAATGACCTTACAACAAAACAATCATCTGAAGTTTGGGTTAGAACTGCAATGAAGGATAAACGTATTACAAAAGAAGCAACGAAACAAGTATTACAACTTAGGTTTGGAAATAAACTGTTGGTTGGAAATTCCTTTGACCCAAATGCAAACGATGAAGCATTGGCACATGGATATAACGTTATTTCTGGAAACATAATGTCTAAAGAAGAATGGAATACAATTAGAGGATTTGACCTTGTACAATCAACATCCGACATGTTTGGACATACCGGAATTGCAGAAGCAAAACCAGTTAAACCTACATCAGCCCAAAAGAACTTTGCTAAGTTTGTTAAAAGAGTTGCTAAAGAGTTTCTTAAAATTGACATAACAGTTAAGTTTGTTTCAGTTAAAGGAACTAATACAATTGCAGACTATGGAAACAGAGAGTTAAGATTTAATGTTGCACATTCAAGAATATATAATGGATTTTTTGATAAGTTAACACCAGAAAACATTGACCTTATGGTGCATGAACTTGGACATGAAGACGGAAATCATACTGAACACGACTACCATGCCTTGCTTACAAAGTTAAGTGCAAACTTGGTTATAAAGGCACTAAACAATCCAGAATTCTTTGAGGTGAATTAAATGAAAGAAAAATCGGAGTTCGGAAAAGGACTTGTAATATGTTTGGTTAAGTTTGCAAATCATTTTAGTAACAGAAATACAGAAAAGATATACGACTTAAAACTTTATTATGATTCCGATAAAGAAAAAAGAAAAGAAATGTTAAAAGAAAATCCCAAATCGAGTTGTAACTATGGCAAAAGATTTCATGAAAATATTAGATTTTATATTCAGGACATGTTACCGATACACAATGGAAATTTGGAAGATTTGATTAGTCATGAGATAACACTTTGGGCAAATGGTGCAACTGACCATCTTTATGAAATAGAAGTTCCAAACGGAAAGAGTTGGAACGAAATAAGAACAAAGGTTAAAGAACTTAAAGACAAAGGATTGCAAATGGGACATGGATTTGTAGAAAATAAAATATATACATTTGATGATATGAAAGAACTTAAAGACTTAACGTTTGAAATTTGTTTGTTAATAGATAAAAAGTTAGGACTGAAAGCAGACATTGGAGAATGGATATAATGAAAAATCCAATAAACATTAAAGCAATTCCAAAGTTTTTACTTTACTTTGGTGCAACTGTTTGTGTAATTTCTTTCATAACACATACAATGTATTTAATAAAACAAAATATTACAGAACCGATAGAATTATATACAACGGGAATTGGGTGTGCTTTGTTAATATTATATGTTACTTTTAAAATTATGAAAGAACCCTTAAATGTAATTGTTAAAAAGGAGGAATAGAATGGAAGTTGGAATTGGAAAAACGACAAAAGAATTGTTAGATAGTTTAAAGGAGGGACAGATACAATTATGGAAACAACAAAATAGAGATGACATTGCAGACATATTTGAAAGGATGGATTATAATGATTTAGTAATGGTCTTGCATTTAGGATTTAGCGAAAAGGCATTTTATGAATCTATGCAAGGTATTGTAACAACAAGTTCTTTTAGATTATCTGAAGAAGAAATAAATAAAATAAAACAAGGATTGAATATGTTAAGTGGTGGTACATGAATAAACCTAAATTTGGGAAATTAGAACTTGTTGATAAAGAATTATTCTATTATTGTTTTAATAGAAGAGACAATTGAACATATTAAAAATTTAAAAAACTATTAATATGAAAAAAACATAAAGAAGGCATAATATGGAAATTAAAGATTTGGATATGGAAAAGATTCGTAAGTATGTAGTATGGATAATTATAATAGGAATTATAATTACATTTAGAGATACATTTATAGGACTTATTGCTACAATATTGTCAACGTTTGGAATTACTGTTGGAACACTGCCACCAGGATTTTTATTTTTTATGTTTGCTGTTTGTTTTTTTGGATTTACATTGCTTTTAATGATGATATTACAAAAGAAAAAACTGCAAAGAACAAAAAATCCATCGGATGTTGTTACAAAAGGATTTTGCGACATTTGTAATAACCCAAAATCAAGAAATGTATTACCAATGAATTATAAAGAAGAAGGAAAAGATGATGCTACAATTTATGTATGTGAAAGATGTAGAGAAGAAATAATGGAGATTAAAGAAAATGATAAAAGGAAGGAAAGTAAAAGTAATTAGTAGAAAAGAACCAGACAATAAAAAGCTTGGTGAAGTAGTCCATGCCTTTAAAGGAGAAGATGGACGTTGGATAAGTATAGTTGAATATTTAGATGGAGAAAGATATATTGCAATAGAAGGAATTGATACATTAAAGTATGTTAGGAGTATTAAATATTTAAGAAAATTGGAGGTATGAATATGCCACAAATAGAAATTAAAATATGGACAGTAAAAGAAGGGAAAGTAGAAGAAATAATGATACCAGAATTTAACAATAAGATTTTTGTTGTTAAAAAAGAGGCAGATGTTAAAATAGAAAGTCCTTTAGAAAAAGGAGAAACTATTTTTGAAAGACATAACCAGAAAATTTATAAAAATGTGTATAAAGAAGTTAAACAACATATAGACTCTGGAAAATCTTCACGACCAGATGTTATGATAATACTTAAAAAATATTATCCACATTACAAAAAACAATCTTTAAAAATACTTGCATCTTTTTATAGAGGATATGTTGAAGGAAAATATCAAAACATAGTAAATAAGCCAACAGGAAAAGATAAAGGAACAAAACTTACTATTATTGGAAAATGTTTAATTTATGACAATATTTTAAATGAACTTAAAGAAGCAATTAAACAAAGAAAAGGAAAAAGTCAATTGTTAACAATAATTAAACAGTATTCACCAAATGCTAAAGAACCAACATTAAATTGGTATCTTAAAAAATATAAAAGTTATATTAAACAAAATAAACCTTTAAGAGTTAAAAGAAGACGCAGGAAAAAACCAACTCCCGATAGTGTAAGGTTTAATAAAAAATATCATTATTGGATAAAACAAGAAGATATAATGAAAGTTAAAAGGGGAATAAATACAGTAGGATTTAATTATAGACCAACAATAAAGAATATCCAAAAACAAACAGGATTGGATTTATTTAAAATAAGGGCTGTATTAGATGACCAATTTAGAAGAGGAAATATAACTATTGAGAAAGAAGGAAGAGAAAAAATATATAGAATGAAATAAGAGAGTAAAGGAGTATGACATATGCACCTTTGGGGTTTCATATCACCAAGTCATACTCCCTTACACCAATTAAGGTGAAGAAATGAGAAAAATAATGTTTGTGATTGCTACACTGCTTTTGTTTTCTGTTACAGCAAAGGCTACAGAAATTTGGATGGAGAAACCAACAGTAATTAAAGCTGGAGATACTTTTAATGTTACTTTTTTTGCAGAATCAGAAGATGTTATAGGGGGATACGACATAGACAAAATAACTTGGAATAAAAATATTATAACAGCTAAAGATTTGGTTAGAGGAAACGACACTTGGTCTTTATTTGACGATGGAACTATTAATGAAGGAAATATCACAGGAATTTCTACCTGTTGTGGAGATAAAATATCAATGGGGAAATTAACATTATTTACAGTTATTTTTGAGGCAAAGAAAAAGGGACCAACAGATATAAGGATTTCTGGATATATGTTTGATTGGACTGGTTTGCCTGTTTCTTCAAAAATTACAAACATTACATTAACTATACAAGAGGACCAAACCAACGGCGGGGGAACTGGTGGTGGTAATGGCGGCGGAACAAGTCCACCACCAGTCAACAAAAAACCTGTTGCTATTATTGATACTTTAGAACAAGCATATGCAAACGAAACAATAACATTTAGTGCAGTAGATAGTTATGACCCAGATGGAACAATAGTTAATTATAAATGGCATTTTGGTAATGAAATAAAGGAAGGACAAACAGTGGAATATGTTTTTACAAAGCCAGACATTTATACTATTGTTTTAACTGTAACAGATGATAAGAAAGAAACAGATACAGCAACAGAATATATTTTTATAATGGAAAAACCAATACCTGTTGATAATACAGATACAAACGGAACAGAACCAAATGAAAATGAGACAGAAGACTTAATAGATGAACCAGATGAAAATGTAACAAACTATACAGGAGATGTTGTAAAAGAAAATATATGGTTAAATCCTTTGTTTATTGTAATTTTAATAATTGCAATAGTTGTTTGTTTAGGATTTATTTATATATTTAGAGAAAAGAAGTAAAGGGGATAAAATGACATACTATTGTAAAATATGTGGGCATCTTTGTGAAGATGAAAGAACTATTTGTTGGAACTGTGGAAACAAATTAGAAGATGAATGTTGGGATAAAATAAAAGTGAATATTGATAAAGGATATAAGTAAATTAAAAGGTAATAATATGACAGATACTAAAAAAATAATAAAGGAACTTGATGAAAAGTTTAATGCTGATGATTTTTGTAATTGGCTTTTATTTTATCATATTGATGAATTTAAAAAATTACATAATAGATATTTAAGAGAAAGTTTAACTCCAAATGAAATTAAAGATTTTGTTCTGGATTGGAATATGTTAAAAGAAGAAATAAATTAAAAGAGGCAAGAAAATGAAAGACGAGAAATATATCAAAAAGAGATTTGATGAAGTAAATCCAATGAGCATCGAAGCACTACCAAAAGAAATTGAACAATATTTAAAAGGATATAGTGATGCTTTAGAATGGGTTTTAGAATTGGAATGAATAAATTAAAGAGGCGAATGGTTGTGCCAAAAAGTAACAAATCAATGTATGATGGATTTTTTATGCCTCAATATCAGAGGCAACCATATAGATGTCCTGTGTGTGGTGGCAAAGGGGTTATTCAAAGAGAAGGAAACACAACTGGAGATACTGGAACTAAAACCTGTCATGGTTGTAACGGTAGAGGTTGGGTTAGTGTATAATACTAAATTAATATGTATAAGGAAGTGAAAAGAAATGAAAAAAATAGAATTTATAGGATTGATTGATATATTCTGGAAGTTTTGTGTAGGTATAATGTTAATATTAATTTGGTTTAAATGACAGGTGAAAGAAAATGAAAAAAGTAGAACATGTTAATAAGATTTGGGAAGATAAAAAGCTTTGTGCATATTTAATAATGACTGCAATTTCTGTTGTTGCTTTGATTTCAGTTGATGTATTTGTAAATTAAAAAGGTAATTAAATGTTGAAAACAATATGTAATAAGAATTGAAAGGGAGGTAAAGAAACTATGAAATGGAAAAGTATGTATGATGAATGTCCAATGTGTGGAGCAAAAAAGGATTGGGTTATTGCTTATAGAAAAGTTTGGGGAGAAGTAAGAATTGATTGTCATAAATGTGGATTTGTTATTAGGGGGGAACCTAATATTCAACAGATGAGATATTTAGAAATAATGGAAGGGGAAACAAAAAAGGAAAGGGAAGAAATTGCATATAGGACTTAAACGCAATCCTAAATTAAAGAGGCAAGAAAATGAATGTTAAAAAAGAAATGGATATGAGGATAGTATGTAAATGTGGCAATGATATGATTCAATCAGGGAATTTATCTATGGATGATACAGACATTACAACATATCTTTGTTTAAAATGCAAAAACTTCATAAAAATAATTAAGACTTAATCTAAGGAAGTGAAAAAAGAATGATTGTGCCAAGAGAGCAAAGAAGAATTATAAGAAGAATATACGATTTAGCAGAATTGAAAATAAGAAATATGTTTGATGTTCCAAATGATGAAACGATTTTAGATTTAATTTATGACAAACCAAATTCAGAATTGATATTAAAGACTTTGAAAGATTGTGATATTGAAGAAGGAGATTTCTAAATTAATATAACTAAGGAAGTGAATGGAAACCTTAAAGAACTTTAAGAGCATTAGGTGGACTATGAAAAAACCATATTTGATTAATATAGAAAAAGTTGGAATGATTGCAGGATGTGAATGTGTATCAATTACATTTCATAATTCTTTAAGCAATCAAAGGAATAGAAAAACTTATTATAAAAAAGTTGGAAAAGAATATAGAAAATTATATTCTGATGAGATTAAAGGGATAAATTAAAAAGGTGAATAAAAAATGGTATTAAACTTTAAAGAAACAATGGAAGCATATGTTGAATGGGAACATGAAAGAATGGAAAGACTTAAAGAGAAGGTGTCCAAGGTTCGTTAGGTTGATAAAATGTTTTGCACTTTGGACAATAATAACCAACTTTCTCAAAACCATCTTTACCACCATATCCATGTCGGATATAACAGGAGTTCACTCTTGTTGGTATTGATTTATGTTGAT
>Ga0272441_10008456_pt1 | contig 16282 bp, 16 predicted proteins | sample SSMProp6N_FD_193582 | JGI IMG/M metagenome (GOLD analysis project Ga0272441, IMG submission 193582) | Marine sediment archaeal communities from Little Sippewissett salt marsh, Falmouth, MA, United States - SSM-Prop-6N | ecosystem: Environmental > Aquatic > Marine > Wetlands > Sediment ... | reverse complement strand
GAGCGCCTCGCGCACGGCGGCGGCCGCCGCTTCGAGCGGTGCGCCCGCGTCCGCCGCCTTGAGCGCGACCGTGATGACGCCGAAGCGGACCGTGATCCCGTGCTTCACGCCGCCGAAGGCGCCGAGCGCCTCGGCGACGCGGCGGTCGCACTCGCTCTCGGGGAGACCGGTGACATGCAGGCTCACCGCGCGCGGCGCGCGCGCGGAGCCGGCGGCGAGGCTCGGAAGAACATCGCGCTCGAACATGGGTCGCATCTCGCCCGGCACGCCGGGCAGGCACCAGAGGCGCCCGCCGCCGGCCTCCCCGCAGAAGCCCGGCGCGGTCCCGTGGGGGTTCTCGATGGCGCACGCGCCGGCGGGCAGGAGGGCCTGCCGGCGGTTCCGCTCGCCGAGCTCCGCGGCCGGCCGGCCGAGCCGCTGTGCGATCCGGTCGAGGAGCTCCTCGCGCAGCTCGAGCGGCGCGCCCAGGGCTTCGGCCGCGGCCTTGCGCGTGCGGTCGTCGTCCGTGGGCCCGAGCCCGCCGGTGAGGACGACGTCCCCGGCGCGGCCGAGGGCCTCGCACGCGCACGCGGCGATCTCCCCGGCCCGGTCGCCCACGACCGTGTGCCGCGCGACCCGCCGGCCGCACGCGGCCAGGTGCGCGGCCAGGTACGTCCCGTTGGTGTCCTGCACGCGTCCGTCCAGGAGCTCCTCCCCGCAGGAGATGGTCTCGACGCGGCTCATGGGTCCGGCACGGGCTCCGGGTCGAGCTCCGGCCCCGTGGGGCGCGGCGCCTCGGGCCTCGCGGGCGCCGCTGGCGCGGCCGGCGCGGCCGGCGCGGGAGAGCTAACATTCCCGGCGTCGCCCCTCTCGCCGCCGCGGTCGAGCCCCTGCATCCGGATCACGGACCAGACCAGGAACGCGAGCGCGCCCAGCAGGAAGAGGGCGAGCGCGATCACGGGCAAGAGCCCGACGCGCCGAGGCGGCGCGCCCGGCGCCGCCTCGACCGGACGCGGGGCGTGCGCGTGCCTCGCCGGCCTCGCGAGGCGGCCGGTGTCCGTCCGCTCGCGGGCCCGGAGCATGTTGCGCAGGGCCTGCCGCTCGGCAAGCTGGCGGCGGGTCCGCTCGATCGCGGCGTGATCGAACGGGTCGCCCGCAGGCGCGTGGGGCCCCGGCACGGGCGGCGCGGGCGGCGCAGGCGCGGAGCCCGGCGTCGAGGCCGCGCCAGCGGCGCGCACCTCGCCGGCCTCGGCCTCGGGCGCTGGCCCGGGCGACTCGGCCGTGCGCACGGGGCCGAGCTTCTTCTCGAGCAGGCCCTCCCAGTCGCCCTCGTCCGCGCGACTCATCTGGGATCGGTCCCCTCTCGCCTCTTTACTAGCGGCCCGGCTTCTCGATCCGCTCCCGGCGCTCGGCCTCGGCCCGCACGGGCAGACCCCAGATGGTAAGAAAGCCGTCGGCGGCGCTGTGGTCGAAGGCGTCGCCAACGGAGTAGGTCGCGAGCTTCTCCTTGTAGAGCGACTGCGGGCTCTTGCGGCCCACGACCGCGCAGCCGCCCTTGTAGAGGCGCAGCCGCACGGTGCCGACAACGTGCCTGGCCATGCGCAGGAAGAAGGCGTCGAGCGCCTCGCGCAGGTCCGTGAACCAGAGGCCGTAGTAGACCAGCTCCCCGTACTTGAGCGAGAGCGGCCGCTTGAAGTGCATGAGGTCCCGGCCGAGAGTGAGCTGCTCGATCGCCTCGCGCGCGGCGAAGATGACGGTCGCGGCCGGCGCCTCGTAGACCTCGCGGCTCTTGATGCCCACGAGCCGGTCCTCGACCGTGTCGAGCCGGCCGACGCCGTGACGCCCGGCGATCTCGTTGAGCGCGGCCACCAGCTCCACCGGCCCCAGGGCCGAGCCGTTGAGCGCGACGGGCACGCCGTCGGCGAACTCGAGCTCCACGAACTCGGGCTCGTCCGGCGCCTCGAGCGGATTCGCCGTCATGACGAAGGCGTCCTCGGGCGGCGCAGCCCAGGGGTCCTCGAGCGAGCCGGCCTCGATCGCCATCCCCCAGAGGTTGCGGTCGTAGGAGTAGAGCGACCCCTTCTTGACCGGGATGGGGATGCCGCGCCGCTCGGCGTACTCGATCTCCTCCTCGCGCGTCTTCATCTCCCACTCGCGCAGGGGCGCGACGATCCGCATCTCCGGCGCGAGCGCCGCGATCGTCGTCTCGATGCGCACTTGGTCATTGCCCTTGCCCGTGCACCCGTGCGCCACGGCCGTCGCACCGTTCTCGCGCCCGATGCGCACAAGCTCGAAGGCAATGAGCGGCCGGCCGATCGCGGTCGCGAGGAGGTACCCGTTCGAGTACATCGCGCCCGCGCGCACGAGCGGCCAGACGTACTCGGTCAGGAAGCGCTCCTTGAGGTCGCCGACGTGCGCGCTGACCGCGCCCGCGGCGAGCGCGCGCTCGGCCAGGGGCTCGAGCTCGTCGCCCTGGCCCAGATCCGCCGAGTAGGTCATCACATCGAAGTTCCGCTTCTCCTTCAGCCAGGAGATGCACACCGACGTGTCCAGTCCGCCCGAGTACGCGAGGATCACCTTGCCCATGACTCGCCTCCGCCCAGAAGTCCGCTCGGCGCGATTATAGCGGCCGCGCGCGCCCGGCGTCAAGGGGGTGGAGGCCCCGAATCCGGGAGGGGGAAACCCCTTGCGCGCACCCCGAACCGCTGATAGGATGCTCCTCCCGGCGTTCTCCTGCGATTCGCGCCCGGCCGCGCAGGCGCGCGCCGGGACGCTCCTCGGCGAAAGGGATGGAGGCTTGGCCCGCAAGGTCCCGCGCTCGCTCCTGTGGCCGCTCCTCGCGGCCGCCGCCGCCGCCGCGATCTGGCTCGCGAGCGCGCGGCGCGGAGCGCCGCCGACGGAGGGCGCGCCCCTCGCCCGCCTCCTGCCCCGCGACACGCTCGCGTACCTCTCGATTCCCGACGCGGCACGCTTCGCGCGGCACCTGCGCGCGTCGGCGCCCGGACGCATCGCGTCCGACCCGGCGAGTCGGGCCTACCTCGCCGCACTGCGGCGGGCGACGGCCGGCGCCTGGCGCGGCTTCTGGACCGACGTCGAACTCATCCGCCTCGCCTTCGCGGCCGCCGCATCCGGCGAGATCGCCATCGTGCTCCAGGAGGCCTGGAATTCCGACTCTCTTTTCGAAATCGCCTTCGTGATTGAGATAAAGGGGAGGGAGGAGCGGGCGCGCGCGCTCGAGACGGCAATCCGGCGGATGCTCGCGGGAGACCTGTGGCAGCTCGAGCCGGAGGCCGCGGAGGTCCACGGCCGGGAGTATGCCCGCTATCGGGGCTCGACGCTGATCCTGCACCGAACCACCGCCGCGCTCGGCCGGGTCGGCCCCTACCTCGTCGTCTCCTTCTTCGGGGAGGGGACGATCCGATCCATCGCCGCCCGCCTCGGCGGCGAACGCGCGGACGCGCTCGTCTCGCACCCGCCCTACCGCGAGCACGCGGCCTCCCTTCCCGCAGACGCGGACGCGACGCTCTTCGCGAACGCGCGCGGGCTGTGGCGCGATCTTTCCTGGAACGACCCGCTCGGCCTCGGCCGCGTCGAGTGCATCACGGGCGCGCTCGAATACGGGAACGGCGCGGAGCCCGGCGCGCAGGCCGCCCCCGGCCTCTGGCGCGACCGGCTCGCGTTCCACCCGCGCAAGGAGGCGCCGGCGCGTCGCCGTATCCCTGCCCGCACGCTCTTCGAGATGGTGGAGGGGCTTGGAGCCGACGACGCGGCCGGGGCCGCCGCGCGCTTCCCAGCCGAGACCGTCGCCTGCCTCGCCTGGGGCCTCGACCTCGGCGACCTGTGGGCTCTCGTCCGCTCGTTCGAGCCGCCGACATCTGGAGAGATCGACCTCACCTGGGCCGGGTGGGTCGAGGCGAATCTGGGCTTCGCGCCCGACGAGGACGCGTTCCGCGCGGCCGGCGGGAGCGGCGCGCTCGCGGTCGAAACCGCGGGCACGCTCCTCCTTCCGCGGGTCGATCTCGTGCTGCGCGTGCGCGACGCGGAGAAGGCCGGGCGCATCGCCGAGCGCGCCTTCCACAGGCGCCTCGCCTCGGACGGCCTGGGCGAGCTCCAGGAGAGCTTCGTCTACGAGAGCCGGCGCATCACGTGGGTGGACCGCAAGAGCGAGCTGGTGCGCTCGCCCGCGTTCGCCGTGGACGGCGGGGAGCTCGTCGCCTCGACGCAGCTGGCCGGGCTCAAACGGCTGCTCAAGCGCAGCGGGGCGCGCCTTGCCGGCGTCGGGAAGTTCCGCGAGATCGGCGCCCGGCCTGGCCGCGGGCAGCGGCCCGAGCGCGGCGCGGCGCTTCTTCTCTATCTTGATCTTGAGATACTTGCCCAGCGCGCGTATCCTTTAGCGGCGCTCGGACTGCGCGCGCTCGCGGGCGGGATGCCCGCACCCGCGCCGCCGCCCGCCGAGGTCCTCGCGCGGGAGGTCCGCGCCGCCGCCGGGAGCGCCCGGGCCGCCGCCCGCGCGCGCGTGCGCGCCGGAGAGGCGGCCGAGGGGACGGGCGGCGCCGTGGTCGTGGAGTCGGAGGGGCCGGTCTCGCTCTGGCTCGTGGTGACCGGGCTCTCCTTCGTGCCGGAGATGCCGGGGCTCTTCGCCGGCGAGGCGCCGCCGGGGGGTCCGATGCCGGAAGGAACGCCGTGACGAAGAGGGAACGCGGAAGAACGCAGCGCGCGGCGCGCGCTCTCGGCCTCGCCCTCGCCGCGCTCCTTCTCCTCAGCGCGGGCGGCTGCGGGGTCTACAGCCTGCGCGTCTTCGCCGTGCCCCTGAGCGGGGACGAGGTCCTGCTCGTCGTGGCCGCGCGGCCGCTCGAGCAGGAGGACGCCAAGTTCTACCTCTACACTTCGAGCATCGAGAGCCCGAGCTTCTGGGAGGGCGGCCGGCCGCGGGCCGGCTGGCCCGTCGCGGTCGCGGGCCGAGTGCCGGCGGGCAAGGCGGAGAGTGCCGCGGCCCCGCCCGATGCCTGGGTCTTCCACGAGACGAGCGTCTCGATCTTCACGCGCGAGGACGGGGAGATCCGCTGGAGGCCCCGGAAGCTCACCATCGACGACCCCCGCGCCGCGGGCTTCCGGCCCGAGACCGCGTGCGCGCGCGGGGACGAGTACTGGATCTTCGGCCGGAACGGGAAGGGCGAGTTCCAGGCCTGCGTGTGGGGAAAAGCCGCCCTGCCTGCCGGGAAGGGCCAGGCCCCGGCCGCCGCCGCGCCCATTCCGGGCGCGGGCCGGGAGACGGGCGGGGAGGAGGGGTGGATTCTCGACCCGCTGGCCGCCCCGGAGGAGGGGCCCCGCATCTCGCCCCGGCGGGGCGCGCGGTCCATGCATGCGACCAGCGACGGGGAGCGCATCTGGGTCTTCTGGGTCGAGCGCGCCGAGAAGGACTACCGCCTCGCCGGATGGGTCCGGGAGGCCAACTGGGCCCGGGACGGGTTCCAGTGGCGCCAGATCGCCAACCCCCTGCCGCTGGAGCGCATCACCTACGCGGTCGCCGCGCGGCCGCGGGTCGGGAGCGCGGCCGGGGAGGTCCGCTGCGTCTACAGCGAGTCCAAGCCCGGCGGGCGCCTCGGCCGGCGGCGCGTCCTGCGCGAGGCCGTGCTCGACGAGGACGGCCTCTGGCGCGAGGGGGTCGAGCTCCCCGACTCGGACGAGACGCTCCCCTTCGGCATCTCGTCCCTGGCGCTTCTCGCGCTGCCCGTGCCGCCGCACGTGGCCGAGGCGCTCGAGGAGGACGCCGCCGGCGGCGGCGCGGAGGCAACGGAACCGGAGACTTCCGAATATGAGGACGACCTCTACCCCGGCGAGTACCGCGAGTCCTACGCCACCCACCTCTGCTTCCGCGGCCGGGTGAACAAGATCGAGATCCTCCAGCACACCTCCGATGGCTATTGGGTCCAGCTCGAGGCCCTGGAGGTACCCATGGGCCTGCCCGGGGAGTGGACGCTCGTGGCGGGGCTCGCGGTCGCGATCGCGCTCGTGTTCACCGGCTACGCGACCATGCTCGCGCGCAAGCGTCGGCTCGTACGGAGCGTGGGCTATCTGCCCGCAGCGCCGATGTTCCGGCGTCTGGGCGCGTACCTTGCCGACCGCGTTATCTTCGCGCCGGTCTGGTGGTGGGGCTGGGCCTACGCCTGGCCGCGGCTCAGGCTGCGCCTGATCGACGACGCGAAGTGGATGGCCCCCTGGTTCGCGCTCGCGATCGTGGCGGGGTTCTTCATCATCTACGCCTCGCTCATGGAGGGCCGCTACGGCGCGACCCTGGGCAAGCGCCTCTTCCGGCTGCGCATCGTGACGAGCGAGGGCGACCCGATCACGCCCTCCCAGGCCTGGGCGCGCAACGTGATGCGCCTCTTCGACGAGGTCTTCTGTCTGGTGCCGCTCCTGGGGCCGCTCGTGGCCGTCGCGACCCGGCAGGACCAGCGCATCGGCGACCTCCTCGCCGGCACGATCGTCGCCCACGAGGACGACCTCCCGTTCTTCGGGGGCCTCGACCTGTGAACGGCGGCGCCCCGGGTTTCGTCCTGGCCTCGCGCTCGCCGCAGCGCTCGGCGCTCCTCGCCGAGGCCGGCTACGCCTTCGAGGTCGCGCCGGTCGAGGTGGACGAGGCGACCGCCGCGGGGGCGCCGGACGCCTCTCCAGAGGAGGCCGCGAGCGCCACCGCCCGCGCCAAGGCGCGCGCGTGCGCGGCGGCGCGGAAGCACGGCGAGATCGTGCTCGGCGCGGACACGGTCGTGGTCTCGGCCGCCGGGGACGTCCTCGGAAAGCCCCGCTCGCCCGGGGAGGCCGCGCGCTTCCTCGCGTTCCTCGCGGGCACGCGGCACCGCGTGGTGACAGGCGTGTGCGTGCTCGAGGTCGGCGGGAGGGAGCTGGCCGAGGCGGTCTCGACCGCAGTCGAGATGCGGCCGCTCTCGGAGGAGGAGCAGCGCGCCTACGTCGCCTCGGGCGAGGGGCGCGGGGCCGCCGGCGCGTACGCGGTGCAGGGCGAGGCGGACGCGTTCGTGACGAGGTACGAGGGCAGCCGGTCGAACGTGATCGGCCTGCCGATGGAACGCGCGGCCGGGATGCTCTCGGCCTTCGGCGTCGAGCCGGCGCACGCACGGAAAAGGGAGTCGTCGCATGTCGAATGAGAGGTCTCCGACCCGGGCTGCGCGCTTCGAGCGCGCGGCGCTCCTGGTCATCGTCTTCGTCGCGGGCGCGGTGCTGATGGGCTTCGAGATCACGGGCGCGCGCATTCTCGAGCCGCGCTTCGGCAGCACGGTCTTCGTCTGGGGCGGCATCATCGGCGTCGTCATGGCCGCGCTCTCGATCGGCTACTACGTGGGCGGCATCCTCGCCGACCTGCGGCCGAGTCTGGGGCTGCTCTCCGTCCTCGTCGCCGTCTCGGGCGTGACGATGTACGTCCTGGCGATCCTCCTGCGCGACCCCGTGCTCGACGCGATCCAGGCGGCCGACTGGGGCCCGCGCCTGGCGCCCCTCGCCGGCGCGGTCACGCTCTTCCTCGTGCCGAGCGTGCTCATGGGCATGGTCAGCCCCTTCGCCGTGCGCCTCTCGGCGAGGGATCTCGCGCGCATGGGAAACGTCGCCGGGCGCCTCTACGCGCTCTCGACCTTCGGCAGTATCGTCGGCACGCTCGGGACGACCTTCTGGCTCATCCCGCTGATGCGCGTGAGCGTGCTCGTCTACCTGATGGCGATGCTGCTCATCGTCATGGCGATGCTCGGCTTCACGGCCGCGTTCCTGCGCGCGGGCGCGCCGACCGGCGCGCCGGCGGCGCCGGCGGCGCCGGAGGCCTGAGATGCCCTGGGTCGAGCCGAGAAAATCCGCGCCGAAGAAGAAGCGCGGCCCCACGGCCGGGCAGCTCGTCGCGTTTCAGGCCTTCCTCACGCTCGCCGTCCTCGGCGCGTGGTTCGGCCGGCCGACGGGGTTCGACACGCCCTACGACGACGGGAAGTTCGTCATGCTCCACGAGGAGCACAGCCCCTACCACCTCATCGCCGTGCTCCAGGACAAGCCCCTGGTCGTCCCGTTCAGGAACGAGAAGGGCGAGGAGGAGGAGCGCGAGGAGCTCCCGCCCAACGCCGCGCGCTACCTCAAGTTCAACAACCTCATCGAGAGCGCCGTCTTCCTCAAGAATCCTGGCTACCGGAAGCCCGGCTTCCGCGCCGGAACGCAGTACACAAACCAGCTGCACCTCTTCCTCCTCTTCACCGAGCGCGCGCCCGGGCGCGTCCTCTTCATCGGCGGGGGCGGCGGCGTGGGCCCGCGCGAGTTCCGGCGCGACTACCCCGGCTGCCGCGTGGACGTGGTCGAGATCGACCCGGCCGTGGTGCGCCTCGCGCGGAAGTATTTCGGCTTCAACCCGGGCGAGGTCCACGCGCGCGGCCGCGTGCGGAACCTTGTCGCCGAGCACGCGGCGCTGGGTGAGGCCGAGCGAAAAAAGGTCGTCACGCCGCCCGACGGGAAGATCCGCGTCTGGGTCACCGACGGCCGGCAGTTCATGCGCAGGAAGAACCTCGGCTTCGAGACCTATGACGTCATCGTGCTCGACGCGTACAGCTCGGGCGGGCGCGTGCCGTGGCACCTGACGACGCGGGAGTTCTTCGAGCTCGTCCGCGCGCGCCTCGCACCCGGGACGGGTGTCGTCGTTTCGAACATCATCAGCCCGGTACGCGAGGGCGCGCGCGGGACGCGCGGCACGTGGGGCGAGGCGGGGCTCTACTACGCGATCGAGCGGACGCTCGGCGAGGTCTTCGGCGCGGTCCACACCTTCCCCAAGCCGCCGCGGCGCGGGTACCCGAAGGACCTCACCGTCTCGAACAACGTCATCCTCGTGGCGACGCAGGGGGGCGAGCGCCCCGGCGCGCGGCGCCTCGCCGAGCGCACCGAGCGGCTCGTGCGCGAGGGGATCGCCGTGAGCCGCGACTTCACGCGTTGCGCGGGCGAGTTCTACACCAAGCCGCCCGAGGCGCCCGAGGGCCTCCTCCTCACCGACGACTACGCGCCCGTGGACGTGCTCAAACACCACTAGGAGTAGGGAGGGGAAGGGGAGGGGTCGATATGCGCCGCGCACTGGGACTCGCTGCTTCGGCCTTCATTCTGCTTCTCTCGCCCGGATGCTGCGCAAAGAAGGACCGGCCGACCGGCCTGCGCGCCGAACTCGAGGGCGTTCTCGCCGAGATGGAGGCGGCCTATCGGAGCGGCGACACGACCGCGCTCAAGGCGGTCCTCTCCAGCTACCGGTACGCGGATATGCACAACATGGCCGTCTCCCGGCTTCTCCCCTTCGACGCGAACACCATCAAAGAGATGGGCGCGGACCCGCTCGGGCTGGACGACTACCGCTTCGTGAAGCTTCTGGAGAACGGCGACACGGCCGGGCTGGTCTACGTGCGCGACGAACCCGGGGGGCGGGGACCGCAGAAGAAACCGGGCGTCGTCTTCCTGGTCTGCCGGTTCGTGCGCGAGTCCGGTGGCGGGAAGTCAGGCTCCATCCGCTGGCGGTCGGACTCCATCGGTCTGATGCATGCAAACAAGTACGCCGAGGACGGCACGGAAGCGGACTACGTGCCCACGAAACACATGCCGGAGGTGGCGATAGACGGTGTCGTGCGAAAGGCGCCGCCGCTCTGCCCGATGCCCGATTACAGGGGCAAGGTCAGCCGGATGTGCTACGGCTACGAGGTGACACTGACGATCAACGGGATTCTGCAGCACCTGTCCGGAGGCGGCGGAGGCGAGGGCCAACTCGTCGGCGGGCTTCGCGCCGGGGAGAATCGCGTGCGAATCGAGACCGCGCCCGTGAAGGGCGCGCCCTCGAGAAAACTGGAGGTCGAGATACTCGTCCCGCTTCCCGGCGATAAATGGAAGAAGGTCTTCGAGTACAAACCAGCCAAAGGCAAGGCCGCGGCCGTCCACGAGGCGGTCATCGCCATGCCGCCGCCGAAGGCCGAGTAGCCGACCCCGGCGCGCAAGGAGTCAGGCAATGCCCGACCGCGAGACCTCCGACGCCGTGCGGGTCGGGCCCGAGGAGGTCCGCGCGCTCGCCGAGAGCGAGCGGTCGTTCTGGCTCCTGTCCCTTCTCGTCCAGGCCGCGTTCGTCTTCACGAGCGGGGTGTACGTGATCTTCGGGGCGGCCTATCGCTTCCTGCTCCGGGCGGAGCCGGCCTTCAACCCGGACGAGAAGCTCGTCCCGATCCTCACCGGCGTCCTCGCCGCGGTCGCGGGGCTCGCCGTGCTCGGCGCGTTCCTCCTCCGGCCGCGCCTCTGGAGGGAGGTCGCGAAGGTCGCCGGCCGGTCGCCCGCGGACCTGACGGCCGCCGACCGCTACACCCGGGCCGTCTCGCCCGCGAACCCGCTCGGGCACAGCATGCTTCTCTTCCTGAAGTGCTCGCTCGTCGTCCTGGTGCTGGCGGACGTCCCCGGTATTTGTGGGCTCGTTTTCTTCCTCTTGGAGGGAAACTTCGCCGCGCTCGTCGTCGGCTGCGCCTTTTCGATCCTCGCGAAGCTCGCGCTCCTCGGCACCCGCGAGCGCTTCATCGCCCTGATGGAGGAGCGCCTGGGGCCCCGCGGGGGCGCGCGGTAGGCGGCGCGGCGCGCGCCGCTTCGACCCTCTAAGCCTGCGGCGGGGGCGCGGGTTCCTTCACGCGCGCGGCCGGCTCGGCGGGCGCCTCGCCCAGCTGGCCCAGGAGATCGCGGACCTCCATCAGGAGGGCGTCGACCTCCCGCGTGGTCTCGTCGGCCTCGGCCATCTCGCGGACCTGCCGCCAGGTGGGCAGACGCGCCGTCCCCTTCGCCTCCGGAGCCGTCATGGTGCCTCCCCTTCCCGGACCGGCGTGGGATCGAAGGTGTTCATGCGAGCGGCGGACCACGCGCCGCGCATCCTATCCCCGGCGCGCGCCGCGTCAAGGGAAGAAGTTCCGCCCGCGGGGGCAGCATCCCCCGCCGGGCGGGGTCAGGCCCCCGGCTCTCCCCCGGCCCTGCGCCAGCGTCGCGTCCAGAGGATCACCGCGACCGTCTCGGCACAGAAGGCGCAGAGGAGGACGCCCGCGCAGACCGCGGCGTGCGAGAGCCACCCGAGGCGGAGCAGCCCCCACGCGAGCAGGCACGCGGTCGCGTTGCGCGCGAGGCCGCCGACGCCCATCCCCACCGTCCGGTGGTGGATGAGCGCCAGCCCGTGGTAGTAGTTGCGCCAGGCGATCGCCGCCGGGACCGCGCACAGGACCAGCAGGACCTGCCCCGCGTACTCGCGCGCCGGGGAGGCGAGCCCCAGCACCTCGCCGAAGAAGAGCGTCTTCAGGGGCGTGAGCGCCACGGCCAGCATGAGGCCCGTCACCGCGAGCACCACCCAGGTCATGAACCGGCGCAGCCCGGGAAGGTGCCGCGAGCCGAAGGTGACGAAGACGTGCCGAAACTGGTTCGAGGCCATCTGGAAGAGCAAGCCCAGGTCGAAGCCCACCCGTAGCGCGGCGACGACCGGCTTGGGATCCGCGCTCTCCAGCCGGTTGACGAAGGCGTAGATGAGCGGGCGGGTCAGCGCGAACATCAGCCCGGTGAGCGCGACCGGCCAGAAGAAGGCCAGCGCCTTCTGGAAGGTGACCGGTCCCCGCTCTCCCTCCACCGGCGGGCGGTAGGCCAGGCGGAACGAGACCCACGCGGCGGCGAGCTGCGCGCCCAGCGGCACCACCTCGGCCAGGACCAACGTCCGGACCGGGCCCCATCCCATCGAGAACCCGGCCCCGAGCATGCCCGCCACCAGGGGCACGTGCAGGATGTTGAGCAGCGCGACGATTCCCGTCCGCCGCGCCTGCACCAGGAGCCCCACGTAGTAGTGCCGCAGCCCGTTGAGCAGGATCATCGGGCAGAGCAGGCGCAGGTAGTGCGTCACCCGGTCGAGGACCTCGCCGCGGATCCCCAGCGCCCCGGCCAGGGCCCGGTGGCCGGTCTGGCTGAAGGCCAGCAGGGCCAGCGGCACGGTGAGCAGCAGGCAGACGATCACGGCGAAGAGCAGGCAGACCCGGCGCGAGCGCCGCGAGCGCCCGAGGGCGTTGGCGACCTGCGGCATGAAGGCCAGCATGGCCTGCGGCAGCCAGTAGACGCCGGTCGCGTAGGCGAAGATCGCGATCTCGCCGCCGGTGTCGTCGTAGCCGGCCAGGGTCGCGTTCTGGAACTGCCGGGCCGCGACCATGGACACGCTCGTCAGGAGTAGCGGCCAGTAGAAGCTCCAGTACTGCCGCTGGGAGAGCGCCCCCCCGCCCACCTCCGGCCCCGCCCCCGCGTCCGTCCTCTCCGCCATGGCGGCCGCATCCTACGCCCGCGCGCGGGGGGTGTCAACGCGGCCGGTGGAGGGTCAGGAGGCCTCTTCCCTCAACTCCTGAACGAGAAGGATCACGTCGCCGAAGGTCGCGCAGCGGCGCAGTCGCGTCGGCGCGGCCCCGTATTTCACGCCGAAGGATTCCAGGAGGGCGATGGAGAATTCATTGTACGTGTCCGGCGCGAAATTGAGCAGCAGGTCTTGCCGCAGTCTGTCCCCCGGGCGAAGGCTCGCCCCGCCGACGGAGGCGAGATGGGTCGCGGCAATCTCCCGCACTCGGCTGACAATACTTCGGTCAATCGTCCCGGTGCGGGAAAGCTGCGCGAGGAATTCTCCTTCCGTGAGAGGCCGGCGCTGGCAATTCTTCTTCCATTTTCTCTTCACAATGACATGGCCGATCCAGATCGCCAAGAACAAAACAAGAAGCCCAATAGCCCCTGAGCACAACCAGAGCCAGAGCGGGTCATGAAGAATCATCATGATCAGCAGAGGCACGGTAAGAACGAACTCGAAGATCAACAGCATGAGAGGGGTCTTTGGCTCCTCGCCGATTTCTCTCATGAGATGGCCCCGTCGCAATACATGCCGCTATGCTACCCCTCGCCCGATGCGGGCGCAAGCCCGCCCATCCGCCGCAGCTAATCCAGGCCCATCCACCAGCCCGCGATGCACGCCGTCAGCGAGGCGAAAAACAAGGCCGCAAGCCCCACGCCAAGATGGCCGGAGCCTGCGGTCGCCAGCGAGACCGGACACTGGAGGCTTACGAGGGCCCAGCCTCTCCTGCCGCGCCGCCACAGGTATGCGGCGAGCCACCCCATGCCGATCACGAACGCAGCCACGAGCAGGGCTTCGAGGTTCTCGTACTGCTCGCTCAGGAGATACGCCAAGGGGCCGGGCACCGCGATTCTCCCTTCCATGCCAATATACAATGAATCCGCCGGGGTACGGATTACAATCCGGGGCGAAGTCTGTAACGCCCAGTCCTTCTCCCCCCTCCCCCCCGTTCCCATTTGCGCCCGCGCCGCAAATCGCTAGAATGGGGCGCGCGCGAATGGAGGAGGCCGAGGAAGCTATGGCAACGGAAGCGAAACTCACGGGATCCCCCTGGGGCGAGACGGCGTTCGCCGAGGGCGACTGCCTGCGCTGGCGCGTGGGGCCGCTCGGGTTCTGGGTCCGGCGCACGCCGATGGAGTGGCAGGTCGCCGAGCGGCATTACGAGACCGAGGGCCTCGCGATCGCCGAATGGCTCCCCTCGGCGCCGGAGGACGCGGCCTGGACGCGCTGGGCCGCCGGGAGCGTCCTCCCGCCCGTGCGCGTGCGGCCGGTCCTCCCCGACCGGCCGGTCGTCGTCCGCCCGGCGCAGCCCTTCCGCATCCTCAAGGGCGGCGTCGCGAAGATCTACGTGCGCACCCCCGTCTGGGTGCGCGTCGAGCTCGCGACCGAGCCGGAGCCGCTCGAGATCACCGACCTCGCGACCGTGCGCCTCTCGAACACCTGGTTCGGCTCGCTCTTCGAGGGCGTGCTCTGCTACTGGACCGAGACCGCCGCGCGGCGAAGCCTCAAGGGCGTCGTGTCCCGGCCGCACCTGGTGACCACGCCCATGGTCATCCACAACGCGGTCGAGGAGGAGATGCCCATCGAGAAGATCTGCCTGCACACGCAGCACCTCGCGGTCTACGAGGCGGGCGGCGCACTGTGGACGAGCGAGGTCAAGCTCGAGCGCAGCGACCCGGACCCGGCGAAGCCCGACCGGTTCGATATCTCCGACGGCCCGCCCGAGGAGGCGCCCGGGGCGGCGCTCCTCTCGGCCGCGCGCGAGAAGCCGCGCGGCGGCGTGCTCGCGAGCGCCTTCGGCCTCCTGAGTGCGCTGCCCGGCCTCGGCGGGGAAGGGGGGGCCGAGTGATGACCTCCCTCGCACGCGCGCTCCTCGCCCTTCCCCTCGCGGCCGACGCGCCCGGCGGCTCCGGCACCGGCGGCGGCTCCGGCACCGGCGGCGGCACCGTCCTCGAGCGGCTCTCGACCGTGCGCTCCTTCGGCGAGTTCCTGTCGAGCAACCTCTTCCGGGACCTCATCGCGGTCGCTCTCCTCATCGTCGTCGGCGCGATCGTGCTCCGCTTCGCGAGCCGCTGGATCGGGCGCCTCGTGGGCGCGCGCTGGACCGAGGGCCGCGGCGCGCTCGCGCGCAAGGCCGTCCACTACGTCGGCTGGGTGCTCATCACGCTCACGGCGCTCAGCCAGCTCGGGTTCAAGCTGACCGCGGTCCTCGGCGCGGCGGGCGTGCTGGGCGTGGCGATCGGCTTCGCGGCGCAGACCTCGATCTCGAACGTGATCAGCGGCCTCTTTCTCGTGACCGAGAAGCCCTTCAAGGCCGGCGACATGATCCAGGTCGGCGACACGCTGGGCATCGTGCTCTCGATCGACCTCCTCTCGATCAAGATCCGCTCCTTCGACAACAAGTTCATCCGCATCCCGAACGAGACCTTGATCAAGACGCAGGTGACGAACTTCAGCCGCCACCCGATCCGCCGCGTAGACCTCCTCATCGGCGTCGCCTACAAGGAGGACGTCGAGCGCGTGCGCACGCTCCTCCTCGACATCGCGCGCGAGGACCCGCTCGCGCTGCAGGAGCCCGAGCCCCTCGTCTTCTGCTGGGCCTTCAACACGTCCAGCGTGGACATGCTCTTCGTCGTCTGGGCCGTGAAGGACGACTGGCTCACGCTCAAGGACGCGCTCATGCGCACCATCAAGCGGCGCTTCGACGAGGAGGGGATCGAGATCCCCTTCCCGCACGTCTCGCTCTACGCGGGCGAGGCCACGAAGCCGCTGCCGGTCGGGCTCCCGCCCGAGGCGCTGGCGGCGCTCGCGGCCCGCGGCGGGGGGGGCGCCCCCGGCGGGGGCGCGAAGCGCGCCGGGTCGCGGAAGTCGAAGCGTTAGGGGCAGGGGAGAGAGAGGGGAGACACCATGAGCGAGTTCTACCGGGGCGTGACCGGAAAGAAGATCCTGCTCCCGGGCGTGAGCGGCGTCGTCGGGAAGGGCCTGGGCTACTACCTCGCCAAGCGCGGGAACGAGGTCCACGGCGTGGGCCGGTTCGGGAACAAGCCGGTGCGCAAGTGGCTCGAGGAGAACGGCATCGTCCTGCACGTGACCGACGTCACGAAGCCGGGCGCGGCCGACGCGCTCCCCGACGACATCGACCTCGTCTACAACATGACGGTCTACTGGGGCTACGGCGCGGCGACAGCCGCGATGTGGCGCGACGCGGTGCAGGTCAACGCCTGCTTCGCCGCCGACCTCGTCGAGAAGTACGCCTCGCGCGCGACAGGGCTCGCCTTCGGCTCGACCGGCGGGGTCTACCTCGACGGCGAGGACATCGACGACCTCAAGAACGAGGACCGCGACCCGCCCGAGGGCGGCGTGGGCGAGAACATCTACGAGAACTCCAAGCTCGTCATGGAGGAGATGGTCCGCCACGCCGCGGTGCGAACCGGCGCGAAGGGCTCGGTCCTCCGCTACTACTGGCCGGACCCGGCCTACGGCGTGCGCCTCGACATGGCGACCATGCCCATCTTCTCGGCGCTCAAGGGCCACCCCCTGCGCGCGGGCACCGGCTGGCGGCACGTCTCGTATATTTCGGAACTCGTCCGCTGGACGATCAACGCGGCGGGCCCCGGCGCCGCGGCCTGCCCGCCGCCGGTCATCAACGTCGGCCACCCCGAGGTCGTCACCTTCGAGCGCGCGTGCGAGCTCGCCGAGAAGGTCACCGGCAAGAAGCCGAATGTCGCGCACGACGGCTACCTCTTTGCGGAGTTCAACTACCTCGGCGACTTCGCCAAGCAGGAGAAGCTCCTCGGCAAGCCCAACCTCCCGATCGAGGAGATCTACCGCCGCCTCGCGCGCGGAATCGAAGAGGACTGCAAGTTCCCCGAGGAATGGATGTTCGAGGAGATCTGGTAGAGA
>Ga0272441_10008455_pt1 | contig 16282 bp, 12 predicted proteins | sample SSMProp6N_FD_193582 | JGI IMG/M metagenome (GOLD analysis project Ga0272441, IMG submission 193582) | Marine sediment archaeal communities from Little Sippewissett salt marsh, Falmouth, MA, United States - SSM-Prop-6N | ecosystem: Environmental > Aquatic > Marine > Wetlands > Sediment ... | reverse complement strand
CCGGCATCACTACCCGCTGATGACCAAGCCGCGTGGGCAACTGCGAGCGGAGGCCCAGAAAACGTAACCGCCCGCAAACTCAGCCAGATCGGGACGGCAGTGCCATTCGTGTCAGGAACCTTTTTCGCGAATGCAGCCAGAGAAAAAGGTTCCTGACACCTTTTTCGGGTCTACGGCTGGACGCCCCAGACCTTCTCGATGACCTCGTAGGCCTTGGGGTCGTGCCGCTTGAGCTCGGCGCGGACGAACGGGTAGATGTCGTTCGTGCCGAAGTACGCCTCGGTGTTTTCCGAGAAGTACTCCTTCTGGTTGGTCATCGCGTAGTGGCGGCCCACCCGGCCGTTCCAGATGAGCACCTTCTCGTACGTGCCGGCCTCCTTGGCGGCGTTGTAGGCGGCCAGGATTTCCGGATGCTCCCACCCCAGCACCCGGTCGTGGTAGGCGTGGGCGAGCTCGTGGAGGATCATCCACGGTTGGTGGCGGACCGAGCGCAGGAAGCTCCGTGCCGAGCCCAGCTCGACGCCCTTGACCTTGTCGGGATTGTAGCCGTTGGCCTTCAGCCAGTCCGCCGACGGGTGGTAATGGGCGTGCCGGGCCTTGGGGTTGTCGTGCTCGACCCAGATCACCACCTTCTTCAGTTCGGCGACCGCCTTGGCGGGTACGGCCCGCTCGATGCGATAGAAGTGGTTGCCCAACTCGGCCAGGACGTCGGCGTAGAGCGCGGCGTGCTCCTGGGCCAGCAGGTCCTTGTGGACGCGGAGGGTCCAGCGCGGGCGCGCGTTTTCTGGGCTGGGGGGGGGGGGGGGGCGGGGCGGCCTCTTGGGCCTCGCTCTCCGCTTTCGGGGGGCGGGCTTGTTCTCCGCGAAGGTGAACAGGGGGGAGGTCAAGGCGAGCGTGATCGCAAGGGCAGTACGGGTTTTCATGGGCTCTCCCGACCTGCCCGCTGAACCGGACAGGCCAAAGGAATTGCTGAGCTACGTCCAATCGCTGAACAGGTGGCAGGCGACGTGGCGGCCGCCGGCGGCGAGGAGCTCCGGGCGGCGTTGGTTGCAGGGCTCGAAGCGGTCGCTGCACCGGGGGTGGAACGCGCAGCCCGGCGGCAGGTGGGCGGGGTCGGCGACCTCGCCGGAGATTGTGAACTTCATCTTCACGTCGGGGTCCGGGTGCGGCACGGCGGCCATCAGCGCCCGGGTATACGGGTGCTTGGGGTTCTCGAAGATGGCCTCGGTCTGCGCAAGCTCGACGATGCGCCCGGCGTACATGACGGCCACGCGGTCGGAGATGTGCTGCACCACGCTGAGGTCATGGGCGACGAAGACATAGGTCAGCTTGAGCTCGTCCTGGAGGTCGGCCAGCAGGTTGATCACCTGGGCCTGCACGGAGACGTCCAGCGCGCTGACGGGCTCGTCGGCGATCACCAGGCTGGGGCGCATAATCAGCGCCCGGGCGATGCCGATCCGCTGCCGCTGGCCGCCGGAGAACTCGTGGGGGTAGCGGCGCATGTGCTCGGGCTTGAGGCCCACCATGCGGAGCATTTCGGCGACGCGGTCGGCGCGGTCGCGGCGGCGGCGCTGGAGGCGGTGGATCACCAGCGGCTCGCCGACGATCTGCTCGATGGTCATTCGCGGGTTCAGCGAGCTGAACGGGTCCTGGAAGATCATCTGCATCTTCGTCCGCAGCGGTTTCAGCTCGGTCTCGCTGAGGGCGGCCAGGTCCACCGTACTGCCGTTGGCGCGAAACAGCACCTCGCCGCGCGTCGGCCGGAGGGCCCGCAGGACCGACCGCGCGGTGGTGGTCTTGCCGCACCCGCTCTCGCCGACCAGCCCGAGCGTCTCGCCGGGCTGGAGGTCGAAGGAGACGTCGTCCACGGCCCGCACCGAGGCCACCTGGCGGCGGAAGAACCCCTTGCTCATCACGGGGAAGAACTTGCACAGTCCCCGCACGGACAGCAGCGGTCCGGGCGCCGCGGCGCGTTCGTCGGGCTGCTGCCCCTCGCCGGAAGCGGTCTTAGACGCGAGCATCATACCGTCACCTCCTCCCGGATCTCCTCGGCGCGAAGGCACGCGACCCTGCGCCCGTCGCGCATCGGCTCCAGCGGCGGAGGGGTGCCCACGTCGCAGCGGCCGGGCTCGGCGTACGGGCAGCGCGGATGGAACGGGCAGCCCGGCGGGACCTCCGTCAGGGACGGCACGCTGCCGGTGATGCTCGGCAGCCGCTCGCCGTGCCCGGAGAGGCTCGGCAGGCTCAGCAGCAGCCCGCGCGTGTACGGGTGGCGGGGGTCCTTCATCAGCGGGCGGATCTCCGCCTGCTCGATGATCCGCCCCAGGTACATTACCGCGACGTCCTCGGCCGTCTGCGCGACGACGCCCAGGTCGTGCGTGATCAGCAGCACGCTCGTGTCCAGGTCGCGCTGGAGGTCCTTGATCAGCTCGAGGATCTGGGCCTGGATCGTTACGTCCAGGGCGGTGGTCGGCTCGTCGGCGATCAGGAGCTGCGGGTTGCACACCAGCGCCATCGCGATCACCACGCGCTGCCTCATGCCGCCGGACATCTCGTGGGGATACTGCCGCAGCCGCTCGGCCGCGCCGGGAATGCCCACCTTCGCCAGCATGCCGACGGCGATCTCCTCGGCCTGCTTCTTCGTGACGTCCTGGTGGAGGAGGATGGCCTCGCAGATCTGGTTGCCCACGGTGTGGACGGGGCTGAGGGCGGTCATCGGCTCCTGGAAGATCATGCTCACCAGCCCCCCGCGGAGATGGAACAGCCGCTCGTCCTTCTCGCCCAGGGCCGTGATGTCGATCGGCGGCTCGCCGACGGGATGCAGGGTGATCCGCCCGCCGACGATCTTGCCGGGCTTCTGGATCAGGCGCATGACCGAATAGGCCGTCACGCTCTTGCCGCACCCGCTCTCGCCGACGATCGCCATGATCCGCCCGCGCCGGACGGAGAACGACGCCCCGTCCACCGCGCGGATCTCCTGGTCGTCGACGTAGAAGTAGGTCTTGAGGTCCTCGACCTCGACGAGAACGTCGCGGGTTGGGGCGGTATCGGTTTCTGCCATGTGAGGTCCGGTGTTCTCGTTACCGTCTGTTGTTCGTGCACTCGTTGACTTGCAAGCGACAGGGCCGGTCTCCCGACCTTTCTCGCGCAGCCGGATCTTGTCGTTTCCGGAGCGAGTCAACGAGTCAACGGATCAGCATTGTGACAAGACTCATCTCGCCGCGTACGGGTCGGCGGCGTCGCGGAGGCCGTCGCCGAGGAAGTTGCAGCTCAGGACCGTCAGTATGATGAACCCGACCGGCAGCAGCAGCCAGGGATAGTTCGCCACGACCTGCATGTTCATGCAGTCCTGGAGCATGACGCCCCAGCTTACCACGGGCGGGCGGAGTCCCAGGCCCAGGAAGCTCAAGGAGGTCTCGCCCAGGATCATCACCGGCACGCGGAGGGTCAGGGAGACGATGATGTGGCTGGTGAAGCCCGGCAGGAGGTGGCGGAAGATGATCCGCCCGTGCCCCGCGCCCAGCAGTCGGGCCGCGACGGCGTAGTCCTCCTCCCGCAGGCTCAGCAGCTTGCCTCGCACTACGCGGGCCAGGCCCGTCCAGCCCAACAGGCTCAGAACGACGGTGATGCCGAAGTAGATCTTCAGCGGCGACCAGTCGTCGGGCAGCACCGCCCCCAGCGCCAGCCACAGCGGCAGGCGGGGGAAGGAGTTGATGATCTCGATCATCCGCTGGATGAGGTTGTCCACGGTCCCGCCGACGTACCCGCTGATCCCGCCGATCGTCACGCCGAGGAGGAATGTCACCACGATGGCCACGATGCCGATCGACAGGCTGATCCGCGAGCCGTAGACGATCCGCGTGAAGATGTCCCGCCCGTACTTGTCCGCGCCGAGCAGGTAGAAGACCGGGGCCTCACCGCGGTCGTTTCCGGCGGTCTGCTGCACCGGCACGGCGCCGAAGAAGTGAACGTCCCACGGGATCAGGCCCCAGAGGCGGTACGGCTCGCCGCGTACGAAGAAACCCAGCCGAACGACGCCCTCGGCCCGCACGTAGGTCTTCTGGAACGTGATCGGATCCACGTGCCGCTTGACGTTCTCCGTGTACGGGCCGTGGTCCAGGCTCACGGTGGGCACCATGGGGGGGCAGTAGGCGTGGCTCAGCCGGCGCCACTCCGGCGTGTGCGGCGCGAAGAACTCCGCGAACGCGGCGATGAGATACAGCACGATCACCGCCAGCAGCCCCGCGACGGCGAGCTTGTGGCGGACGAACCGCCGGCGGATCAATTGCCACTGCGACTCGTGCGACGCCGCGGCGAGTGCGGCCTGGAGGGTATCGACCTTGCGGGGCGTCATCGCACGGCCCCCTCGTAGCGGATCCGCGGGTCCAGCCACAGCAGCAGCAGGTCGCTGACGAGCGTGCCGAGAACGCCCAGCAGGCTGAGCACCATCAGCATCGACCCGGCGAGGTACATGTCCTCGCTCATCAGGGCGTTGAGCATCAGCGGGCCGACGGTCGGGAGGCTCAGGACCATCGCGACGATCGCCCCGCCGCTGACCAACTGCGGGAACAGGTACCCGATGCCGCTGATGAACGGGTTCAGGGCCATCCGCACCGGGTACTTGAACAGCAGCTTCATTGGGCGGACGCCCTTCGCGCGGGCCGTCGTGACGTAGGGCTTCTTCAGCTCGTCCAGCAGGTTGCCGCGCATCACGCGGATCATCCCCGCCGTGCCGCCGACCCCCAGGACGACCACGGGCACCCAGATGTGCTTCAGCAGGTCCAGGAACTTGGGCCAGTCCCATTCCGGCTGCGCGCCGTACTGGCTGGAGAACAGGCCCGAGACCTCCACGCCGAGCACCGCCTTGCTGACGTACATCAGGATCAGCGCCAGCAGGAAGCCCGGCACGCACATGCCGATGAACCCGACGAACGTCAGGACGTGGTCCCACACCGAGTACTGCCGCACCGCCGAGAACATCCCCACCGGGATCGCCACCGACCAGGTGAACAGGATCGTCCCCAGGGAGATCAGGATCGTCAGCAGGATGCGGTCGCCGACGATCTGGTTGACGGGGCGGCTGTTCTCCATGGAGCGTCCGAGGTTGCCCTGGAGCAGGCCCTCCAGCTCCGGGTCGCCCTCCAGGAAGGGGAACGCGGGGGTCCTCTTCAGCGAGGCGAACCACGGCACGCCCATCCAGCGGAGGTAGCGCTCGTAGACGGGGATGGGCCGGCCGGCCTCGTCCTTGAGGTAGAACATCCGCTCGAGGTCCTTGATGGCCTCCAGGTCCGCCTCGTCGCCGCGCTCCTCGAGCTCCATGATCCGGCTGGCGACGTAGTCGCCCGGCGGCAGTTGGATGATCGAGAAGACCACCACGGAGATGATCAGCAGCGTCGGCACCATGATCAGCAGCCGCCGGCCGATGTAGGGATGCCGCACCGCCACCAGCAGCACCGCCGCCACGAGGATGCCGGCCAGGACGTACCGGAGGAAGCCGCCGAGCCAGGTGGATTCCCTCGCGGCCTTGGCCACGCCGGCGGGCGCGTCCGGCGGGGGGGTGATCGTGAGGACTTCCTCGCGGGTCTGGGCGACGGCGCCGGGCGAGTCGTTGCTCTGCTCCCAGTAGAACGTCTCGATCCCGGTGTTGCTGGGGGAGAGGAAGTCCCAGGAGTAGACGGCCGTGGCGGGCACGTTGTGGAAGCCGTCCTTGACCGCCACGAGGGCGGGCGGGGACGTGCAGACGTTGATGGACCAGACGTTCTCGGCGGCGATTCGCAGGACTTCGCGGAAGATCTCCTTCTGGCGGGCGGGGTCGCCGGCGGCCTGCGTCTGCTCGTAGAGCTCGATCGCCTCGCGCATGGGGTGGCCCGGCGGCGGTTCGACAATGCCCGGCCCGGCGACGTTGGGGTCGTACAGGCCGTTGCGCATGTACCACCGGGCATAGGCGCGGGCGTAGTTGCTCTCCATGGTGACCGGCACGAAGTAGCGCGGCTCGATCAGCGGGAAGAACTCGCCGTTGCCCGACCAGACGTTGAAGTCGTGCTCGAGGGCGGCCTTCTCCGTGTAGAACAACTGCCGCGAGCGGATCCGCGGAATCGCCCGCACGCCGACGTCCGCCCAGTCGTCCACGACGAACTGCGCGGGGCCGAATGTCGTGAAGCTGCAGAGGTTCAGGTAGAACTGCATTCGCGAGCCGTCGCGGAACGTCCGGTAGCCCTCCCCGTCGCGGCCCGTCAGGCCCATCTCGTCCAGCAGGGCGTTGGCTTGGTTGGGATCGTGCTCGGTGAAGGCCTTGTAGAGCCCCGGCTCGTAGAACGGGCTGGCCGGGCCGGGGGCGCACTGGGCGGCCTCGGTCAGGCCGTTGAACTCCGCGTCGATGATGTCCCGGCGGTCGATCGCCAGCGAGAGGGCCTGGCGGAAGCGGCGGTCGGCGAGCACCTCGGCCTTGCGGACCGTCGCCGGCCGGGCCGGGTCCGCCTTGCGGTTCACGTTGGGGGAGATCACGAACATCGACCGGTCGCCCGCATACCAGTGCAGCAGGCGGTAGCCGCTGGCGGCCTGCTCGGCCATCAGCAGCGTGTACTGGTCGTACCGCAGGTGGCGGCTCTGGAAGGAGAGCTGCCCGTTGCTGGCCGAGACCCCGATCATGTCCGGGCTCTTGACCTCGAAGTGCAGCCGGTCGATGTACGGAAGCTGGTTGCCCCGCGTGTCGACCAGGAAGTAGTACGGGTTGCGGACGAAGCTGTAGGGCGGGTTCGGCCGGTGCGTGTGGTAGATCCAGGGGTCCAGCCGCGGGTGCTCGGGGTTGGTTCGGCCGCGGACCGTATGGTACACGGACAGCTCGCTCGCCAGCCGGCGGGAGGCCTTCATCTCCGCGATCGCCTGCGGGTCCCCGATCTCCGGATGGTACCGCCAAAGGTAGTGGGCGGGCGTGGCGATCATGAACGAGCCTGCGAACGTGGCGAGCTTCGCCAGGAACAGCCCGTTGGGCCGGGGGAACGTCACGCGGAACCGATACGGATCAATCCCGACCCACCGCGTCGCCTTGGGTCCCGCGTCGTCCTCGCTGCCGGATCCCTCTTCTGCCGCCGACCCCTCCTCGATCTCCACCTTGAGGACCGGGATGGACCGTTTTCCGCCCTCGCCGTCCGGCACGTCGATCGTCTCGACCTCGTCCTTCGCCCGGCCCGTGATGGGCAGGTCGGCCGGCTCGGCCCGGCCGGTGTTCGGGTCCACCAGGAACCCCAGCACGTTGCCCGGCTTGCCCGCGACCATCATCAGCGTCGGCATGGAGGCGGTCATCCGCTTGTAGTTGACCTCGTGCCGCCAGCGGTACAGCACGTCGTGGGCCGTGAACGGGTGCCCGTCCGACCACCGCATCCCGCGGCGGAGGTGGAAGGTGAACTCGCGGTAGTCCGCCCGGCCGTTGGCGTCCGTCGAGATGTCCCAGCCCCTGGCGACGTGCGGCACGAGGGGGTAGCCCTGCGGCGACCAGCGGACCAGCGTCGTGCCCGACATCCGGTTGCCCACCACGCCGAAGCAGTCGTTGTCCGAGTTGCCCACGCGGATCCACGTCCCCCCGTACGTGCCGATGCCCTCGATGCCCTCGACGACGGCCGGCTCGGGCCCGACGCGCTCGGCCACGGGGGGCAGCCGCCCGGCCTTGACGAGATCGGCGAGGATCGGCGACTCGCCCTTGGGGTACCACGGGGCGTTGGGGCCCTCGGCGTAGTCCACCTCGCGGTGGAGGACCGGGGGGGTGTTGGGGTCGATGCTCGTATCCCGCGCCGCGGCGGCCGCCGCGAGTTGGGCGTCCGTATACGCCACCCGCTCGGCCCCCATGTCCGGGCGCATCACCCACGCCATGCCGACCAGCAGCGCCCCGAACGCCACCGCCGCCACCACCAGCCACGCCGTCGATACGAAGTACGTCCTCTTCATGTCAGGGCGGGCATTCTACAGCAAAGCGCCCACGGAAGTAGAGCGCGTTCTACGCTCGTATCGCCGGCGGGTGCCCGTCCGGGTTGCAGCACGGGCGCCTGCCTGCCGGTAGGCAGGTCTCGCCCGTGGGACGCATGGGCAGGATGCCCAAACCACGAATGTGACCTGCACCCTCGCCGACCTCGCCAATGCGATCACTACGCCTTACCGTCTTTTCGGGAAGCGGCCTTCTTTGGGTCGGCGTGGTACCGCCGGACGCGAAGGAGCTTGCGAGCGAACCTCTCTCCCGCCAACAGCGCGATCAGGAGGCCGAAGAGGAAGACCGCCGGAAGACTGCGGAGTTCCCCGCAGGCTGCGGCCGCGACTGCCGGAACGAGGAGGAAGGTCAATACGAACAGGGCGACCAGGGAGACACGAGGTCGGTCGCTGATCGCAGCGCCGGCGGGAAGCACGCCCGGCCGGGATGCTCTCCCCGCAAGGTCGTGCAGCAACCTCCCTACACCGCGGGCATCGTCGATGCCGCAGAAGCTCCGCCATGCGAGCGACCGCGCCCCGGGCAGCCAGAAGCCGTGCGTCAACAGGATCGACCCCGACCCGTCCACCTTGCCAAGGACCTGTGATTCGATCAACGCTTCGGGCGGGAATGATACGGCCTTCGGCCAAAGCCAGGTCGAGGCGACCATCGCGTGCCGGTCGGTGACGGCGTAGGCCGTCTGCTGTCCCCGCTTGTAGACCGCGATGATTACCAACGAGCAGAGGACCAGGGGCACCAGGACGCCGGCCGAGAAGATCAACAAGCTCCGAACGCTCCTAACCACGAAGGCCGGCGGGTCGGAGGTCATCGCCGCCAAGGTGAACGCGACGACCAAAGACAGATATACACTGGCGAAGACGGGGACCGCGTGCAGCCCGAAGAACGCCCCCATCCGAGGCCGTCCCGTCCAGAGGACCTGTTCTCCCTCCTCCAACTGCTCGGCGATCAGCCCCGCCAGGTCTTGCGGCAGCGGCTGAGATTGCGGCGGCACCGATGGGGGCGACCGACGCGCAGTGCCTCCCTCGGTCATACACGGATCTCGTGTGGCCATTTGACGTACACTTGAGTATACTGGAAACGACCTGATGTCAGGAGTCTGCGTCATGGGAAACGTGTCGGCAACCAAAGAGCGACTGAACTTCCGACTGCCTCGGGAGCATAAGCGCCTGATCGAGCGTGCGGCGTCTTCCCTTGGGCAGAGCGTTACGGAATTCGCGGTCTCAAACCTCGTCCGCGACGCACGGCGCGCCCTGCGCGAGGAGGAAGTCACCGTGCTCTCGGATCGGGACCGGGACCTGTTCCTGTCTCTGCTTGAGTCACCCCCGAAGCCCAACGAGGCGCTGAAGCGAGCGGCCAAGCGATACAGGCGGCAACGTGTCTGATTCGGGCTGCCTGAGATGGACCGTCGAGGCGCTGGTTCGGAAGCACGACCGGTCTGCCTTTGACTGCGGGCGCCCGGCCCTGGACGAGTTCCTCAAGCGGTACGCATGGCAGAACCAGCGGCTGGGGATCACAAGAACGTACGTCGGCGTCCAGCCGGAATCCGACCGTATCGACGGGTACTACAGCATCTCTTCCGGGTCGGTCGAGTTCGCCACACTGCCTGAGGCGCTGCGCAAGCGTCTGCCTCGGTATCCCATCCCTGTCGCCCTCCTTGGCAGACTGGCCGTGGACAGGCCGATGCAGGGCAAGGGGCTTGGGCGGGTGCTCCTCCTGGACGCCCTGGAGCGAGTCTGCCGCGCTGCCGAAGCACTGGCGATCCATGGTGTGGAGGTTGTGGCGAAGGACGAGACGGCGGCAGCCTTCTACGAGAAGCACGGCTTCGTGCGGCTTTGCGACAACCGGCGTTGCCTCTACCTGCCGCTGGCCACGATCAGGCAACTGGGACTACTTCGGCCGTAAGGCTTCTCGGGCGAGGGCGGCGGCCTCACCGGCCGTCAGGGCGCAGCGGTGGAGCTTGAGGTCGGCGAGGCGGCCGAGGAGCTGGTATTGCGGGCCGGGGCCCGGGCCGTACTGGCCGACGTGGAGCGCGCCCGGCCAGGGGCTCAGGTCGGCAGTGGGGGCGTCGCGGGAGGCGACCTGCTTGCCGTCCTGGTAGAGGCGCGCGGTCCGGCCGTCGAAGGTGGCGACGACGTGCATCCACGTGCCGATCGCCGGGCGGCCGCCGTCGCAGTCGAACCCGCCGACGTGCCAACGCCATCGCCCGCCCAGCCGCTGAAGGAACCAGCCCGTTCCCTGCCACTTGCCGCAACTGAGGACCACGGGCATCTGCGTTTCCTTGTCGAAGCGGAGCCGGCAGGACACGGAGAACTGCGGCCGGACGTCGAACTCGCCGCGCTTGGCGAACGTCACGTGCCCGCCGCCGCGGAGGTCCAGGCAGCCGTCGGCGAGCTTCGCGCCGCCGTGGGCCTTGCCCTTCGCGGTCCGCGGGCCCGGCATGTCGGCCGTCAAGCCCTTGGCGAACGAGGCCAGGAAGGTCGGTTCGCGGCTGACCTTCAGCGGCGTCGCGGCCGCGGGGGCGGTCGGGCCGCTGGCGGCGCCGAACCGGCTGACGGCCCGGACGACGTAGGTGTGCTTCGTACCTGCCTCGACGGCGGTGTCCGCCCAGCGCGTCGTGGCGACCGGCTCGGGGGTGATCCGCTCGAAGTCTTCGGCGTCGCCGACGGCGCGGAAGACGGCGAAGCCGGCCGGGGTGTCATCGCCGGGCTCCCAGCGCAGCTCGACCTGCATGGGGCCCGGCTCGGCGACGAGGTTACTTGGCACGGCCGGGGGCGGGGGCGTAGGGATCTCCACGCTCGACCGCACCGGCGCGCTGCGCTGCCGGTCGTTGGAGAACACCAGGGCATAGTGCTGCAGGCCCGGCGGGGCTTGGGCGTCCGAGCAGGCCGTCAGCGTGGTGGCGCCCAGGAGCGTGTTCGCGTCGGGCTCGAAGTCCGCCGACCCGCCGCGATGGACCTCCGCCGTCAGGCCGACCGTCTCCGTCGAGCCCGGCCAGGACAGATAAACGACCCCGTCGCCGCCCATCTCGGCCGAGAGCGCCGGCAGGGATTCCGGCAGGGGGGACGGGGCGAACTGGCGATGCGCCCCCGCGATGATTCGCGCCCCGGGCATGTCGACGCGCGGGGCGGCCAGGGCCTGCCTCCGGCCGTCGCGGAGGATTTGCAGCATCGCCTCGTAGTGCGGGTCGGCGGTGGAGGCGAAGGAGACCACGGTCCTGGCGGCGTCCGCAGCTTTCGGCGCGGGCGGGCGTTTGAACGAATCGACCGGCCGGACCGCGTGATGGTACCGCCCGCCGACCAGCAGGCAGACGCGCTGCTCGGCGGGGTCGATCCTGCGGTCCCGGCACAGCGCCAGGCCGTGCCCGTCCTCGCCCTTCGCTAAGGGCGCCCGGAGGATGCGGCTCCGCTCCGGGCGCTCGAGGTTGAACCAGTCGTTCTCGAACAGCGCCCCGCGTCCCTGGCCGTGGCAATCGGAGCAGCCGGCGGCCTTCATCTCGCGGAGCAGGGCGGCCTTGGTGGGGGCCCATGCCTTCAGGCGGCAGCCGTGGGGGCTGTAGTCCCACGTGCCGTGGAACAGGCCGTTCGTATCGATCCACGCCAGCACGAGGTCCCGCTCGGGCCGGGTGAGCTTGGCGATCCGCCCCTTGTGTCCGCCGACGAGCACGTTCGCCAGCGGCGCCGTCGCCGAACCGTGCGACCGGGGCGGGAAGATCCGCGCCGACCACAGCGACGTGCCGTTCATGCAGTCGATCCCGGAGATCAGCGAGGCCGTCAGTTGCGTCTCCCGCCGGCTGACGAGGTTCTCGTAGCTGACGGAGAAGAACTCCGTCCATCCGCCGGTCAGGTCCAGCCCGGCGGCGATTCCCTCCTCGCCGCCGTGGCAGCGCACGCAGTGCCGGTCGAGGACCGGCTGGACCATCGTGGGATAGTCCACGAACCCGCTGCCCCATCGTTCCGGCCGCAGGGCGCTGGGCTCGCGGCGGAGGGCCTGCGTCAGCGCGGCGGGCGGGGGCGCGGAGTACTTATCCTCGTGGCAGCCGACGCACGACCGCGTGATGCCCGGGGCGGCCTGGATGAACGTCCGCATGCTCTGGACGATCCGCCCGTCGGCATCGAGGGCCTGGAGGTAGATCGCCCGCCCGGAGGGGACCTCGAAGTGGGCCGAGCCGTCGGGCTCGACCGGCACGACGCCGAGGAAGTTCTTCGCGCTCCAGGCCAGCGCGGCGCTCATCAGGAACGTCTGGTTGAACGAGCCCCCGGGCGTGGGGCTGACGCGGGACGTCTCCTCGATCACGCGAAGCTGCGTCACCTCGCCCCGCGGCACGCCCGCCAGGCCCTGGTAGATGTCCGCGACGTACAGCCGGCCGTTGCGCCGCTCCGGCCGGGGCATTCTGGACAGCACGGCCGGACGCGGGCGCCGCCGGACGAGCATCGGCGAGTGCAGGTCGATCGCGGGGTCGGCCAGGACCGTCACCCGCCGCCCGGTCCGGTCGGCCAGGAGGATGGCGTTCCGCTTGGCGCCCCGGGGCTGTCCGCTGTAGAGGATCACGTTGCGGTCCAGCGGCCAGGGCTCGCAGGAGTTGCCCCGGTCGTGTGTGGGTTTGTCGGGCGAGTCGAAGTTGTAGATCGCCCCCGGGGCGTTCTTGCCGGCCTGGGTGTCGATGACGGCGATCGTCCCCCGCGGCGGGGAGTTATGCGGCGTGCAGCTCCCGGCGATCAGGTGGGGCTCGCCGGGCACGGGCCGGGCGTCGAGGACGGCCTCCGGGAAGACCATGTTGTTGGCGAACAGGGCCGTCTCGTTCGTGCCGTCCGGGAAGACCGTCCAGACCGACTGCACCGTGAGGGCAGTCTTGTCGACGTACTCCCAGCGGCCCATAAGGACCCGCCCGTCGGGCAGCACGGCCGGGTCGAACTCGTTGACGTTGTTGACGGAGATGGGGTGAATGCCCCCGCCGTTGGCGTCCATCACGTGCAGGATGTCCACGCCCTCGTTGGCGCAGGGCACGAGCCCGTTGGGGCGGGTGGACGTGAAGACGATCCGCCCGTCCGGCAGGTACGCGGGGCTGACGTCGTGGATGCCCCCGTGGGAGCCCTTGTAGCCGCCCGCGCACGAGCTGGGGTCGGTCAGCCGCCGCAGACCCCGGCCGTCGGTCCCGATCTCGTACACGCTCGTGGAGGCCCGGGCCTCGGGCTTGTAGCAGAACAGGACGCGTTTCGCGTCGTAGCTCAGCTCCGGGTCGCTGTAGATGCCCGCCCCGAGCGTGTTGGGCGATGTCGCGTCGATCAGCGCCCGGATGCGATGCTCGGCCGGCGGGTCGGCGGGGTTCTCCAGGACGTAGATCCCCCCGCCCGGTCGCCACTTATAGAACGTGTCGTAGATGTGGATGCCCAGGTAGTTGTGCCGCCGGACGAACAGCAGCGGCGCGTCGAGGCGGGCCCGGAGGGCCTGCTCGCCCGCGGGCGCTGCGCCCTCGCCGGCCGGTGCGGCAGTCGACGCAAGCGTGGCAAACAACGACCACAGGGCGAGGGCAGGCAGCAAGGTCCGACGAGTGACGGTCATCCGTTTGCTCCTGAAGACGGTCGCCCGCCGCGCCAGGCCGTGGGAGGCGACGTTCCGTTCGGGCGACGTGGGCATTATAATAGGCAACCCTTGTTGGGACGAACGGCTTCCGTCGAATCACAGAAAGCTCCCGCCCCCTGGGGGCCTGAGCGAGAGAAGGAAGGGCAGATGACCCGGACGAACACGTCGGAACGGCTTTGCAGTGGGCGCCACCTGAAAGAGAAGAGACGCGGCGTCCGGCCCGCGGCGGAACGCGCGCGCGGCGTACTGGGCGGTGCGCTGGTTCTGGCCGGCATGCTGTGCGCGGCGGCGGCGGCGCAGGAGTGGACGCGGTTCCGCGGGCCCAACGGGGCCGGGCACGGCAAGGGGGAGGCGATCCCCGTCCGGTGGACGGAGAAGGACTACCACTGGAAGGTCAAGCTGCCCGGCACGGGGCACGGCTCGCCCGTGCTGTGGGGCGAGAAGCTCTTTCTGCTCTGCGCCGACGACCGCACGGCCACGATGATGCTCACCTGCCTGTCGGCGGCCAACGGCGGGACCGTCTGGACGAAGACCTACAAGTCCGAGGACTTCCGCAAGAACCGCGACAACCACCTGGCCGTCGGCACGCCGGAGGTCGATGCCCAGCGGGTCTACGCGGTCTGGGGGACCCGCAGGAAGATCACGGTGGTCGCCCTGGACCACGAGGGCAAGGAGCTCTGGCAGCGCGACCTGGGCCCCCACGAGAGCCAGCACGGCCCGGGCATGACGCTGATGGTATACGAGGACATGGTCATCGTGCCCAACGACCAGCAGGGCGAGAGCTTCGTGGTCGCCCTGGACGCCGCGACCGGCAAGACGCGGTGGAAGCTCAACCGCCCGTCCAACCGGGCGGCCTACAGCACGCCGTGCCTCCGAACGCCCGACGGCGGAGAGGCGGAGATCCTCCTTTCCAGCACCGGCAGCGGCGTGACGGCCGTCGACCCCAAGACAGGACAGGTCAAGTGGCGCTGCGCCGAGGCCTGCCCGCTGCGGTGCGTCAGCTCGCCCGTCGAGGCGGCCGGGCTGATCGTCGTGACCAGCGGGACCGGCGGTCGCGGCCGGCTGCGCGCGGTCCGGCCGGGGCCGGGCAGGGAGGCGAAGGTCGCCTACGCCATCGACCGCAACGCCCCGTACGTTCCCACGCCGCTGGTCAAGGGCAAGCTCATGTTCCTCCTGTCGGACACGGGGACGGCCAGTTGCGTCCAGGCCGAGACGGGGAAGGTCGTCTGGCAGGAGAAGCTGCCCGACCGCTTTTACGGCTCGTACGTCTGCGTGGGCGACCGGCTGTACTGCGTCTCGCGGACGGGCAACGTGTACGTCCTCGCGGCGGGGCCCGAGTTCAAGCTCCTGGCCAAGAACGCCCTCGGCGAGCGCTGTTTCACCACGCCCGCGATTGCCGGCGGGCGGATGTACGTCCGAACGTACGAGCACCTGATCTCCCTCGGCGGCAGGAAGGCGGCCGAGTGACGCCCCCTCCCCGGAGACCCCGATGAGCGCAGAGCAGAACGACGAGCCGATCGTCCCCGTCGCGTGGTACAAGCCCAGCCAGTGGGAGCGGCTGGAGGAGATCGCGCCCGACATCAAGCAGGCCTGCCAGAGCTACGAGGACTGGCACGCGGCGATCACCCGCGCGATCAACCGCCTCCGCCGCGACGGCCGGCGCGCGGAGAAGGTCGAGGTCGACGTCGAGCAGCTCCTCGCCTGGTGCCAATCCCAGGACCGCCCCGCCGACGCCGCCGCCCGCGCCGAATACGCCGCCGCCAAGCTGATGGAGAAGTACGGGGCGTAGGCTCCCGGCCTCAGGCGGGCGCTGCCGCTTGGCGCACGTGGGCCTCGAACGCTGCTTGGTCCGTCGGCGCGAACGCCCCGTGCTTGCGGGCCAGGCGCGCGCGGTCGGCCGGGTCGGCGAAGAAGCTGACGACGGGCAGGCCGACGAGGTCGAAGCACGGCTCGTCCTGGGGACTGTCGCCGACGTACATCACGTCGGCCGGGTCGATCCCGCGGCGGGAGAGGAGGTCTGCAAGCAGCTCCCGCTTGTTCTCGCCGACGGAGAAGTCGAAGCCGGCCGTGACCTCGCCGTCGAAGCGGAACTCGTTGGCGATCACGAAGTCGGGGCGAAGGCCCGCCTCCGCGAGGGCGACCTCGATGCCGCGGCGGCAGCCGGCGGAGATGACGCCCACGGGGATCTCCGTCGTCGCGGCGATCCGGGCGAGCGGATCGAGCAGGCGCCGGTCGAGCAGCGGCTGGATCTTGCGGGTATACGCGCGGGCGTAGGCGTCCAGTTCCTCCCGGCCGAGGCCGGCGAAGACCACCGGGTTCAGCAGTCCCACGATCCGCGCGATGTGCTCCAGCGTTCGCTGCGGGTCCTTGCGGGCCGCCCGGTAGGCGAGGTAGCACCGCACGCCGCGTCCGATCAGCCGCCCGACTTTCCCCACGCGCCCGCGCAGCGCGGCCCGCCAAAACGCCCGCCGGCAGAGGCCGAAGAAAAACGTCTCCTCCAGCCGGTCTCGGAAGAGCGTGCCGTTCCAGTCGCATACAATCATCTGAAGCATGGGAGGCGCGTCCGAAGGGCCCTGCGCAACGGAATTCGCTTGGGTCGCCAGGGCGGTTTATAGGAAACTGGCGCGACGGAAGGAAGTGACGATGCCGATTTTCGAGTACCGATGCACCGAGTGTGGCCACAGGACCGAGTTCCTGGAGAAGGCCGGAACGCGCGGCGAGCACGCC
>Ga0272441_10008454_pt1 | contig 16285 bp, 18 predicted proteins | sample SSMProp6N_FD_193582 | JGI IMG/M metagenome (GOLD analysis project Ga0272441, IMG submission 193582) | Marine sediment archaeal communities from Little Sippewissett salt marsh, Falmouth, MA, United States - SSM-Prop-6N | ecosystem: Environmental > Aquatic > Marine > Wetlands > Sediment ... | reverse complement strand
AAGTACGCGCAGAACCACAAGGAGATTCGCGAGTTCGTCGACTTCAACGGGATCGATCGCTTCTACGACGTCGGGATCGGCATCTGTCACCAGGTCCTGCCGGAGAAGGGATTCGCCCTGCCCGGGCGGTTGATCCTCGGGTCCGACTCGCACACGACGACCTACGGCGCGTTCGGGGCGTTCGCGGCCGGCATCGGCCGCTCGGAGATGGCCGTCCTCTACGCGACGTCGAAGATCTGGCTCAAGACGCCGGCGAGCTTCAAGGTCGTCATCAACGGGAAGCTCGAGGAGCCGGTGAGCGCGAAGGACCTGATTCTTCACATCGTCGGGTCGATCGGCGCCGACGGCGCCCTCTACAAGTCGGTCGAGTACACCGGAGAGGCCGTCGCGGCAATGAGCCTCGCCTCGCGGATGGTCCTCTCGAACATGGCGATCGAGATGGGGGCGAAGAACGGAGTCTGCGCGCCGGACGCGAAGACGGACGCCTTCCTCGAAGGCCGCGCGGAGACCTCGTACGAAGCCGTCTTCCCCGACGACGACGCCGTCTACGAGCGCGTTCTAGAATTCGACGCCTCGTCGCTCGTCCCGCAGGTCGCCAAGCCGCACACGGTCGACAACGTCTCGCCGATCACCGACGTCGCAGGAACGCCGATCCAGCAGGGCCTGCTCGGGACGTGCACCAACGGACGGATCGAGGACCTGCGCATCGCGGCCAAGATCCTCGACGGACGAAAGGTCGCCAAGGGCGTGCGGTTGCTCGTGCTCCCCGCTTCGCAGGAGATCCTGCTCGAAGCCCTCTCCGAGGGGCTCATTGACACGCTCGTGAGGGCAGGCGCGCTGATGCTCAATCCTGGCTGCGGCCCCTGCCTCGGCGCGCACCAGGGCGTCCTCGCCCCGGGCGAGGCCTGCATCTCGACGGCGAACCGGAACTTCAAGGGCCGGATGGGATCGCGAGAGGCGGAGACGTACCTCGGCTCGCCAGCGACGGTGGCGGCGTCGGTCATCACGGGTGTCATCACCGATCCGCGCGAGTTCTTCTAGGGGGAGACGATGAGCAAGGGACGCGTTTGGAAGTACGGCGACGACGTCAATACCGACGTCATCTTCCCGGGCAAGTACACCTACCAGCCGATGGAGCCGCAGGAGATGGCCGAGCACGCGATGGAGGATCTCGATCCCGACTTCGCCAAGAACGTGAAGTCGGGCGACATCGTCGTCGCCGGCAAGAACTTCGGCTGCGGTTCATCGAGGGAGCAGGCGGCCACCTGCCTCAAAGCGGCCGGCGTCGCCGCGATCATTGCGCCGTCGTTCTCGCGGATCTTCTTCCGCAACGCGATTAACGGCGGCCTGCCGGTGATCGAGCTCGCCGAAGGGACCGACGCGATGGAGACGGGCGACGAGGTCGGCATCGACTTCGCCGCCGGCACCGTCGAGCACGACGGGAAGACCTACTCCTTCCCGCCTCTCCCGCCCGAAGTCCTCGCCATCCTCCAAGACGGCGGCCTCATCCCCCACGTCAAGAAGGTGCTGGCGGGGTAGCGGCTGGGTGCTTGCGGGTTGAACATCCGATGCTCAATCTGCAAGCCTCGTTCTCACACAGCCTTGGCGCGCGCTGCCATGGAGAAGAGAAGCGGGGAGGCAAGCGGCGAACGTAATGGGAGCGCCTATCATGCTATCGTGCGGGTCTGCGCGCCAATCATGGTTCGGCAAGAAAATGATGACTACAATCGAGCAGTACAATACTGACTGGCCCCGCATCTTCCGAGATCTGGGTAGTAAGCTGCGCAACGCGATCGGACCGACGGCGCTCCGCATCGACCATATCGGTTCGACATCAATCCCAAACCTTGCGGCAAAGCCGATCATCGACATCCAGATTTCTGTTTCCTCGTTCGATCCCATGGAACCATACCGACTTCCTCTCGAGGAACTTGGTTTCCAGTACAGAGAGAAGAACCCGGAACTGACAGAACGCTACTTCAAGGAGCCAAATAAGAGCGAAGAACGAATTCACATACACGTTCGCCGCGCAGGATCTTTCTCCGAGCAATTCCCGCTTCTCTTTCGGGACTACATGCGCTGTCATTCTGATGATGCGTCGCACTATGCCCAACTGAAGCTTCGACTGGCGAAGCAGTACAGAGAAGATCGCCTTGGTTACACCGAGGCCAAAGAAGCTTTCATCTGGAGAACAATGCAGAAAGCAGATCGTTGGGCACAAGACACGGGATGGGAGGCAGGATCATCCGACGCATAGGAGATTGCCGAGCAAGACGGATTCACGCGACGGCATAGAGCCGCGCGTGATCCGCGACGTTCTGGAGGAAAAGCACACATGTCGGCCAGCACGCAGAGTTTTCGGCACGTGAAGGCCTCGGATTCCTTGTTGGAGCGTGCGCTAAAGGCCAAGCTTTCACTGTTCGAGGGGCTTCAAAGGGAGTTCTGAGTTCTGGGGACACAACACTAAACTGGGGACGCGGGGGACACAGTACGTACCCTGTTGCACGATGCAATTGAGTATTGCGTCCCCGAATCCCGTTGGGAGTGAAGTGGAGGTGCAGTGGAGGAGAAGAAAGACTCGGACATCACGCTTCGTGGAGACGGGCTTCTGCTTAGGCCTTGGAAAGCGGAGGACGCATCATGGTACGTCGAGGCCAGGGATGAAGAGGTCTTCAAGTGGACGACCGAACGGCGAGACCTGACGGTGGTCGACGCAGAAAAGTCCATCCGGCAAGCGAACCACAACACGGAAGCGCTCGGATTCGCGATCACCGATGCAGGGACGGGCGAGAAGCTGGGGAGCATCTGTCTGGTCTTCAATGAAGAGAGCCGGGAGTCCGCCGAAGTGATGTACTGGCTTGCCCCTTGGGGCCGCGGACGGGGTGTCGCGACAAGCGCTGTGAGGATGCTATGCCAGTGGGCCTTCCGGTCCCTTGGTCTCGAGCAAGTAATCCTGAAAACGCTTGCCGAGAACGCCCGCTCACAATCGGTGGCGGAACGCGTGGGATTCAGACGACAGGAACTTGGCGACAAGGATGCCGCGAATCCGATCAACCTGTGGTTCGAGTTGTCAAGCGGTGGATGATGTCGCGCAGACGACCCTCGCTGCCACTCGCATTCTGTGTGGGATGCGATCAAGCCACGGAGACAGGCTGCTTGTCGAGTGAGGCGACCATGGACACGATAAGCGCGATTCAGCTCGGTGACGAGTCGGTCTACCCGGACGAGGCCGTTCTCAAGGGCGTGCTTGGCCGATCGTATCGGGCCTACTGCGCGCTGCTGGAGCTCTTCGACCAGAACGGGATGACGCCCGAGTGGCGCTACTACCGGGATGGGAAGGCCTGGCTCTGAAAGGTCCAGAAGAAGAACCGCACGATCATCTGGATGTCGGCCTGGAAGGGCTTCATGAAGGCGACGGTCTACGTGCCGCTGAAGCACATGGACGCCGTCTACGCTTTGCCCGTCTCCGATGTGACCAAGGATCGATTTCGGGCGACCAAGAACGTCGGCCAGTCGAAGCCGTGCATCTTCGAGGTCCGTAACCAGAAGGCCCTGAAGGATCTCGATACCGTCATGCAGTTCAAGATTCGCACGAAATAGAACATCTCCCGGGGAGTACAATCGCTCCATCATGGCAAAGCATGATCCAGATCTCTCCGAGGGCGTCGTGCACAAGCTCCCGAAGGACCTGCGGGACGCGCTGCTGGCCTGCGGCTCCTCCGTCGAAGCCTGGGAGGCCATCACGCCACTGGCGCGCAATGAGTGGATCTGCTGGGTCGAGGACGCCAAGAAACCGGAGACGCGAGTCCGACGCATTGGACGCACGGTTTCCGAGCTAGGGGAGGGCAAGCGGCGCCCCTGCTGCTGGGCGGGATGCCCTCACCGAGAGAAGACGGGCAAGCCGAGCGAAGCATCGAGTTCGTGATCCAGGAGGTGCCCCCTATGTCCATCCTCGATCGACTCGCCTCGTCGCTCGGCGAGCGCCGGCAGGACGCAAACTGCGCGGTCGCCGAGGGGTGTGTCGCCGATCCCGGACTTCTCGCCGAGATTGTGGACGGTCTCCGCTCCCCCGATGCACGACTCGCCGGCGACTGCGCCGAGGTGATGACGAAGGTCGCGGAGGTGTCGCCTCAGCTCGTCGCGCCGTTCGCCGCTCAGCTCGCCGAGATGCTCGCGCACAAGAACGGGCGGGTCCGCTGGGAGTCGATGCACGCGTTCGCCTTGGTCTCCGGGCTCGTCCCCGATCGGGTCGCCGAGCGGTTGGAGTGGCTGCAGGACTTGATCCGGGGAGACAGGAGCGTGATCGTCCGCGACTACGCGATCGATGCCGCGGCGGGGTACGGTGGAACGAGCCCCGACGCGGCGAAGCGGGCGGCTCCGATTCTCGAGGACGCCACGGTGGTCTGGAACGGGAAGCATGCAGCCCGGGCGCTCGCCGGTCTGGCTCGCGCGGCTGGGGTCGACCGGGAGGTTGCGGCGACGGCACGCGATGAGGCGGAGCGGTTCAGGAACCACGAGAGGTCGAGCATCCGCAAGGCGGCGCGGGCGACTCTCCGATCGCTCAATTCCGAATCCCCTTGACGCGTGGAGCGAAGCGCTGCCCTTCGTTCGTATGGAGACGGCCAAGGCATGGCGTGCACGTTGCTCGTGCGAGAGGTACGCTGTTTGGGATCTCATGACCATCCAACTTGAGCCGATCGGAATCATCCACACGCCGTACACCGAACCGAAAGGAATGCCGATTCAGCCGGCGGGGGCGGCTGGTGTGCAAGGCACGGTGGAGATCTTCGAGCGGTTCCGGGACGGGCTGGCAGACCTCGACGGGTTCTCGCACCTGATTCTGCTCTACTGGTTCCATCTGAACGACGACCACGACTTGCGGGTCGTGCCATTCATGGACTCCGCCCCCCGCGGGCTGTTCGCGACGCGTGCGCCGAAGCGGCCGAATCCGATCGGCCTCTCCGTTGTGCGGCTCGACGGGATGGAAGACGGCATCCTTCACGTGGACGGCGTCGATATGGTCGACGGTACGCCGCTCCTCGACATCAAGCCGTACGTGCCCGAGTTCGATGCTCCGACCGACGTCCGAACCGGCTGGCTCGAGAACGTACGGAAGACGGTCTCCGACCGCCGCGCCGACGAGCGATTCGCTTAAGCAATTGGGACGAGGAGCGAGCACGCAGCCTGGCCGTGTCCTGCAGCGCCCATGGCTCACGGTACTGACTCGTGCGGTATGACTACTTCCGCGGCGGCTTCACGGCGCAGGACTCGCACGGCTCCTGTTCCCAGGAGTCGAGGATGCCGTCGTGCATGTAGAAGTGCTCTTCGCCGTAGCGAGCGGTGCGATAGGTCCAGGTCTCGTGCGTCGGCTCGATCTGCGACGGATCGATCTCGTTCGGCTCCCCGATGCTGGCAACCAGCATCTCGGCCGTCATCCCCTCCCAGACCTCTCCTCGCACGATGCGTTCGCACATCTCACGCGGCCACGCCTCGTGAGCCTCCTGGCAAGCATCGACGTTCTGCTCGAAGAGCTCGGAGATGCCCACGAATCCGGAGCTGAGATCGTCTTCGAGCGCCGTCACGGCGACGACCGCGAACAGGCCGAGTGCAAGCAGGACGAAGAGCGCTGTACGTACGTCAGATGACATGGGGTGATTCTACCCGCCCGCTCGCCGGCGAGCAGGGCGGAGGTCGCCGGAACTCCGCCCGGTGCATGTTGAGAGAGCCGCCCGGCTGGGGGAGCATGTCATCATCCATCACGTTGAAGGGACGGCGAGCGGGTCTGGGCACGACTTCGACCCCCGCTCTGCCGCGCTGCGGCGGACGTTGCCCCGATCTCCGGGGAGAAGGAGCGATCCTTGAGAATGCGAATTCGACTGTGCAGAGGGCTTGTCGTGGCGATGGTGTGTTCGGCAGTTCTGGCAGTTCCGACTTCGGCGCTCACGGCGATGACCGACCTTCGCATCGACCCGGGCATTCCGCAGGACGTGATCAACGCGCTCGATTCGGCGATTCGCTCACGAACCTCGGGAATCCTGATCCCCGGGCTCCTGTTCGGGTTCCGCGTCGGGGATTCCATGGGCATCCTCGCGTACGGCCTGGCGGATCGGGAGGAGAAGAGGCAGATGTCCGTCGATGACGTCTTCTACGTCGGCTCGGTGACGAAAGCGCTCACGGCGGCTGCCGTCTTTCGCCTCATGGAGGAGGAAGAACTGAGTCTGGAGGATTCTGTCGCTGAGCTCGTGTCCGGCGCCCCTGACAGCTGGTCGGGCGTGACGCTCGAGCACCTGCTGACGCACACGTCGGGGATTCCGGCCTACATTTTGACGGACGAGGGGCAGGCGCTTCGCTGGACGACGGGCCCCGTCTCGCTCGACACCATCTTGGGCATCGTGAGCGAGCTCCCGCTCGATTTCCCCGCGGGTGACCGCTGGAACTACACGAACACGAACTTCTTCCTGCTCGGGCACGCGATCGAAGCGAGCTCCGGCCTCGCCTACGGTGACTTCATGGCCGCGCGCGTGTTCGGTCCACTCGGCATGACGCACTCGGGGTACGACGAAACCGGGCGACCGGCCGGTCTGGTGACCGCCTACTACTTGCCGGACGAGCCGGGGGCGACGTTCGAGGTCTACCCACCGGCCAACGTGAGCCTGGTTCACGGGGCGGGCGGCGTCCACTCGACTGTCGACGACCTCCTCGGCTTCTTCCCCACGCTCTACGGCGGTGAGCTGCTGGCTCCTGCGTCGGTTGCTCTGATGATGGCGCCGTTTCACACGGCCGCGTCTCTCCCGGTTTCCGACAAGTACGGCTACGGCTGCATGGTCTGGGAGGACGATGACGACGATCTCCCTTTTCGCGTCGGGCACTTGGGGCAGCTTCACGGCAACCTCACCCTCGTCCAGTACATGCCGGAGGAGGACGTGAGTCTCGTCCTCTACTCGAACTCGTACGACGCGATGGCCGTGCTAGAGCCGCTTCGGTCGATGCCCTCCGGGCGGAGGATTCCGGCGCTTCACGCGGAGTTAGCACAGATCGTCCTGGAGTTCGCGAGGAGCCTGAACGGCTCTCCTTGAACGGGCGCGGCGAGTCGCGGAGGTGCGAGCGATGAAGATAGAGAGATCGGAGCAGCTGGTCGTCACGACCGATCCGACCGAAGCGGAGATCGAGCGCCTCAGCGGACGGCTCGACCGGTTCAATCGATCGGCGACGGACGATCGAATTCACTTCCCCGGAACCGAGGAGCCCGGCCTGACGCTCGATTTGGCTGTCCGCGCCCCGGATGGCCACATTGTCGGAGGGATCAACGTCAGCTCGGTTCTCGGCGTGATGTGGCTCGAGGTGCTCTGGGTTCATTCGGCTCATCGAGGCCGCGGTCTCGCCAGCTGGCTCGTTCTCGAGGCCGAACGGATCGCTCACGGGAGCGGTTGCGTCGGCGCGGGCACCTGGACGTTCGACTGGCAGGGGGCCGAGTTCTACCCGCGAATCGGATACGAGTTGAACGGGATCTATGACGGCTATCCACGAGGGATGACCGAGCACGTCCTCTCCAAGCGTCTACCCGGTCCGAAGCCGGCCCGGGAGGCGGTCGCGCGTCGAGCCGACGGGAATCGAGACCTCGGGTACGCGCTTGTCGAAGATCCGACGAGGGACGAGATGCGTGTCGTGCATCGTGGCCTGCACGAGCATTGCGTTGCGCACACCGATGGCGGGTTGGAGTACGCGGGCGAGCACGTACGGCTAGCCCTCCGAGACGAGCGCGGCGATCTCGTCGGCGGCCTCACTGCATCGACGCCGGTTCTCGTGCTGGCGCTGGAGCAGCTTTGGGTCGACGAACGGTTTCGGGGACGAGGGTACGGCCGGCAGCTTGTCCGTGAAGCGGAGGAACTCGCACGCGCGAGCGGCTGCGTTGCCTCGCAGACGTGCTGTCTCTCGTTCCAGTCGCCCGAGTTCTTCCACAGGGTTGGATTCGAATCGTTCGGGCGCGTCGACGTCTACCCGGGCGATGTGTGGGAAGATCTCCTGATCAGACGATTCTAGGGGTGACTCCGCCGACGCTGGCTACGTCGCTCGTTCGCTGAGCTTCTTCCGCAGTGTCGCCTCGACGGAACTGGGGACGAACGACGAGATCTCTCCGCCGTAGGCGCAGACCTCCTTCACGATCGACGAGGAGAGGAAGCTCCACTTCCCCGCGGTCATGAAGAAGACCGACTCGAAGTTGGGGTCGAGATCGCGGTTCGTGAGCGCCATCTGGAACTCGTACTCGAAGTCGGAGTTCGCGCGCAGGCCCCGGACGATGGCGTCTGCGCCGTGATCGCGCGCGCACTCAACCAGGAGGCCGTCGTAGCTAACCACTTCGACGCCGTCGATGCCCGCTTCGAGCAGCGCCGCCTCGGTGATCTTGACCCGTTCCTCGAGCGTGAACAGAGGGCGCTTGTGCGGGTTGGCGACGACGGCGACGAACAGCTTGGCGAACAAGCTCCTCGCCCGTTGGGCGATGTCGATGTGACCGAACGTAATCGGATCGAAGGTCCCGGGATAGATCGCGACAGCCATGATCGCTCATCGTACCTGACCGGCGCGCGGCGCCACAAGGAGACGTCGGTCTTCTTAGGGCGTGCCGCCGCTGCCGACGGTGGTGACGTGAATCCGGTCGGGGATGGCGAACCGCTCGACCACGGCGCGGACGTCGGATGTCGACACGCGATCGAGCTTCGCCAGCACGTCGTCGTGCGATCGAATCTCCCGCCCGGCGGTCGCCGAGGTTCCGAGTCGCATCGCGCGATTGGCGTTCGACTCCATTCCGAGGATGTAGAGGCCGCGGAGCCGCGCCTTGGCGAGTGCGACCTCATCGTCGCTCGGCGGCTCGTCGCGAAGCCGTGCGATCTCCGATTCGAGGATCGCCTGAACGTCACCGGCCAGCTTCGGAGAGGTGGCGCCGTAGAACATCCACAGGCCGCCGTCCGTGTACCGCATCAGGGTGGACCCAACGGCGTAGGCCAGGCCGCGCTCCTCGCGAATGGCCCGGAACAGCCGGGAACTCGTTCCGTCTCCGAGGGCGACGTTGGCGATCTCCAGCTCGTAGCGATCCGGATCGGTTGCATTCGGCCCGGGGAGAGCGACGTAGACGTGCGATTGCCCCGTCTTCCGTTCGTGGTGGCGCCGTCCGCTGCGGAAAGCGGGGGCGACTCTCTGCGGCCTCGTTGTCCGCCTCGACGAGCCGATGTCGAGCCGAGCGGAGACGGTCTCAGCGAACGGCTCGGCTTCGATGGCGCCGCAGGCGGCAACGACCATTCGCCCTCGCGAGAACTCCGACGTGTGGTAGTCGCGAACGGTTCCGGCCGACGCCGTCTCGATGCCTCTCTTCGAGCCGAGCACGGGGCGAGAGAGAGGGTGTCCGTCGCTCCAGACCTCCGCGACGAATCGGTCGAATGCGACCGATTCCGGATCGTCCTCGTGGCTGCGGATTTCATCGAGAACGACGGCTCGCTCCAGCTCGATCTTGTCCGGCTCGAACGCGGGCCGGAGGACGAGATCCGACAACAGGTCGAGCGCGGTCTCCAAGCCTTCCGCGGGGACGTCGGCGTAGAAGACGGTCGATTCTCTTCCCGTTGCAGCGTTCAGATGTCCGCCAACCGAATCGATCTCTCGCGAGATGTCGGCGGCCGCTCTCGTCGCCGTTCCCTTGAAGGCGAGGTGCTCGATGAAGTGAGCGAGCCCGGGGTGAGACGGCGGGTCGTCACGACTGCCTATGTCGATCCAGACGCCGACGGAGACGGAACGGGACTGCGGATCCTCCTCAGCGAGGATCCGCAGTCCACTCTCCGCTCGTGCCTCGTACGTCCGCTCGTCGAGGCGCTCGCCTACCAACGATCCTCGAAGTCCGGCTGAGGCGGGTCCTCTTCGGCCGGCTCGTCGTCCGAGACGTCGTCCTCCACTTCCACGTCCGGCTGCGGCTGAGCCTCGGAGGGTTCCTCCGGCGGCTGGGAGTCCGCGGGCGGTGTCCTCGGGACTTCGACGTCCTCGATCTCCGCTTCGGCTTCGGGCTCTTCCTTCTCGGCGGCCGCTTCTCGGTCCGGCTCGATTCGGCGGAGCTTGTAGCGCCCGCGTTCGTCGACGTTCATGACCTCGACGGTGACGCGATCGCCGGTCCGAACCACGTCCGTGACCCGGCGCACGTAGTCCTCGGACAGAGCCGAGATGTGGATCAGCCCGGTGACGTCCGGGGCGAGTTCGACGAAGGCACCGTAGTCGGTGGTGTTGCTGACCGACCCTTCGATGATGTCGCCGGCCTTGATTTCCGGCGCGGGGGCGGACGGCTTCGGCCCCTGCTTGCGCTTCCCGCGGTCCTCGCGTCCGCGCTTCTGGCCGCCGCCGGGGCTCTCCCCCGGCTCGAGGCGCTTCAAATCGGGACGTCCCATCTTGTCTTCGCCGATGACCTCGATCGTGATCTCGTCGCCGACGTTGACGTGGTCGGTGACCTTGTCGACGAAGCCGGAGGCGAGGTTCGAGACGTGCACGAGTCCTTCACCGCCGCCCTTCAGTTCCACGAACGCTCCGAAGTCGACGATGCGTGTGACCTTCGTCGTGAAGACGGTGCCGACTTCGAGTTCGGCGGTGAGATCCTCGATTGTCTGCTTGGCGGCCGCCGCCGACGCATCGTCGGGGCTCGCGATCTTGACCGTTCCGTCGTCGGCGATGTCGATCTCGGCGCCGGTGTCCTCGACGATCTGCCGGATCGTCTTCCCGCCTGGCCCGATGACGAGGCCGATCTTCTCGACGGGGATGTTGATGGTGATCAGCCGCGGGGCGAACGTGGACAGTTCGGGCCGCGGCGCGCGGATCGCCTTCTCCATCTCGGCGAGGATGTGCAGCCGCGCCTCGCGCGCCTGGGTCAGCGCCTGCCTCATCGTCGAGCTGTCGATTCCACCGACCTTGACGTCGAGCTGGAAGCCGGTGACGCCGTCCTTCGTTCCGACGACCTTGAAGTCCATGTCGCCGTGGTGATCCTCGGCGCCCTGAATGTCGGTCAGGATGACGCGGCGGCCCGTCGCGGCGTCTTCGATCATGCCCATCGCGATTCCGGCGACCGGCTTCTTGATCGGCACGCCGGCATCCATCATCGCCAGCGACGCGCTGCAGACGGTGGCCATCGACGACGAGCCGTTCGATTCGAGGATCTCCGAGACGACGCGGACGACGTACGGGAACTCCTCTTCGCTCGGCATCAGGTTCAGAAGCGAGTTCTCGGCCAGGTACCCGTGTCCGATCGATCGTCGGCTCGGGCTGCCGATCCGGCCGACCTCGCCGACGGAGAACGGCGGGAAGTTGTAGTGAAGCATGAACCGCTTCCGGCCGTCGAACATCATCTGGTCGATGATCTGCTCTGCGTTTCGCGTCGCACCGAGCGTGACGATGCCCAGGCTCTGCGTCTCGCCGCGGGTGAAGATCGACGATCCGTGCGTTCTCGGAAGGACCGAGACCCGGCAGTTGACCGGTCGCACTTCGTCCGGCCGGCGACCGTCGATTCGCACGCCGCGCTCGAGAACCTCTTGGCGCATGAACGCCTCGAGGAGTTTCTCCACGGCACCCTCGACGGCCTTCTTGCGTTCTGCGGCCTCTTCCTCCGGCGTTCCCTCCGGGACGAGACGGTCAACCGCGTGCGCCCTCAGCTCCTTCATGAAGTCGTTGCGTTCGAGCTTCGTGCCGAGCGTCTGCATTGTTGGGAACTCGCTCCACACGAGCTCGCGCACTCGCCCGCTTAGAGCAACATCCTCGACCGGCGTCTCGACCTCCGTCTTCTTTCGAGGCCCAAGCCGCTCGACGAACCGCTCCTGCAGTGCGATCAGCTCTCGGATTGACGCGTGGGCGAGTTCGATCGCTTCGACGACCTCGTCCTCGGAGAGCTCGTCCATCATGCCCTCGACCATCGTCACGGTCTCTTTGGTCCCGGCGACGGTGATGTGCGTCGTTCCTTCTTCGACGGTCTCCGCGTCCGGGCTGACGACGAATTGCCCGTCCTTTCGACCGACGCTGACCGCGGCGATCGGCCCCTGGAACGGCGCCTTCGACAGCATCAGCGCGGCGGACGCGCTCACGATGGCGAGCGTGCTCGGCGAGCAGTCCGGCTCTGCAGAGAGAACGGTGGCCACGATCTGAACTTCGTCGTTGTACCCCTTCTGGAAGAGGGGGCGGATCGGGCGGTCGATCATCCGACCGCTGAGCACGGCGACGTCGCTGGGCCGTCCCTCCCGCTTGAAGAAGCCGCCCGGGATCTTCCCTGCGGCGTAGAACCGCTCCTCGTAGTCGACGCGGAGCGGGAAGTAGTCGATGTCGTCTCGAGGATCCGCCGTGACGACGGTTACGAGAACGTGTGTGTCGCCGTGCGTTGCGAGCACGGCGCCGTCTGCCTGCCGTGCGATTTGACCTGTCTCGAGCGCCAGTTCCTTGCCGTTGAAATCAATGCTTTCACGGATGTACATGGGTTGTCTAGACTCCTCTGATCTCCAATCTCGCGATCAATTCCCGATACCCAGCGAGATCTTGACGTTTGACATACTTCAGCAGGCGTCGGCGCTGGCCGACCATCTTGCGCAGACCGCGCTGCGAGCTGAAGTCCTTCCTGTGGGTTTCCAGATGGTTCGTCAGGTCCCGGATCCGCTGCGTGAGCAGTGCGATCTGTACGACCGCGGATCCTGTGTCCTTCTCGTCTTTGGCGAATTCCCGAATGATCTCCGACTTCTTCTGTGGATCGAGTCCCATTCTCTCTCCTCTCCCTCGTCCGAGCGGAGGCATGCTCCTGCCGCCCAGGCCGGGTAGATGCTAGCTTCTAAGCCTTTGGAGGCGTCGATTGACTTCTGATTGTACCCGCTCCTCGTCAATTGTGAGGAGTTCCCCGTCCTTCATCAAGATCCGGCCGTCGACGATGACGTCTGTGACGTCGTCAGCGCTCGCGGCGTAGGCAAGCGTCGAGACCGGATCGTGTGGCGGCCAGCTGTGGCTCGCCTCCCGGTTGAGAAGGACCACGTCGGCGGCACCGCCCACCTCGAGTGCGGCGTCGGGGAGTCCGAGCGCCGCTCGTCCGTCCCCGACGGCCATCCGGACGACGACTTCGCCGGAGAGGCGCGTCGGATCCTCGCAGTGTCCTCGCTGGAGGATCCAGGCGGCGCGCAGCTCCTCGACCATGTCGAGTCGGTTGTTCGACGCCGCGCCGTCGGTCCCGATTCCGACGGGAATCCCCGCCGCCCGCATCTCCGGCACCGGCGCGACGCCGCTGCCGAGCTTGGCGTTCGACTTCGGGCAGTGCGCGACGCGGACGTCGTGCGCCGCCAGGATCGAGATGTCCTCCGGATCCATGTGCACGCAGTGCGCGGCAATCATCGGACCATCCAGAGCGCCGATCCGTTCGAGATAGGCTACCGGACTCTCGTCTGTCTTCCCCCGCCACGAGGCGACTTCGTCAGCGGTCTCGGCAAGGTGCGTGTGGATCGGTACACCGAGCTCGCGTGCCATCTCCGCGCCCTCTCGCCAAGCGGCCTCGCTGCACGTGTACACGGTGTGCGGACTCACCGCCGCCCGAATCCGTCCGCCAGCGGCACCGTCCCAGCGTTTGACCAGGCGGCGCGCTACGTCGAGCTCCGCGCGCTCCTTCTCCGGCGTGCTCGCGATCATGCCGTAGGAGAGAACGGCGCGAACCCCGCTCTCCTCGACCGCTCGGCCGACTTCGTCCGTGTGGAAGTACATGTCGTTGACGCACGTCGTTCCGCCGCGAATCGACTCGGCGAGGGCGAGGAGCGTGCACCAGTAGACGTCGTCCGGCGTCAGCTTTGCCTCGATCGGCCACACGTACTCTCTCAGCCACGCGTCGAGCGGCACGTCGTCTGCCAGGCCGCGGAAGAGGACCATCGGAAGATGCGTATGGCAGTTGGCGAATCCCGGAAACGCGAGTTTGCCCTCTCCGTCTAGCATGACGTCGTCCGACGGCGCCTCAAAGGCGCCGACCTCGACGTAGACTCCTGACTCGATACGTGCGGATTGCAGATCGATCGGTCCGAGGATCGATCGGAGGTTCTTCAAGGTGATTCCCACTAGCTTCCTCTCACACGAAGCGTGCGGCGGAATTGTATCCCGCGCTTCGGAGGCGGGCAATCGGTCGCCGGCTGATCGCGACTTGCCTCGCGTCATGCATGGCAATATAACAGGGGATACGATCATGGCCTTGTCAGGAGCGGAGGGGGAGGAGAGAGCTTGCCGACTGCTCAGAGATCTCGGTTATCTCATCGTTGCGAGGAACTGGCGCTCCCGGTTCGGCGAGATCGACATCATCGCTCGAGAGGGGGCGACGGTCGTGTTCGTCGAGGTGAAGGCGCGTTCGGGTCAAGCGTACGGTGGCCCGGCCGCTGCGATCGATGCGCGCAAGCGAGAGCGGATCGCGGCGACCGCGGGGCTGTTCTTGCAGGAGACGGACTGCGATCTGCCGGCGCGGTTCGACGTTGTGACCTTCGTCGGCGATACGCCCAGGCTCTACCGTGACGCCTTCAGGGTCGGGTGAGGGATGTTCGCCCGCCTCACGTCTGCGGCCGTCGTCGGCATCGACGCGAGCCTGATCGAGGTTCAATGCGACATCTCAGGCGGCCTTCCCATGTTCCAGATCGTTGGCCTCCCCGAGAAGGAGGTCTCGGAGAGCCGCGAACGGATCCGCAGCGCAATCAAGAACGCGGGATTCTCGTTTCCCGTCGGGCGGGTCACGGCCAACCTTGCGCCGGCCGACCTGCGCAAGCGAGGCGTCGGCTACGACCTGCCGATCGCGCTTGCGATCCTCATGGCGTCGGAGCAGCTTCCCGTCGTCTCGGAGGCGCGCCCGATCGTCGGCGAGTTGGCGTTGGACGGCGAAGTGCGAGGCGTCCCGGGCGTTCTTCCGCTCTCGCTGGCGGCGGCGGAGAGCGGGCTTCCCGGCGTCATCGTCCCCCGTGAGAATGCGGCGGAGGCGGCGCTGATTGAGGCGGTCTCCGCCTACCCGATCGAGACGCTCGCCGAGGCGGCGGAGCTCCTTCGCGGTGGCATTCACATTGCGCCGATCGAGAGCCACGCTGACGAACTGCTCGCCCAGCGAACGGACTCGATCGAGCACGACATCGCCGGTGTGAGAGGGCAGGTTCAGGCGAAGCGTGCGCTCGAAGTCGCCGCCGCGGGCGGACACAATCTCCTCTTCGTCGGTCCCCCCGGCGCGGGGAAGAGCCTGCTCGCACGAACGCTTCCGGAGCTCCTCCCACCTCTCTCGTTTGACGAGGCGCTCGAGGTGACGCGCATTCACAGTATCGCCGGCCTTCTGGAGCGGGGCGGCTCTCTGGTCACCGGCCGGCCCTTCCGCGCTCCGCATCACACGATCTCGTACGCTGGCATGGTCGGTGGCGGGCACGGCGTGCCGGGCCCGGGGGAGATCAGCCTGGCACACCACGGCGTGCTCTTCCTCGACGAACTCCCGGAGTTCGATCGACGCGTCCTCGAGACCCTCCGCCAGCCGTTGGAGGACCGATCGATCCTGCTGTCGCGTGCCGGCGTCTCCGTTCGCTACCCTGCCTCGTTCACGCTGGTCGCAGCGATGAATCCGTGCCCGTGCGGCTTCCTCGGGGACGGCCAGCAACCGTGCACCTGTTCGCTTGCTGACCTCAGGCGGTATCGGAAGCGTCTCTCCGGGCCGTTCCTCGATCGGATCGACCTGGTGGTCGATGTGCCCCGCCTGCCGGTCGACGAGCTGTTCGAGGAAAGAGAGCAGGAGACCTCGGCGACGGTCCGAGCGAGGATCGCCGCTGCGCGCCGGGTCCAATGGCTGCGCCTGCGCGGCGAGGCGGGAAGATACTGCAACGCCGAGCTGAGCGGGAAGGACGTCCGGCGCTTCTGCAAGCTCGACGGGAAGGCCGTCGAGCTCCTCAAGCGCGCGGTCGCCCGGTTCGGCCTCAGCGCACGCGGCCACGTTCGGGTCCTCCGTGTGGCTCGCACGATTGCAGACCTCGACGCGTGCGAGAACATCTCGTCGACGCACATCGCCGAGGCGCTCGGGTACCGCAGCGATCGACGGTCGACGGCGGTCTAGTAGGGAGTGGTTGCGTTCATGAAAACCCCACAACGTCCTGATAAAGTCTCCCGCGGACGAGGACGGCGACGAGCCGTCCGATGGCTTTGCGGTCTTTGGCGTTGTCGTGGAGAGAGCTCCTTCAGTCGTGCGGCGCGCCGTGGTTGTGTGTGACTTGACGAGATCATTCGCACCGACTTGGGTTCGGCTGCG
>Ga0272441_10008453_pt1 | contig 16286 bp, 13 predicted proteins | sample SSMProp6N_FD_193582 | JGI IMG/M metagenome (GOLD analysis project Ga0272441, IMG submission 193582) | Marine sediment archaeal communities from Little Sippewissett salt marsh, Falmouth, MA, United States - SSM-Prop-6N | ecosystem: Environmental > Aquatic > Marine > Wetlands > Sediment ... | reverse complement strand
CTGTGCAAGATGGGCCTGTGCAAGATGGGCCTGTGCAAGATAGGCCGGCATGACCATGCGCCCGCACCCGCTGCCACCGATCCGCCGTGCCAACCCGCGCTTTTCGGTCAATCGCGTCATGGCGATGGTGCTGCGCTATTGGTATTTGCTGCGCGGCTCGTGGCCGCGGCTGCTTGAACTATGCTACTGGCCGGCGATGAACCTGGTGATGTGGGGCTTCTTGCAGACGTTCCTAGCGCAGACAACCAGCGTCTTTGCCATGGCCGGCGGCACCTTGGTCGGCGCAGTGTTGTTGTGGGAACTGATGTTCCGCGGCCAGCTTGGCTTTACCATTTCGTTTTTCGAAGAAATGTGGAGTCGCAATTTCGGCCACTTGATGGTGACGCCGCTGCGGCCGGTTGAATTCGTCGCCGCGCTGGTGGTCATGAGCGTCATCCGCACGGTCATCGGCATGACGCCGGCCTTGATTATCGCCATCTGGTTTTTCGGCTTCAATCTGTTTGACCTCGGCATCGCCTTGGTTGCTTTCTTCGTCAATCTGGTGGTGTTCGGCTGGGCGATTGCGCTGGTGGTCACCGGCATCATCCTACGCAATGGGCTTGGTGCGGAGAGCCTCGCCTGGGCGGTGCCGTTTATCTTCTTGCCGCTGTGCGGCATCTATTACCCGGTCAGCGTCATGCCCGATTGGCTGGAAGCCATCGCCTTGTGGCTGCCGCCGACATATGTGTTTGAAGGCATGCGCAGCATTTTGTTCGATCAGGTCATTGAGTGGCGGAACTTGGCGGTGGCCGCCGGGCTTAACGCGGCGTTCTTTGCCGCGGGCTACGTAATTTTCATGGCCTTTTTGCGCTCCGCCCGGCAGCGCGGCATGCTTCTGACGATCGGCGAATGACCTTACGCGTTGCCGGCGCCGCGGTCGGGTAAGAACCGGGTTTCGCCGATCTGCATGATCCAGATGTCGTCGTCGTCGAATCCGCGCGCGCGACCGGCGCGCTGAAACCTCAGCGGCGGTTCGAAGGGCGGCTCTTCGGTGAGCACCACCGTGCCCCAATGCATGCCCACAAGCGTGCGCGCGCCGATATCGATGCCGATCTGCACCGCTTCTTCCGGGTTGGCGTGGCTGGCCTTCATGATCGACCGCGGCTCGTAGGCGCCGATGCCCAACAGTGCCACGTCAAACGGGCCTTCGCGCGCCCCGATCTCTTCAAACACCGGGCCAAACGCCGTATCGCCGCCAAAGAACACGCGCCCCTCCGGCCCGGCGAACGCAAACGCCGCCCATAGTGATTTGTTGGTGTCGAGGCCGGAGCGGCGCGACCAATGAATGCACGGCAGCGCCTTGATGGTCAGGTCGTTGAGGGTCAGCGTCTGATACCAATCCATGTCCACCACGCAGGCAAAGCCGCGCTCGCGGAAAAAATCCCCCAACCCCAAAGGCGCGACCACCGTCATGGTGTCTTTGCCGGGTAGCCGGTGTAACGCGGTTTCATCCAAGTGGTCGTAGTGGTTGTGGCTGATCGCTAAAACGTCGATCGCCGGCAGATCGCGCACTGCAATGCCGGAGGGCACGTAGCGCTTGGGGCCAAAGCCGACCGGCCCGGCATAGGTGGTCAGATAGGGGTCGGTCAGAATGGTTTTGCCGCCGACGCGCAGCAAGAACGACGCATGGCCCAGCCAGGTGAGAATGCCGCGGGCCGCATGCTCCGGTGCCATGGCGTTGTGCAGCGCCGCGCGTGCTTGCGGGCGCGGCAGCACGTGGCCTTCGGGAATGGTTACGTCGCGGAAACTGTGCCGGAACATGCGCTCCATGAACGGCAGCATATCCTTCAGCCCGGCGGTGCGGTTGGGGCTGCCGGGCGGGTTGCGGAAGCGGCCATCAGGCAGATGATGCCACGGCCGCGGGGTCGGCGCGGCGGCGCTTGTGGTCTTGCGCAGCAGGGGTAGTTTGCGGGCCATGCCCTCCGATATACGCCATTGGCCGCACCGAACAAAATATCGCGCAAGATATCGGGCATGATAGGGGGCAGGATGCGGGCAAAGCCCCGCATTGGCCCGTATCGGCGGTGGCTATTCGGCCCCTGCCGCCTCCAGCACCGCGGCGGTGTGGGCGTGGCGGCGTTCTTTGGCCAAGTCCAGCGGCGTGCGGCCGGTGCGGTCGGTATCGTTGAGGTAGGCATCGGCGTCGATGAGCACTTTCACCACATTGGTGTGGCCAAGCTGCGCTGCCAGCATCAGCGGGGTCTGGCCATTGGTGCCCGGCTTGTCCACGTCGGCGCCGGCGTCAATGAGGATTTGCACAATGTCGGTCCGGTTGATCCGCACCGCCTCCTCCAGCGCGGTCTGTCCGTCGCGGCTGCTGGTGGCGTTCACCCGCGCGCCGCGTGACAGCAATAGCTGCACGATTTGTGTATTGCCGGTGCCCACCGCCACGGTTAACGCCGGCACGCCGCGGAAGCTGCGCTCATTCGCCGTTTGCCCGGCCAGAAACGCCGCCTCAACCTCGGTGATGTCGCCGTCACGGATGGCCAGAATGATCGGGTCATCGACAAACAGTTGCGCTGTAGCCGGGGCGGGCAGCGCACCCGCCGCGCACCCTACCAGCACCGCCGCCATGCAAGTTTGCCTGAGCCAGGCAGCCACGGCGCTAAGATGGAGGCCAAATGTGCGACGCTTCGTCGGCATGATCGGGATTTCCAAGCGGAGTAATATAAAGAAAAGGCGTACGCCGTGGATGCGGCTTAGGTTTTGTTAAAGCCGCATACGCCTGGGCGTCAAGTATGCACGGCACCCATCACCGCAGTTAAACTAACACCTGTTCGTCCCCCTTTGCATCGAGCGTGAGACCGCACAGCCCATGAACCGCCTTCTGCCCATTGCCCTTGTCTTGACCGCTGTTGTGGCGCTCACCGGCATCGGCTTGCTGCTGACCGGCGGCCTTGGGCCGCCGCAGGGCCGTGAGACGGGCGCTGCCGCTTTGACGCGCAGCACCGGCGTGGCGGCCGTTGGCGGGCCGTTTACCTTGGTGGACCATCGCGGCCGCCGCGTGACCGAGCAGGATTTCGCCGGCCGGAAGATGTTGGTCTATTTCGGCTTTACCTTCTGCCCGGATGTATGCCCGACGGCGCTGCAGGTCATGGCGGTGGCGCTAGACGCGTTGGGCGAGGAGGCACGCCACATCACCCCAGTCTTCATCACCGTCGACCCGGAGCGCGACGACGTGGCCACCATGGCGGCCTATGTGCAGCATTTCGGCGATGATTTCGTCGGCCTGACCGGCACGCCGGAGCAAATCGCCGCCGCCGCCAAGGCCTACCGGGTCTATTACCGCAAGGTGGAGGACCCAAGCTCTCACGCCCGCTACACCATGGACCATTCCTCGGTGGTCTATTTGATGGATACGGATGGCACCTTTCTGGCCAACTTTACCCATGAGACCCGGCCCGAGCGCATGGCGGCGCGGCTGCGGACCTATCTGTGATGTGGGCAGCATCGGCGCTGCCGCACTCCCGCACTCCCGCGCGGGGAGGGGCGAGTAGATGCGGTACACTGCGGCACGTGATTCGCCATAAAACGGCCCTCCGCCTCCCCCTTGCTCGGTGAGCTGCTGCACGTGACCAAAGCTCTGCCCAAAGCCGATCAGCCTAAGGACGGCGCCGCCCAGCGGCAGACGATCCGCGTCGGCGGCCGCGCCGTGCCGCTTGTGCTCAAGGCCAATAAGCGCGCCCGGCGGCTGATCTTGAAGGTTGACCCGATCACCCGCGAGGTGACCCTCACCAGCCCCAGCGCGCGCGGCTTTTCCCGCGCTATTGCCTTTGCCCGTGCCAACGAAGGCTGGATTGCCGCGCGGCTAAACGCCTTGCCGCCGCCGGTGCCCTTTGTCAGCGGGGCGGTGATCCCGGTGCGCGGTGTGCCGCACGAAATTTGCCACGAAACGGGCGGCAAAGGCGGCCTGCCGGTCTATCAGGCGCCAGCTTGTGCGCCGGCGGTGGCCGACCTGCCGCTGTTTGCCGGCTCGGCGGTGCCGGCGCGGCTGATGGTGCGCGGCGATGCGGCGCATATCAGCCGCCGGGTTACGGATTGGCTGCGGCAGGCGGCGCGGCGCGACTTAACGCAGGCCACCTTGGCCCACGCCGCTGCCTTTGGCACCGCGCCGGCGCGGGTTTGCGTGCGCGATACGGCCAGCCGCTGGGGCTCGTGCTCGACCAGCCGCGTCATCAATTTTTCCTGGCGGTTGATCTTCGCGCCGCCTTACGCGCTCGATTACGTGGCGGCGCACGAAGCCGCGCATCTGATCGAGCACAATCATGGGCCCAATTTCTGGAAGCTGGTGCGCGCGCGCATCGATGATATCGCCGGCGCCAAACGCTGGCTGGCGGAAAACGGCGCCGCCTTGCACTGCTATGGCGCCGCCCCCATCTCCTCTGACACCGCCACCCACCAATGAGACTGCATAAGGGGGACGTTCATGAACCGCCGCACGCTTGGGCAAGGGTTTGAGGTCTCAGCGCAAGGGCTGGGATGCATGGGCATGTCGCAGTCCTATGGCGCGGCAGACGGGGCGGAGGCCGAAGCCACGCTGTTGCAGGCTCAGGACCTAGGCATCACCTTCTTTGATACCGCCGACGTCTACGGCGCCGGCCACAACGAAGAGCTTGTGGGCCGGGTGCTCAAGCCGCACCGCGGGCACATTGAGCTAGCCACCAAATTCGCGATCCGCCCCGGTGAGGGCGGCAAGCTAATGGGGGTTCAGGGCGATCCGGCCTATGTGCACGCAGCGTGCGATGCCAGCTTGCAGCGGCTGGGTACCGACGTCATCGATCTGTATTACATGCACCGGCTCGACCCGCAGGTGCCCATCGAAGAGACCGTGGGCGCCATGGCCGAACTTGTGGCGGCGGGCAAGGTCAAGCATTTGGGCTTGTGCGAGGTTGCGGCGAAGACCATCCGCCGGGCGCATGCGGTGCATCCGATTACGGCGATCCAATCGGAGTATTCGCTGTGGACACGGGAGGTGGAGAGGAACGTTTTGCCGGCCTGCCGTGAACTTGGCATCGGCTTCGTGCCGTTTTCGCCGTTGGGCCGTGGCTTTTTGACCGGCGCGCTGAAGAAAGAGGATTTGGGCAAGGGCGACATGCGCCATATCTTGCCGCGCTTCAGCGATGCGCATTTCGATAGCAACCGCGCCTTGGTGGCCGCCGTCGAGGAGATGGCGGCAGCAAAGCGCGTTACGGCGGGGCAGATAGCGTTGGCCTGGGTAATGGCTAAAGGTGAGCACATCGTGCCCATTCCCGGCACCAAGCGGCGGACCTATCTGGTAGAAAACGCCGCCGCCAGCGATATTGCGCTGAGTGCGGACGATATAACAACGCTGGACGGCATCTTCAGCGGCGGCGCTGTTGCCGGCGCGCGCTATCCGGACGCGATCATGGAGACGGTCGAAAGCGACGACTAGCAGCCGTCACTCGGCCCAATCGCGCTTGTTGCCGTCCCTATGGGCGCTATCGCCGCCAAACAGCCGGGCGAAGAAGCCGCGTTCTTCACGCGGTGGGCTGGGTGTCTCAGCGGCCGATGTCGCAGCGCCCGACGTCTCAGCAGCAGCCACAGCGATGGTGGCCGGTGGCGGTGGATATCCGGGCAGGGCGCGCGGCGGCATGCCGGTATGCGCGGCGGTCATGAAATTGCGCCAAATCTCCGCCGGCAGACGGCCGCCGGTGACCCCGCGCATCGGCGTGCCGTCATCATTGCCGACCCACACGCCTGCCACCAGATCCGCCGTATAGCCGATGAACCAGGCATCGCGGTTGTCTTGGCTGGTGCCGGTTTTGCCGCCGGCGGGGCGGTCTATGCGCGCCCGTTTGCCGGTGCCCGTGCGGATGGTTTGCGCCAGCATGGTGTTCATGTGCGCCACATTGGTGGGCGTTACCACCCGGCCCGGCCCGCCGCCGGCGCGCTGGTACAGCGCCTCGCGGCCACCGTCTTCGGTCTTCCCCCAGACGCGGGTGATGATATAGGGAAAGACCCCGTCGCCGCCATTGGCGAAGGGGGCGTAAGCGCCGGTAAGCTCGGCCAACGTCACCTCCGAGGAACCCAGCGCCAGCGACAGGTCGGCGCGGACATCAGAGGTAATGCCCAGCCGCCGGGCGGTGCGCGCCACCGCGGCCGGGCCCGCCTCATAGGCAAGGCGTACGGCCACCGTATTGATCGAGTTGGCCAACGCATCGGCGAGTGTCACCTCACCTTCATAGGTGCCGGCAAAGTTGGTGGGGGCGTAATTGGCCACCTGAATGGGGGCGTCGCGGCGGATGGTGGCCGGCGTCATGCCGTTTTCAAGGGCGGTGAGATAAACGAAGGTCTTGAACGCTGAGCCCGGCTGCCGCTTGGCGGTGGTGGCGCGGTTGAACTGGCTTTGGCGGTAATCGAGCCCGCCGACGAGCGCGCGCACGGCGCCGTCGGGCGCCATCGCCACCAGCGCGCCTTGGCGCACGCGCGCTTGCGGGCCGGCCAGCGCCAGCCCGCTTTTAAGGGCGCCGACGGCGGCGGTCTGCATGGCCGGGTTCAGCGTTGTTTCCACGGTCACGTCGCGGGTGGCGCGGCCGCTAAAACCGGCGAGCTGATTTTCGATCCAATCGACCGCGTAGCCGGTTTGGGTGGTGGTGCGCGGTGTGACTTCGGCGGGAAAGGCCTGTGCCGTATCCGCTTGGCCGCCGGGCAAATAGCCTTGCGCGCGCATCGCGGCGATCACCAGGTTGGCGCGCCGTTGTGCGGCGTCGGGATTATGGGTCGGCGCCAGCCGTGACGGCGCTTTGACCAGCCCGGCCAGCATGGCGGCTTCTTGCACGCTCAATCGGGTTGCCGGTTTGTCGAAATAGCGCTGGCTGGCCGCTTCGATGCCATAGGCGCCGGCGCCGAAATACACCCGGTTCAAATACAGCGTCAGCACCTCATCCTTGCTGTATTCGCTCTCCAGCCACAGCGCCAGCATGGTTTCCTGCACCTTGCGCTTGAGCGTGCGCGCGGGCTTTAAAAACAGGTTCTTCGCCAATTGTTGGGTGATGGTGGAGCCGCCCTGCACCACGTCGAACGCCATCAGATTGGCCAGCATGGCGCGGGCAATGCCTTGCGGGTCGATGCCCGCATGGGCGTAAAACCGCCGGTCTTCAATGGCGATGAAGGCATGGCCTACATGCGGCGGCAATTCATCTAGCGCCACCGCGCGGGCAAAGCCGGAGCCGCGCCGCGCCAACACCGTGCCGTCATTGGCCAGAATGGTCACCGCCGGCGAGCGGGCGGGCACCGCCAGATCGCGCGGCTGCGGCAATTCCAGCGCCCAGATGAGCGCTAGCACACCGCCGCCGAGGCCGGCCCAAATCGCGGCCAGGCAGCCCCAATAGGCAAGCCGCCGCAAAGCGCTGCGGCGCTGGGCCGGTCGCCGGCTGGCGCGGCCCTTGCCGCCGCCGCTACCCCGCGCCGTTTTTTTGGTCCGCGTGGATGTGGTGCGCGCGGATGTGACGCGTGTTGGCGCCGTGCGGCCCCGGCGCGCCGATGGCAGCCGCTTGCGCGTCTTCTGTTTTGCCGCCGATATCCGCACCATAATCACGCCCTCGCGCGCGCCTGCGCCCGACTCACTTGGTTAACCAAACCTTATGTTTCGTGCCGATGTCTTAATGGGACGTGAAGGCGTGGGTGAGGCCAGACGGTGGCGGGATTAGGGCGCGCCGGGCGGTCTTAGACGTCCAAATTCGCCACCTGCAGGGCGTTGTCCTGGATGAAGGCGCGGCGGGGTTCGACGATGTCGCCCATCAGCTTTTCGAACAGGTCGTTGGCTTCGTCCATGTGTTCGATCTTGACCTGCAACAGGGTGCGCGCGGCCGGGTCGAGGGTGGTTTCCCATAGCTGGTCGGGGTTCATCTCGCCTAAGCCCTTATAGCGCTGCAGGGTGTTGCCGGTGCGCCCGGCCGCCAAAATGGCGTCGAGCAAGGCCATCGGCCCGCGGATTTCGGTGGTGCTGTCTTTGCGCACGAGGGTTGCGGCTTTGAGGTAGATCTCTTGCAACCGGGCGGTCATGGCATCGAGCCGCCGGGCATCGGCGGAGGCCATCAGCCGTCCGTCGATGACGTGGATTTCGCGCACGCCGCGCACTTCGCGCTCGAAGGTAAGCCCGCCATCGTCCGTCGGCTGACCTTTCCAGCCGCGCTCGGTTTCTTCCGACAAGAGGTCGAGGCGGCGGGCGATATAATCGGCCGCCTGCTGGGCGTGGTCGTCCTCGGCCATCAGCTGCGTATTAAGGGCGCCGGCGATCGCTGCCTGCTCGACGATGAAAACCGGATAGCGCGCGCGCACGGCGTCAAGCGCTTTGCGCGCTTTGCGCGTTTCCTCGACGACGGCGGCAAGATCGGCCCCGCCCAATTGCTCGCCTGAATGCAGCGTCAGCAGTGCGCCGTCTAGCCCGGCGGTGATGAGATAATCTTCTAAGGCGCGCTCGTCTTTGACGTAGGTTTCAGACGCGCCGCGCTTGATTTTATAGAGCGGCGGCTGGGCGATATAGAGATAGCCGCCGTCGATGATTTCGGGCATTTGCCGGTAGAAGAAGGTCAGCAGTAAGGTGCGGATATGGGCGCCGTCGACGTCGGCGTCGGTCATGATGATGATCTTGTGGTAGCGCAATTTTGCGATATCGAAGTCGTCGCGGCCGATGCCGGTGCCCAGCGCGGTTATCAGCGTGCCGATTTCGTTGGACGACAGCATCTTGTCGAAGCGGGCCCGCTCGACGTTGAGGATCTTGCCGCGCAGCGGCAGCACCGCCTGATTGGCGCGGTCGCGCGCCTGCTTGGCGGAGCCGCCGGCGGAATCCCCTTCCACCAGGAACAGTTCCGATAGGGCCGGGTCGCGCGATTGGCAATCGGCCAGCTTGCCGGGCAGCGACGAGACGTCGAGGGCGCCTTTGCGGCGGGTCAATTCGCGCGCTTTACGGGCGGCATCGCGCGCGGCGGCGGCGTCCACCACCTTGCCGATGATGGTCTTGGCTTCGGCCGGGTGTTCCTCGAACCAGGTGGACAATTGCTCGTTGACGACGCTTTCCACCACCGGGCGCACTTCCGACGACACCAGCTTGTCTTTTGTTTGCGAGGAGAATTTCGGGTCCGGCACCTTGACCGACACGATGCAGGTTAACCCTTCGCGCGCATCGTCGCCGGTGAGCGAGACTTTTTCACGCTTAAGCAGCCCGTGCGCATTGGCATAGCCGTTGATGACGCGGGTGAGGGCGCCGCGAAAGCCCGCCAAATGCGTGCCGCCGTCGCGTTGCGGGATGTTGTTGGTGAAGGTGAGCACGTTCTCGTGGTAGCTGTCGTTCCACCACAAGGCGACGTCCACCGCAATGTCGTCGCGGTGCGCGTGCACGGTGATGGGGGTCTCGAACAGCGCGCTGCGGTTGCGGTCGAGATAGCGCACAAACGCCTCGATGCCGCCTTCGTAATACAGATCCACCTCTTTGGGTTCGACGCTGCGCAAATCCGCCAGGGTGATGCGGACGCCGGAATTGAGAAACGCCAATTCGCGCAGCCGGTGTTCCAGCGTCGCAAAATCGAACTGCGTCATGGTGAAGGTCTTGTCCGACGGCAGAAACGTAATTTCCGTGCCGGTGCGCGGGGCGCCCGTAGCGGTATCCGTCGGCGCATCGCCGGAGACTGAGAGCGGCGCCTCAGCGGTACCGTGGGCAAAGCGCATGGCGTGGGTCTTGCCGTCACGCCAAATTACCAGGTCCAAGCGCTGCGATAAGGCGTTGACCACCGACACCCCGACCCCGTGCAGGCCGCCGGACACTTTGTAGGAGTTCTGGTCGAATTTCCCGCCGGCGTGCAGTTGGGTCATGATCACTTCCGCCGCCGAGATGCCCTCCTCGGTGTGCATCTGGGTGGGGATGCCGCGGCCATTGTCGCGCACCGTCACCGAGCCGTCGGCGTTCAGCGACACATTCACGGTGTCGCAATGGCCCGCCAAAGCTTCGTCGATGGCGTTGTCGACCACCTCATAGACCATGTGGTGTAAGCCCGAGCCGTCGTCGGTGTCGCCGATATACATGCCCGGCCGCTTGCGCACGGCCTCAAGGCCCTTCAGCACCTTGATGGAATCGGCGCCGTAATCGTCCTGGCCGGCAGCGTCCGGCCCTGCGGGGGTATCGCTATCGTTGCTCATAGGGTGCCACCATAGGCTGGGAGTGTTCAGTCAAGCTCGTTGACGCTGGTGATGATTTTGGACACGACGCCATAGGTCTGGGCTTCCTCGGCGCTCATCCAATAGTCGCGGTGGGTATCCTCGACGATTTGCTCATAGCTTTGGCCGGTGGCGGCAGCGAAAATGCGGTTGAGGCGCTCGCGCATCTTGATGACTTCGCGCGCCTGAATGTCGATATCGGACGCCGAGCCGCCGATGCCGCCGCGCGGCTCGTGCAGCAAAAAGCGCGTATTGGGCAGGCAGAACCGGTCTTGCTTGTCAGCGCTGACATAAATCAGCGCACCGGCCGACGCACACCAGCCGGCCCCGATCATGCGCACCCGCGGGGTAATGAACTTTACCATGTCATGGATCATGTCGCCGGATTCAACGTGCCCGCCGGGCGAGGAGACGATCATGGTGATCGGGTCATCGTTTTCCGCCGCCAGCGCCAGCAGGCGCTCTGTCGTGGCGCGGGCGATACGGTCATTGATCTCGCCGGTAATGAGCACCGTGCGGGATTTGAACAAGGCGCTTTCCAGCAGCGGATTGGGGAAGCTCATGGCAATGTCGAGGGGGTCGGCGTCGGTCATGGGGGCTCTTTTCTATCAGATTGAGGGGCGGCGGCCGCTGTTGTGTCAGCCGCGCGGCGTAATCATTCCTGCTGCTATGTCAAACATCTGCGCGCGGCCGCTAAGGCTGTCAAACAAGCCGGCATCGGTGCCGGTCATCCACGCTTGCGCCCCAAGGCTGATAAGCGCATCAAACAGCGCCGCGCGGCGCGGGGCGTCTAAGTGGGCGGTTATTTCATCTAATAGCAGCAACGGCGGGGCGCCGAAGCGCGCGCGGTGGGCGCGCGCGTTGGCTAGCACCAGGCCAATGAGCAAGGCTTTTTGTTCGCCTGTGGAACAGGCCCGCGCGTCCATGTTTTTAGGCGCGTGGCGCACCAGCATATCCGCCCGGTGCGGGCCTTCAAGGGCGCGGCCAGCGGCGGCATCGCGGGGGCGGGCCGCCGCCAAATGCGCGGCAAAAGCATCTTCTGCGTCCACCGCGGCGGTGCGCAATTTGTCTTCAACGCTGGCGGTAAGCCCGGACGATAGCGCAATCGCCGCGCGCGGAAACGCCGTGCCCGCATCGCCCACATCGCCCGCCTCGCCCAGGGGGCCACTAGTGCCCTGGTTGGCCGCCGCCTGGTTGGCTATGGCGGCTGTCAACTCGCCGATGACGTGGCTGCGCGCCACCGCAATGGCGATGCCGTGTTCGGCCATTTGTGCTTCCAGCGCCGCCAGCCAAGATGCATCGGCGCGGCCTTCCGCCAGCAGCCGTGTGCGCGCGCGCATGGCCCGCTCATAGGCGCTGATGCGCGCTGCGTGCCCGGCATCGAACCCCACCACCATCCGGTCCAAGAAGCGCCGCCTGCCGGTGGCCGCGTCCATGAACAGCCGGTCCATCGGCGGCGTTAGCCACAAGGCGCGCACATAATGGCCCAGCGCGCCGGAGCCCGATGCGGCGGCGCCGTTGACCTTGACAATGCGCTTGTCGCCCTCAGCGCTGCGCGCGATGCCGGTGCCCAGGTCGACCGGCCCGTGCGGCGTGGTGACGGTCGCCGCAACCCCCCACGGCGGCGGCGTGGGCGTCTCTTCCATTGCATCCGTGCTGTCGCCCACACCGGTGCGGCCCGTCGCGCGGGTGGAAATGTCGGCAAGCCGGTCGCCGCGCAGCCCGCGGCCCGGCGCCAGCAACGATACCGCTTCCAGCAAATTGGTCTTGCCGGCGCCGTTTTCGCCCACCAGCACAACCGGCCGCGCATCCGGCGCCAAAGCGGCGCGGGCATAATTGCGAAAATGGGTGACCACCAGCCGCGTGATCGCAAGCTGCCCCGGACTATGCCCTGGGCGCGCCGTTACGGGCTGCTCTCGTTCGGCGAGGCTCACGCCGTCTGTGCCCACATTACACGTCCGCTAATATCACGCATGTCCCTATCCGTGCGGGGCCGGCGATGCACCCGGGTGATGCCAGGCGCCACGGCGCCTTACACCCGCATCGGCATCAGCACGTAGAGGGCGTGCGGGTCGTCTGAATCGCGCACCACCGTGGGCGAGCCCGCATCCGACAACTCAAAATGCGCCGCGGCCCCGTCAAGCTGTTGGGTGATGTCCAGAAGATAGCGCGCGTTAAAACCGATCTCCAGCGCGTCGCCTTTGTAGTCGACGCCCAATTCCTCGGTGGCCGAGCCGGAATCCGGGTTATTCACCGCCAGCGTTACCCGGCCGTCATCCAGGTCGAGCTTCACCGCGCGGCTGCGCTCGGTTGAAATGGTCGATACCCGGTCGACGGCAGCGGCAAACAATTTGCCGTCGACCTCCATGGTCTTGTCGTTTTCCGACGGGATCACCCGGTCGTAATCCGGGAAGGTGCCGTCAATCAGTTTGGAGGTCAGGGTGACATCGCCAACCACGAAGCGGATCTTGGTGTCGGATACGGCCACCGAGACCGTGCCGTCGCTGGCTTCCAGCAGCTTCAAGAGTTCGGTCACCGTTTTGCGCGGCACGATGATGCCCGGCATGCCGTCCGCCCCGTGCGGCAATTCCATGTCCACCCGCGCGAGGCGGTGGCCGTCGGTGGCGACCGCGCGCAATTTGCCGTCCACCGTGTGCAGGTAGATGCCGTTGAGGTAATAGCGCGTTTCTTCGGTCGAGATGGCAAAGCGGGTCTTTTCCACCAGCCGGAACAATTCCTTAGTGGTCAGATCGAAGCTATAGGGCAGATCGCCCGCGGCGGCGGCGGGAAAGTCTTCGCGCGGCAGGCTTTGCAGGGCAAAGCGCGAGCGGCCGGCCACCAGGGTCACTTTGCCGGTGGCCTGGTCGTGGCTGATTTCCACCTGGGCGCCGTCGGGCAATTTGCGCACGATATCGTACATCATATGGGCGGAGGCCGTAGTGCCGCCATGGCTGGCGGTATCGGCCGGCACGCCTTCGACAATTTCAATGTCAAGATCGGTTGCGGTAAGGCTCAATTGGCCGTTTTCCGCCGATAGCAGCACGTTGGCTAGAATGGGAATCGTGTTGCGCCGTTCCACCACGCTTTGCACATGATTGAGGGCCTTAAGGAGAGCGCCGCGTTCGATCGTGATCTTCATTGGGTGGTTTGTCCGTATTGGCGGGCCAGCGAGGGCAAGTCGGCGGAAACAGCGAGGGTAGGCCAGCGGCGGCACTGGCGGGCCGATCTGTGAACAGGAAACCCAGCTAGCTGCACCGCGCCGGCACCAGAGCGAACCGCGCGATCCCCCCGATCGGCCAAGGCGGACAGCCGGCTAGAATCAGCCTTGCTGTTATAGCAGCTTCGCCCGGCGAGTGTACAAAAACCGCCGTGCGCGGCGGCAATTCTGAGGCTTCAGGGCAGGCGGGCGCGCCGCAAACATGGGCGCCGGCCAGCCAGCGCCGCAGCGGTGCCGCGCATCGGCGGCCCGGGTTAGCTATCGAGCGCGGCGCGGATGCTGTTGATGGCATCGTCCAGCGCCTTGTCGCCGGCGCGCAATTCTTCGATCCGCTTGACGCCGTGGAGCACGGTGGTGTGGTCGCGGTTGCCGAATTTGCGGCCGATTTCCGGCAGCGATCGGGTGGTGAGCTGCTTGCACAGATACATCGCCACCTGCCGCGGCCGCGCCACCGACCGCGAGCGGCGCTGCGACGCCATATCCACCATCCGCAGCCCGTAATATTCCGTTACCTTGCGCTGAATGTCGTCGATGGCGATCCGCTTTTCTTTGATCCGCACTAAGTCGTGCAAGATCGTTTCCGCGCGTTCCAAAGTGAGGTGGAGCCCGGTCAATTCCGCATGCGCGACCAGCGTCGTCAGCGCGCCTTCAAGTTCGCGAATGGACGAGGTGATGGCCCGTGCGAGAAAATCTAAGACGTCATCGCTGAGCACCACGCCGGGGTGGTTTGCTTGCATCGCCGCCGCCTTGGCCCGCAAGACGCCCAACCGCAAGGCATGGTCCGTTGGCAGAATATCGCAGGCCAATCCATGGCTAAGCCGCGAGCGGATGCGTTCGTCAATGCCCTGCAGGTCGGACGGCGCCCGGTCGGCGGAAATGATGATCTGGCGGTTGTGATCCATCAACGCGTTGAACGTATGAAAAAATTCTTCTTGGGTTGAGCCTTTGCCGCCAATGAAGTGGACGTCATCGACAATCAGCACGTCCGCCGAGCGGTAGGCCTGTTTGAACGCCGCCATGTCCTTGTGCCGCAACGCGTTTACGAAGTGATACATGAACCGCTCCGCCGATAGATAGACAACACGCTTGCTAGGGTCGCGGCGCAAAATCTCCGAGGCAATGGCGTGCAGCAAATGGGTTTTGCCCAGCCCCACCGGCCCATATAGGTATAGCGGGTTGAAATGGACCATCGTGTCGGATTCGGCGACCCGCCGCGCCGCGGCACAGGCCAGCCGGTTGGATGCGCCGACAATAAAATTGTCAAATGTAAATTGCGGTAAAATCGGTGCGCCGATTTGCATATTGCCCGCCTGCGCAAGGTGTGGGCCGGTGCTTGTATGGCTGGCCACGGCAAACGGGTTGTCTACGGCGGCCCGTGGCGCCGCGTAGCTATTGGGGTTTACGTGCTGTGGTTGTGTGTTCGGTGCGCCCGCTGCATTAGCCACTGTGGCGGTGCGCGCGCCGCCGCCGCACGCCGCGCGCGCACTGCCGGCCGTGGCCTCGGCAAATAACGTGACTTTGCGGATAGAGGCCTCTTGCTGCTGCCACAGCGCCAAAAGCATGTCGCCGAATTCCCGGCGGATATAGTCGCGCGCAAAAGAGGTGGGCACCGCATAGGATACCGCACCGTCGCCGATGCCAATTAGACGTATATTGGCAAACCAACTGCTGAACCGGGCCTCGCCCATGCTTGCGCGCAGCCTGGCCTGGATGGCATCCCATTGGCCGGCAACGTCTTGCGGCACCGCTGCCCCCGTTGCCGCCGGAGCCCCTGCAGCCGCGCCGTTTGCGGCCCCGCCGTCTTGCCGCACTTGCTGGTCTTGCGTGGGCGGTGCCCCGATCGTGTCGTGTTTTTGTTTCATATTGTTCCCGCTTCCCTACCGGGTTGATAGCTGTGTTTCTTGTGCCGTGAAGGGCTAGCTTTGGCGCCAGGGCAGCGATGCTGCCTTCCATCCTGCCGTCGTCCCCCGCTGGCCGGCGGCGCTAAGAGGGCCTTCGAACCCGCCGGCGACGTTGAAGCAGCGGCCATAGCCGCGCTGGGTGAGGGCTTCGGCGGCCGCGGCGCTGCGCTGGCCGGAGCGGCAGATGCACAGCACCGGTGCGTCGTGGCCGATGCCCGCCGCCTCCAGCTTGCGCGCCGCGGCGTCGGCGAAAGTGGGGTTGGCGGTGGCGCCGGGAAAGCGCTGCCATTCTTCCTTAAGCAGCGGGCGGCCGGTAACGCTGATATCCGGCAGGCCGACAAATGTCCATTCCGCTTCGGTGCGCACGTCGATCATGGCGCTGCGCTGATCCTCTTTGAGGATCCGCCACGCCTCGTGCACGTCAATGTCGCCTGCGTACTCACCGCGCATCGGCTGCCCCTCCCTGCGATGCCCGGCATGCAGGGCCCGGCAAGCGGGCGCAGGAGGCGGGTTTAGGGGGCGTTATGTGTCTCAATCGCGTTTTTCTCACCTGTTGTTCCAAATCCCATCCTTCCGGCCATCCTCTGGGCCCCTATTCCAGGCCCGCGCGGTGGGTGCCGCTACGCGCGTGTGGTGCGCGTGTGCGGCGTGGCGCGCGGTCAGGCCACGGCACTCTTAATTCGGTCCGCGCTCTTAATCGGCCTGCGCTTGCACGAGCCCTCGTTGCCGGGGCACGCGTATCGCGCCGGGCAGCATGCCCTGGCCGCTGCGGGGCGGTGCAGCCCAAGCAGCAGCTGACGCAGCGAAGCGACCTTTCAGCCCGCCACGCGATGCAAACCCAATTTGGCGCAAGCCCAATTTTAAGAGGCGCGAGTGCCACCCGACCCGCTGCAGTATACTCAACGCAGCTGCGCAAACTTAATTTCAGCAAATTCAACCTGTTTGCGCACTCCACA
>Ga0272441_10008452_pt1 | contig 16286 bp, 12 predicted proteins | sample SSMProp6N_FD_193582 | JGI IMG/M metagenome (GOLD analysis project Ga0272441, IMG submission 193582) | Marine sediment archaeal communities from Little Sippewissett salt marsh, Falmouth, MA, United States - SSM-Prop-6N | ecosystem: Environmental > Aquatic > Marine > Wetlands > Sediment ... | reverse complement strand
AAACGTACCGGCTCTTGCGTAGCTTCAGCAGGACCTCCTGGATCATGCCCGCAACCTGCACAACTTGCTTTTCGTTCATCATCTGTCCTTTCCAAAAACAAAGGGCACCTGTCCCCGCGAGGCAGACAGATGCCCTTGCACACATGCGCAGCGTATGGTAGTTACGCTGCTCCCTCGATTTTCGTTGGCGTGAGTGTCACGCGGCACAGGTTGACGGTTGACGCGAATGAGGTAGTCGTGAGGTTCTCGACCAGGCATTTGCTTCTCGAAGAACTGCCCCACTGTTTGGCCCTCGCTGACATTCACATAATCTGCAAATCCGCCTCCGTCGTTATTTATGTAGAGTATTCTCATCGTAATTTCCTTTCAATCAATAAGATTGTCAACATGTACGTGCGGTGCGTGTGACTTCTCGATACAGCCTCTTCTTGGCGGGCTGCGCGCACAATGTCCCTTGCTATGCATGTCATGTCCTTTCATTGGGTAGTGGGTGGGTTAGAGGAAGGATGTGTCGTGCGGTTCTTGCAGCAGGGCCTTCTGCTGCCGGCTCACGTCCCGCAGAGATCCACTCGTGTGCATCGCCCCTGTGAATCGAGCACATCAAGCACCGGCGGCATGGATTCTGTGTCTTGCATGAGCATATGAACTCGCTCTGCAGCCTGCCGGGGATTCTTTGCGCTGATGTCGATCATGTACACGACACGGTAGAGCGGCTCAAGCCCAGCCTCGGTTGGTGGAGGCTCAATCATGAGCCTCTTCGATGGAATAGTCTCCTTGTTCTGCGTCTCCTTTGTCATGGTTTATCCCTCCACCGCCTTGTCTTTGAACATCTCGGGGGCGACCTCCGCGAGCGTCTTCGGCTTCCACCACAGATCCCTCTCGATGGGCAGACCCATGGGACCGCGAACGCTCTCGAGCTCTGAGAGCATTACGTAGCCGAGCTCCTTGAACTGACCGTCAACCAGACCGAAGAATTTGAAGTCGACCTCTCGACCGTCCTCCATGATTGGGGATCCCTCAGTGAGGAACCAGCTGAACGAACTGTCGGGCGTGAACAGCTTCAGATACGCTACTGCCTTGCCCCCCTTGCCATCCTGCGAATACAGCGGCGGCAGCTTCTTTCGCATCTCCTGCGTCAACAGTTTCATGCCCCTGACCTTGTTGTTGGCCGCCCGCTTGTCGGCTGCGACTGGTGTGTCGCCACCGACGCAAACCACGCGCTGTGCCGGCAGGTTCATCTCAGCTGCAATACCACCCAGGAACTCGGCCATGTTGCGCCTCTGTTGCTCTCGCGAGATCGGATACGACTCCCGGGCAGGGATAGGTGCGCCAATCACCTCTACCTGCGTCGGCTCCAATTCGATGACCACGCGGCCATTTTCCTCTCCGAACCACTCAAAATACGGTGCCTGACCATAGTCGTGCGGCGGCAGCCCGGCTGTGATGTCGCCAACCTTGCCGGTTTGATGCGATGCAAGACCTTCCATGTACTGTTTGGCATCTGCCGGCGGTTCTGTCTCTGCCGCGTCTCCGGTGAAGCGAATCTTCGCTCCTCTTATGTCTCGGTGGAAGTCGCCCTCCAAACAAAAGGTCACTTTGTCATTCACTCCGGCGAACCTCATCCACCCGGCGACCTTGCCCAGATGGGTGTTATCGAGGACGCCTTCAACTAGATATTGTGTTGGTCTCCATGCCATGTTTTTCACCTCCAAAACGTGCGATGGCACGCCTCAATCTGTGGGCGTGCCATGCTAAGTGAGTGTTACGTTCGGTGTGTGAGTTACGTCTCAGCAGAAAGCTCCGGCGGCTGGAGCACTTCAGCCTTACCATCCTTGTGCGAGATCCAGACCTTACCATTGCAGTGGATCTCGATGCGCTCCCAGTCGATGCGGAAATCCCGCAGGCAGGCAAACAGTCTCTGGCGCAGGTACTCACCCGGGCCAATTACTTCTGACCAGAACAGGTTCAACTGCTCCTCGATATCCGCCAACTGTGTATCGTAGGTGTCCCCGTCCTCGGACCAGCCGCCTAAGTGATACCAGATGTCCGTGGTTTCCAGCTCTTCGCGTGCGGCAGGCGTCACCAGTACATCAGTACCGACCCAACGGCTGCTGCCCATCTTTCTTTCATCGAAGCGAACCGCTAACGGCACGCCGGAGCAAAACGTCTTGGCGTCGCTTGTGTGGGCTGTGATCTCCAGGCTCTCCACTGCCGCCAAAGCTTCACACCACAGGTATTCCCGATGCAACTCCTTTCCCACCTTCAACTGAATTCGGTCAACGGTGGGCAGCTTGGCCCAGCTATATCCTTCGTAGTCAGATGTAATATCCACTACCACGAATGGCTGCTTGAATGTGCCCAGTGCCGAGAGCAGATGGGCATTGGCTTCGTTGCATTCGTCTGCGTCCAGGCATGCCTTGCTCAAGCGGTAGCATTTTTCCAGCGGGAAATCCTGCGGCTTGACCACGGCAACCCGTTCGACGGGCTCACCGGTGAGCAGCCCTACCTGGAACACAGACTCCGCCTCCGGTAGCTCAATACCGATCTCTTTAGCCCGGCAATATTCGCTGAACTTGAGCTTGTGGAAGCCGCGCCGCTGGATGTAGCGATACGCGTCTTTCTCAATGACCGCCTTCAGTCTCCCCAGGGCTTCATTCTCCACGAGCTGCGTCCGTGCCGGCAGCATCAAGCGTGTGCCGGTCGGCTCTCCGGTCAGGTCCACCAGGAACTGCAGGTGTTCGCTCATCGGTGTGTAGGTGAAGGCCACCACTTGGCCGTGGAAGTTGACCAGTACGTTGTCAGTGTAGTAACACTTCTTCCAGTTCGTGTGCCACTGGCTCAATGCTGAACGCTCCCTCACCTCGATCCTGCAGCCCAGCTCGGGATGCGCTGCGGCCTGTGCTGATACAAACGACTCGCTGTCGCACGTCTGGCCGTCCACAATCACCGTCAGACCCGTGAAGACCGCATGTTTCTGCACTTTCTCGAAGGTCCACGGCTCGTCCTGGAACACAAGGGTAGTTCCTTTGACAGATTCCTCTGTCGCCAGCACCTGCACCGGGGCGCCGGTCCAGCCCTTGTCCTGGATGATCGCTTTCTTGCCGCCCGAAGCGATGCAGACTTCGCGTGGCGCCAGACAAAACACGCCCACGCCCGCTGGGTCTTCGGCGTTTTCCATCTGGTCGTCCCAGCCGGATTTCCCCAGGTCCAGCAACGCAGCAAAATCCGCAATGCCCTGGCCGTTGTCACACACTGTGACCTGACCGTCACTATTGGCAATATGCACCTCAGTGGCGCCGGCTCTTCTGGCATTCTGCAGGATCTCGATGATTCTGCCGTCCAAGGTGCCGGTGAAGAGCCTGTCGGCCTTGGACAACAATCGTTCATTCACTTTTGCCTGTATTACTTCCATATAGATCACCTCCAATCAGTAAAGGCGATGGCACGCCTCAATCTGTAGGCGTGCCATCTGTGCGCATAAGAAAAGCCCCCGGAACACCCGAGGGCTCTGTCACGAATATGTGAAACCGGCTACATGCCTGGGGCCGGACCGGGCATTGGTCCCATAGGCCCCGTGCCGGACATCATAAAGGGATTGTGCATGTGCCGCATCTGCTCTTCGAAGATCTGCCGGGCTGTCGCAAATGGATCGGGCTGCACCTGGAATGGATCGGGTTCTGGTTCCATCTCCTGTGTTGCCAGCGGTCCAGCAACAGCCTCAATCGCCTGATTGATCTCATCCTCCGGCGTCATCGCCCCAAAGCCTACGTCCTCAGCCATGCCGGGAGCGCCCATGTCAGGCTCCATTGCATCCGGCATCATACCCTGCTCTATCGGCGCCGGTGGTGCTGCGGCAAACGGATCTTCCTGCTCAACCAACTGCTCGAGCTCGCTACTCGGCTCGTATCCCTACGGCGGAGCAGGTTCACCAAGCGTCACCTCAAGTCCCATGGTAGGTTCAACCATCATGTCCATAGGTAGTGACGGACCAGGGCCAAATTCCGGCGTCGCCAACATGTTCTCCAGTGTCTGCGCGTGCTGTTCGAATGCCGCTTCTTGCTGCTCAAAGGGATCGTGCTCGTAGACGTTGTCCATGGATTCCACGGCAGCATATGAGGGATCGGTCTGTGGTTCGGTCGCATCCGCTGTCACGCCGTGGTGGCTCACCATCTCAATCGCTGTCTGTAACCGCAGGATATCAGGATGGTCTTCCGGCAACACCTGGCGTAACTGTGTGAGGGCGTCGGTCATGTCCTCAACATCGGGCAATCCTATCACTTCTGATGGAATCTCGTCAGCTGGCAATGCGTCCGTCGGGCTATCGGTATCAATGCCGGATTCTAAGTTCGAACCGAGGCTGTCTGCGGTATGTTCCTCCCAGATATCGCCCAGCGACGGCACCTCTTGGCCCTCTTCGAAATGCTGATACTGCACATCCATCGCCCTCAGGAAGAAGTCGTCCATGGCCTGGCCGTGTTCGTAGTCAAAGGGTTGCTCAACAGGCTCCAGCTCCGGAAATGGCCGCAGCAGCTTGTCCTGGTGAGAATGTGGGATGTGGTGTGAATCCCAGTCAGGATTGCTGAAGTATTCATCGAGTTGAAAGGCAGGGGCATGCACGTTCGGGTGATATTCACTGGGCAGGCCCCAATTGTATAGATCATGATGGGGGCCTCCTGGCCGTGGGATGTACGGCATGCCGGAGACATACCGGCGCGACCGATGGAAGCGCTCCTGTGAAAGCCCGGGAACCGAGCCATCCAGTGGTCTACGCTTGCGCCTTCGGTATCTAAACAGTTCGTTGCCCAGACTGCGCGGGATAGCCATGACTGTATCCTTTCACAAAGTGGTTGCGCGTCATCGCCTCCATGATACAGCTCAAACCAGAAGACATCCTTTGCTCCCGACGACTTCTCTCTTACATACGGATGATAGAAGACTCACGGGGCCTGAGACAGGTTCCCGTCGAGCAGTGTTTGTTTTCCATATGGCAGAAATAGCACTACTTGAGTCTGCGGCTGGCCCTCGGCCAATCCTGTCTTCTCGTCGAGGTTTCGCTTCATGATGACACCGCGTGGCGGCAACTTTCACGTGGAATCCTCGGGCGAGCCCTTGTGTCCCGTGGGACGGCTCGCCATGTGTGAATCAACTCAGTTTGTGAGGATTGAGGAGTGGTAATACGGGAGGGTTTATAAGGGTTACGATTGCCAAGAACGACCTGCGGGATCTTATGTTCAATACCCTCTTCTGATGGCGGGGTCACCTCCCCCGGCCAAGAAACACCGTTCTTTCCAGGAAAGCACTGCACGTATGGCACGGGCAACTCATTGTCAGCGGGGGAAATTCAGATTATCTTTGCACCGGCAACAGCCGATAATAGATCATTGAGGGCAACACGACTACGATGTACCGCTTGTCGAGGGAAAAGTACAGGGTGCTATGGCCTGTAGGCGCTGGCACTAATGAGGTTTGTTTAGGGGCTAGGGAAATGCGGTTAGCGAGAGTACGCATTCGGAACTTCAGGTGTTTCGCAGGTACGGAGCAGAGGTGGGGCCTTGATTGGCTACCCAGTAGAGACCTTAACCTTCTGATCGGGCCGAACGGCTGTGGAAAGACATCCCTTCTGGACGCTATCGATCTCGCTCTGAATTGGGAGGGCCGGACCAATCGGGCTTTGACTACTGAATACGACTTTCGATGCTGCGATACCACCAAGATGATCGAGATTGAGGTTACTCTCACGGATATTGGGCCAGCACTGACTAAGTTCGATAGTCTCATTCAGTTTGTCGACAAGAGAACGGTGACGCCAATCGATGACACAGATGAGACACCGGATGAGGTGAAACATGAGCGCGCGGTGATTATCAGATTTGAGGCACAACGCGATGAAGAGGATGGGGAGATACGTTGGCAGTGGGTCTGGCCCAAGTTCCAGGCCACGGAATTCGAGGAGGAGCGACGGCTGTCAAGGTCACAGCACGAGGCAATCGGATACTTCCGAATCCAACCTTCCATATCCGCAGGAGCCTTCACACTGGGCGAATACTCTGCACTTGGACGGCACCTTAGGAAGCTAAGCTACAGACTGGGGAGATTACCGGACAAGCTCAAGCCTATACAGGTACCGCCCGAGTGCGTACTGGGAGACCTGCGGTGCGCGGACTGCGATCAAAGGGTGCTGTGTGAAAACAGTATTGAAGACACCTCTGAGCAGATCAAGAAACAATCTCTGGGGGAAATGCTCGCTGGCATTGTGTCAAAGGCAAGGCGCACGCTTGGTGATGCGGCTTGGTCCGAGATGCAAAGTGGTCTCGGCCCACGATTTGGGGGCCTGCGATCCAGCCTCGCTGCCATAACGCTAGGGTTACGACCATCTGAGGTCCGATCGGATGGGTTCATACCCTTCGAACGTCTGTCGGCGGGCGAAAAGTACGCATTGTCCTTTGCTTTGGCAACGACGCGCTTTCCAGGGACAGACAAACCCATTGTTATAATGGAAGAACCAGAGACAGCACTCTACCCCGCCGCAGTCAGTCAAATCTTAGCGCATCTACACGCCGCGAATTCTCCACAGGTAATCGCAACAAGTCATTCTGAGTCTGTTGTCCGACGATTCGCGCTAGAACACATCTTTGTAATGGACAGACGAAGAAAGCCAGTCCGACTCGATGAGTCCATTGCTGGAGGCGGTGATAGAATGTCGATCGAGTCCCTTATCATGCCAGGTCGGACGAGTGCTTTGTTCTCGGAGAACGTGATAATCGGAGAGGGTCTTGAAGACGCTATTGTGTCCAGGGATCTTGACAGGCTTGCGGGCAAGGTCTTAGGCGAGGGAAAGGGTTTTGCCGCCGGGAACTGGTGCTTCTTCGAAGCCGGAGGAGCCCCTCATGCGAAAGAAAAAGCCGATATGTTCAAGAAGCTCGGCAAAAGAGTGGTTGTACTGTTCGATGGCGACGCTACTGGGCAGGAGGCAGCAAAGGACGCGTGCCAGAGTTTCCCAACATTCATGTACACGAGTTCGACGGAAGCTGCGCCGACCATCGAATCGGCTCTTCTAGGAGGCTTGTCAAACAAGCGAAGAAAGAGCGCCATCGAGGCATTTCGAGATTACGCAGGCTGTCACGACTGCGAGTGTAAGGGAGGTGATATCTCGAAGTGCATTGAAAACAAAAAGTGTTCATCGGGAGTCGAGAAGCGGGACCGAAAGAGAAAACTGTGCAGTCGCTGCATTGCGGAGTATTCTGAGGCTGGGCAATTTCCACCTGCCTTTAAGACCTTGCTGGAAAGGCTGGATGCAGCATCGTCCGGAAGGGTCATCACATTGGGGATAGAGAACACTGAAACTGCGGGTGTGGAGTAGCCGATTGAACGATTCGCGGAGAGTCATCTTGGAATGTCCTGCGAGAGTTCGTCTTGTCGAAGGAGAGCCGGGGGTCGGCAAGACGTGGTTCGGGTGTGAGCTGGCCCAGTATGAATCGACCCACCCAGCGCTTGGTGTACAATCTCCTGCAACAATCCTGTTCTTAACGTTTGCCCGGAATGCTGTCGCCCGCATACGACAGGTGTTGACGACTACAAGCCCGTCTTCTGAAGCTAAGACGCACCATTCCGCAAAGCGGATGCGAATAGATACCTTCTGCGGATTCTCCTGGTGGCTTGTTGAGTCGTACGGTTGTTACACGATGGGTGGAACCCGAAGACGACCGTGGCTAATCGGATCGCGCGAGGTGGCGGATGCACCGATTCCGTCAGGTTATGAGGGCTACACATTCGACACAGTCGAGGAAAAAGCCCGCACTTTGCTCAGGATCGAAGCCGTCGGCAAGCTGATCTCTGAAATGTATCCGCTTATCATCGTCGATGAGTTTCAAGATGTCGATGGCCGTCTCTTCGAACTTATCGCACTTCTCGGTGGGAAAAGTAGACTTGTACTATTGTGAGGCCCCGGCCAATGCATATATAGAAGTCTGCCTGGCAAAGCATTTGATCCTGATGAGATAAGGCAGAGATCTATTGACCGACTTAATGCAGTGCCGTTTGGACTCTTTCCCCTCTCTGCTGATAAGCAAAGACATCATCCCCCAATAAAGGCGTTGATATCACAATTCGATGAAGGCGGTGTTATCGCGAATGGAGGACTGGCCGTCAGATTCAAGGCTGTCCCTAAGAAAAACACGAAAGGCAATCCGAACCAGCTTGAGACGTTCGCGGCCTTAATGCTACGCGATATGAAGAAGAGACTGAGTTCTCGCAAGCTTAGGGTCGCAGTTTTGGCAAGCACGAATCAAGCGGTGGCCAAGCTCGGCAAGAGGTTAACTCAAGGTTCGGACACTTATCAACTGCACCCACAATCTAATTCTTTACTTTTTGGAGACAATGTCCTCTTACAATATGGTCGGTTAATGCTGCGTTTGCTAAAGACACACTGGATCGCAACTAGGCCAGAGGAGATTACATCTCAAGACGTGGCTGTCCTTCTGGCCCTCCTCGTTCAGGAGAGGAACCAAGACGCTGATGTAGACTCAATCGCATGGAGGGATCTCGCTGGCCTTCTCATAAACAAAACCAGCCACCAGAAACGCCCTAGCAATCCATCTGATTGGCAGGGCCGGTTGGAGATGAACCTGTCGAAGCTCAACGACCTCCTGCGGGCCACCCAACAGAGGCAAAGAAAACGAGGTATTGCGGCACCTCACGGTCCGGCTTTCAACAAAGGAGATAGCGCGCTGCTCGAGAGTCTTACGGACGAGTTCATTGCCTCGATCAAGAACATTGTGAATGGATGTGGCAAAATAGACATTGAAAAGGCCATAGTCTCGTTCGAGAAAACTAACCAACAGAAGATCATCTTCGAGAAACTTGGCATCCAGAAGAGCGTCCAGGTCATGACCATCCACAAATCTAAAGGACGGGAATTTGACGGTGTAGTTCTTGTTCTTGAGGACAGCCACAAGGCTATGTGGAAGAGGGGCAACCCGGCAGGTGATGCGGAGATCGAAGATCTTTACCGCGTTGCGATTTCTCGGGCGAAATCAACTTTCGCATTGGTGGCGTTTGAGGATGCAAGAAAAGAAGCGACTACGCCGATCCGAAAACTCCTGCCGAGAGACCTGTTTCCATAGGTTGACACACATATGTTTGTGAAAAGAACAGTCTATGTCTGACTGCCATACTGTGACAATCCAGGATTTGATGTGGCAGTAACGCCTTGGGCGCGTTGGGCACATTCGGCAATGCCAACAACTCAAGTTGCCCGTCGCGCATCCATCAACTCGAGCATCAGCATATCTTTTTCCTTTGAACTCCTTGTCTTGTCTCGCAGGACAAAGCACTTGTCTGCCAGTTGCCGCAGCCCCGTCTCAAACCTACTCGACAGTTTCCATCCATGCTGCCCGCCGTACCGGCTATTCAAATAGCTCACATGCTCAATGAGCCCAAGCCGTGACAACTTGGCCCGCGCTCGTTGCAGCACGCGACGTGAGATATCGTACTTCGATTCCAGATAACCGAGGTTAGGCACTATGGAATCGCCCCACTTCAACTCGAAGAATATGCACGCTGCGGCATGTTGTTGATTTCGGTTGCCGGGAAAGAGCATCTCGATCAGCTCAATGAAATCCGAGAGTCGGCTGATTCGCCTATGATGGAAGTCGATCTTGGTTGGTTCGCTCAATTTGCATTTTCACCCCGGCCTATTTGTGCAGGATATGGCCTCCGACGCGTGACCTGTGTGTCGGGACCTTGTTAAAAAAGAAGACCACCTTTTTATGTTTTTCGGCCGGCACCAAAAATCGGGAGATCATGCGGTCAGTGCACACAATAAGCCAGATTAGGCGGGAGGAGCGGTTGCTCCGATGCCTTTTCCTATAGGGTTCGACGAGGGCGATTCGGAGGGTGAAAACCTTTTCCATTGGGCGCCCGGTGGAGGTGCCTTTTCGCAGCATCATTATCGACGAGCGGGCCGAAACAACGCCCGAAGACGGTGTTTGATACTACCTCCCGCATGGTCATTCCACCAGAGATACAGTGTGTCAATCCATGCAAAGGAGGTCTCAATCGAAGGGCCAATTATGCCGAATCATACGTTTTGGCCGCATAAGGGACTCCGCTGTGCCGCCAGAATATGTTACCATTGCTTATCACGGCAGTTTCAGGAGCGGCTTGGTTACGGTGATGGAAATCATATGAAGTGTTCACCCCAGTGATTCGAATATGACTGGCTTGGAAGGTCCCATATTTTCATTTAGAGAAAGATGCGTACGTATGAATGATCGAAGGCAATCCTGGCTTGGCCTACTTGCGAGTGTTTGTTCGACCATCCTGTGTTTGACTCAGCCCAGTCTCGGATTGGTCGTGACTGAGATCATGTATCATCCCGCAGGGGAGGACGAGAGTCTTGAGTTCATTGAGCTCTATAATGATCAGGCAACAGCGGCTGATGTGTCTGAGTTCGCCTTCATCAATGGGATTCAGTTCACATTCCCGGAGGGTATGAAGATCGCGCCGAAGTCCTACCTGGTCGTGGCCAGCGATCCTAATGCCCTGGAGACCCACTATGGGCTCGTCGATGTGTTGGGGCCTTACACGGGCTCGCTGGATAATGGCGGTGAACGTATAGAACTAGCGAATGCCAATGGCGGGGTCTTCATCTCGTTCCGATACAACGATACCGCGCCCTGGCCAGTGTCCCCTGACGGTACGGGGCACTCTCTCATTCTGGCCAAGATGGCTGGCGATCCGGAGGAGGGAAGCACCTGGTCGGCCAGTACACTGATCGGCGGCACCCCGGGTACGCCGGACCAGATCCAGATCGAGCCCGAAGATCCGACTCTCGTGACTCTTGTCGATGTTGGCCATCCTGGACGCTATTTCCAGGGAACCGAGGAACCGGCCCCGGGGCCCGGTGGCCGGCCGACAACGAATTGGACGAAACCGGGCTTCAACGATGATCCTGCGACCACCGCTTGGCGGGATGGGCCCAGTGGCTACGGCTACAGCAATGACCCCAGTGAGCTTCAGTACATCCGGACAGAACTGGATATGTCAGACCACTTCATCTCAGTGTATGCTCGCCTGCCGTTTTCCCTGACCGCAGAGCAGCTTGACGAATTCAACCAGTTGCATGCCCGAGTGCACTATGACGACGGCTACGTTTTGTATCTCAATGGCACACGGGTATCCGATTCCGGCGGCATCAGCGGAGATCCACCTGCCTTTGACCAAAGTGGCGGAACGGCATCCGACCCGCCCGAGGCCAATGTGGATCTCACCGGCTATCGCCATCTCCTTGTGGCAGGCCTGAATGTCCTGGCCATTCAGGCCCACAATGCCACACTGTCGGGCAGTTCTGACTGCCTGGGCAGTCCCGTGCTCTATGCCACGATCGTGCCGAAGGCCGATGCCGGCGACGATCCCCACGTGCGGATCGTGATCAATGAACTATTGGCCAACAGTGACGCGGGTCCCGGACTTGACTGGATTGAGCTCTATAATCCGGGCCCTGATGCTGTGGATCTGAGCAACGTATATGTGAGCGATGATCGCCGGGATTTGCTTCAGTATAAGATCCCGGATGGAACCGTGCTTTCATCCGGGGCGTTCTGGACGGTCAGCCAGGGAACCCAGGCGGGTGACCTGCCCTTTGCTCTGGACTACAGCGGTGAAACCGTGTACGTGACTGTCGCATCTGACGGTCCGGCCCCCCAGCCCATTCGTGTGATGGATGCGGTACGATACGGCAACATGGCGCCGGATGTCTCGTATGGCCGGTATCCCGACGGCGCGGACACGTTTGACGTGCTGGCAGAGTCAACACCGGGATCGCCCAATGCATACCCGTCGATTGGTGACATTGTCATCAATGAGATCATGTACCATCATGGTACGCGTGACGAACGGTATGAATACGTTGAGCTCTACAACCGCGGCGCCGACACCGTCTCACTGGAAGGATGGGCCTTCACCGACGGTATAGACTATACGTTTGCCGCGACTGCGACGATTCCACCAGATGCGTATCTCGTGGTAGCCAAAGACCCTGCCCTATTGGCTGATCTCTATCCCCAACTGGCTCTTGGGACCAACCTGGTCGGGCCCTATGCCGGGAGCCTGGACGATCACAGTGAGCGTATTCGTCTGTCTCGCCCTGTAGAGCATCTGGATCCGTCCACCGGGCAACCGAGTGTGTATCACGTTGCGGCCGACCAAGTCACCTACTACGACGGCGGACGATGGCCCACCTGGGCGGACGGCCAGGGCGCCAGTCTGGAGTTGCGCGATCCGCACAAGCGTAATGACACACCCGACGCCTGGGCCGACAGTGACGAAAGCAACAAGGCGCCTTGGGAGCGTTTTACGTTCTCGATCAGCAGCAACGACAACCGGTATTCACACCGGCAGGTCGATGTCTTTGGCCTGATGCTCCTCAATCGCGGCGAAGTCCTGCTCGATGACCTGGAGTGCCTCATCGGCGGCACCAACCGACTGACCAACGGGGGTTTCGAGTCCGGCGAAGGCAACTGGCGGATGCTCGGCAACCATGTTCGTTCCCATGTCACTACCGAGGACAGCCATTCCGGCATGCGCGCGATGCATTTGATCGCAACCGGCCACGGTGACCCCGGGGCCAACCGTCTCAATCAAAGCATTGCCAGTGTCAATGCCACGAGCGTGACCTTCCGAGGCTGGGCTCGCTGGGTCCGCGGCAGCCGGTTTCTGCTGATGCGGACCTCGCGTGAGCGCAGTCCAGACCAGCCGCCCCGTCCCGCCCATGCCTTTGAATTGACCATGCCGCTGAATCTGGGATCTCCCGGCCTGGAGAACACAGTCTGTGTCACCAGCCGAGGACCGGATATCTTGCATGTGACACACACGCCCGTCTTGCCCACGGCTGGAGAGCCCATCGTAGTCACAGCCCGGATCACGGACCCGGCGAGCCCCGCAGCGGTGGCCCTGTTCTATCGCTCTGAAGGTTCTTCCATGTTCTCCAATACGGCGATGACCGATGACGGCACGGGTAATGATGTGATTGCCGGAGACTGCCTTTTCACCGGCACGATTCCCGGTGCTTCGGCCGGAACCATGCGAGCCTTCTATATTGAGGCGATTGGCGATGAGGAGAGCACACGCTTCCCTGCACGTTTGTCACCATACGCTCAAGTGCCGGACCGGACGTGTCTGGTGCGTGTGGGTGACAGTCGGGCGACGACGCATTTCGCCACCTATCGGCTGTGGATGGCTAACGATGTGATCGACATCTTCCGTTCCCGCCCCAATCTGTCCAATGAACTTATGGATTGCACGTTTATATACAATGACACTGAGGTCTTCTACAACACACGCCTCCGATTCCGCGGCAGCCCCTTCCTGCGAAGCGGCTCGGGACGCGACCCGCGCGGACGCTATGCCTATCGAATTGACTTCAATCCGGACCAGAAATTCCGTCGTCGCGAAGAGATCAATCTCGATAATACCGAAGGCGGCAATCGAGGCCCGCTGCAGGAACGGGCGTCTTACTGGTTCTATCGCCAGATGGGGCTTGAGTACTCAGACCAGGAGTTCATTCGCCCCATTCTCAACGGCAACGTACACGGCAATTACGAAGACGTGCAGAAGATTGACGGTGATTACATTGCCCAGTGGTACCCCCAAGACAATGACGGCATGATCCACAAAATCGACGACTACTTCGAGTACACGGTGGATGGTACCGGGTTCTCCAACCGTGACGAAGGTTTGAATTACGATGGTTCGCATCCTCTGATCGCCGAGACGTATCGCTGGGGATTTGAAAAACGCTCTCATCGCGAGCATGACAATTGGGACCATCTCTTCCATTTTGCTGTGCTCATGAATACCCCCTCTAACAGCGCAGACTATGAGCAGGCCATTGAATCGGTCATTCATCCGGAACACTTCGCGCGCGTGCTCGCCTTACGTCACGCTGTCGGCGATTGGGACAGCTACGGATACAGTCGCGGTAAGAACAACTACTTCTATTATGCCTCACAGGAGGGTAAATGGCACCTCCTGCCCTGGGATATTGATTTCACCCTGGGCTCCGGCGATGGGGCCACCAGCAGCCTGTTTTCCGTGGGGGGGCAATTCCCCGAGGTGCGTCGCTTCCTGGACTACCCCAAGTATCGGCGCATGTACATGCAGGCCCTGGCCGAACTGGTCAGCGGTCCGTGGCGCACCTCCGCGGGGACCAGCCAACCAGCTACGGCCTTTGATGAGTTCCTGGACGATGCGGCCGATGCCCTGATCAACGACGGCTTGGGCAGCGGGCGGCGAGACGGTATCCGACAGTTTGTGCGCGATCGCCGAGCCTATATTCTGACACAGATTCCGGCCTTGGTCTTTGAGATCACCACGAACAATGGCGAAGGATTCTGTACCTCGGAATCAAGCGTCGAGATTCAGGGGCTGGCGCCCATTGATGTGGCCGGCATTGCTGTCAACGGCACGCCCTTGCCCGCTACATTCTCAGGGAGCAACGCCTTCAGAGTCACTGTGCCGATTGACCTGGGGGACACCGTGCTGAATCTTCAGGGCCTCAACGGCATGGGCGATCCGGTGACCGGAGCCACAGACAACATCACTGTCACTCGTGTCCAAGCCTGTACCATTACGAGTGTGACACCCAGCCCGGTGACAAACAGCGGGGTCGTTCAACTCACCATCCACGGCAGCGGCTTTGCCTCGGGTATCGCCCCGAGTGTAGCTCTGACAAGTGCCTCTGAAGAGATTGGCTTTGACGCCCTGTACGTCAGCAGCAATCAAGCCTTTGATCGCATCGATGCAGCCACCCTGTTGTTGGATGATCCTTCAAATGGCGTCGGTGATGAAACGCACGCTTCTCATTTGTGGATCAATTTGTCCAACCAGGGGCCACAGGGTGTATTTCAGAATGACGAACAAACCTTTGCCCCGCCGTATCACGTGGACAGAACGAACTACGCGGTCCGCTTCACGGGCTATATCTTCGCGCCGTCTCCCGGACGGCGATACTTCGGTGTCAACAGCGACGATGGATTCAGCCTGCGTATCAACGATGAGCTTGTCGGGGAATACGCCAATGCTCGCGCTCCTGCCACCACGGACGTCACGGGCAACGGTACCGCCGGCAACATGACGTTCGACTTCCCGGCAGCAGGCGCCTACTATCTGGAACTCGACTTCTTTGAGAACGGCGGCGGTGAAGCCATCGAATTCTTCCAGACCAACAACACGGGCGGAAATCGACGACTGATCAATTTCGATGCCGAACTACGGGTCTTTAGAGATGCGGTGGTTCGCATCAGTGCTGCGAATGTCACGGTGCTCAATGAAACAACACTCACATGCCAGATGGATCTGACCGGCGCCGAACCCGGCTTGTGGAATGTGATCGTCACGGCCGGCTGCGGCGAGTGCGCACTCACAGACGCTGTAGAGATCACGAGCCCCTAAGGCTGAAGGACGCAAAGCTCATGGAACCGCGTGTTCCTGCGTATCCGTCTCCGCCTCGGTGCTCGCCTGCCTGTTCGAACTACGAGAAAAAGGGCTGCGATATGGCCGTCGCAGCCCGAAGACGAAACGGTTGCCACGCTCTTTGAATATTGTAGGCCTCCCTCCACTGAGCGACTTGATGCTCTGCCTGCTAATTCAGAGAGGGCGGTCCATGAGCGCACGCCATGCCTCAATCTGCACGGAAGGACAGCTACCCCCGCCGGGGCACACCCAATCCGCCACAGGCAGCAGACTGATCGCCTGACGCAGCACCGGACCAACATTGGTGTACACATCATTCGTGAGTTGAGGAGTCCAGTGTTCCAGCAGCCTTTGAGTCACTGTAGTAGACACGCCTCGTTGCGCCAGTATGGCCTACCGCACGGGGCGGCAACGGGCCGACGGTGAATTGAGTACCGCTCAAGCCCAAGCCACCCACATGCCTCAGTAGAACGAGCCACCCAAATGTCCCGACTCACGCCCGATTGTAACAGTTGACCAACCCTCGATTGTCGCCCAGAAACGCAGATTTCATGTAGCACGGAAACTATGCAAGCCAGGCCTCCAGTCGGTTCTTCGGCTATAGTAAGCCGTCGAAAAGGAGCTGGTCACGGGGACCGCTCATGTGGTTAGAAACCTGACATGGAGACCTGACGATGAAGATTATGGCTTTGGATCTGGGAAAGTGCAACACGGTGTTCTGCGACTATGATTCGATCAATGGGGAGCACGAATTCGGCAAGGTGAAAACTACGCCCCAACAGATTCACGACCTGATCGTCGAGAAAGAGCCGGAT
>Ga0272441_10008451_pt1 | contig 16289 bp, 10 predicted proteins | sample SSMProp6N_FD_193582 | JGI IMG/M metagenome (GOLD analysis project Ga0272441, IMG submission 193582) | Marine sediment archaeal communities from Little Sippewissett salt marsh, Falmouth, MA, United States - SSM-Prop-6N | ecosystem: Environmental > Aquatic > Marine > Wetlands > Sediment ... | reverse complement strand
TTGGGGCTGGAGTTCGCACTCGACGACGGCATCGACGGGATAGGGGTGGGGGTTGTAGACGAGGATGGGGAAGTCGCCCTCGCGGGCTTTCCGCTGGCCGGATGCGAGGGCGAAGAACGCTCGCGCGCGAACGCGAGCGGCAATCTCCGAGCCGTGATTCATTAATCGAAGGAGCGCGTGTTCGACAGGTTCGATTGAGGTCCCCGGCAGCGCATCATGAAACTGGCTGGAGGCGAGATCGCAGGCGGCCTGATGGAGTTGAGCGCGCGGGTATTTCATGAGGCCCTGGGCCGCCGCGGTTGAGGCCATCTTCTCGGCCATGAAGAGGTCGCTTTCGAGAGCGCGGTGCCCGCGCTTGATGCGCATCATGGATGTATAGCAGCCGACGGCCCACGGATTAAGGTCGCGGTCCCAGCGCGGCAGCGCGGCATCGTGAGCCCGCAAGGATCGGAAATACCGCTCGGGCGTTGAATGGATGAAGTCGAGATCAGGCGTATCACGAATCAGAGCGGTGAGATCGTCGAGGTCGCGGCGGGACGGGCCGCCGCCGTGATTGCCCACGCCCCAAGGGACAATGCTGCAGGGACGGGGCAACCGATTCATCCATGTTTCGACCTTGCGCCGGGCAGCGCCGGGCGGCGAATTGTAATGGGACACAGCGCAGGTGGCGGTGACCTCTGAGCCGTCGAATCCGACCCACCTGAACGTGTCGGCGGGCAGGTCGGCCTGTTCGGGCGTGGGGCGGCAGAAGAGGTAGGAATCGTAGCCGCTGCGGGTGAGGATCTGCACCAGACCGCGCGTGTGGCCGAACGGGTCGAGGTTGACGGCGCTGGTGGGGCGGACGCCGAATGTGCGGCGAAAGTAATGTTGACCGAGGAGGATCTGGCGGACGAACGATTCACCGCTCGGCATGTTGCAATCCGGCTGAAGGAACCAGCCGCCCATGATGTGCCAGCGTTTGGCGCGCACGAGGCGTCGAATGCGTTCAAACAGCGCCGGGTCGTACGCTTCGATCCACTGGTAGAGAAGCGCCTCGTTATGATTGAAAATGAAGGCGTCGTACTGTTCGCAGAGTTCGGCTGCGGTCCGAAAGGTGGCGAGTGTTTCCGCGGCGCCTTCCTCCCATTCCCACAGCCAGACGGGATCGATGTGCGAGTTGCAGAGAAGGTGAATGGTCCTGGCGTTCATGAGCGATCATCCAGCAGGCCCGGCGGATCGTCGCCTGCGTCGCGGCGCAGCAGGTGCCGTTCGGCAAGGGGTATAGAGGATACCATCGGACGGGCCGGGTGCACGCGGATTCGGACGGGTGGCGGAGGAAGAGGCCCCCGGGAGATTCTGGTGCAGCGAGATGGAGACAGCGGTGCGCGAAGATGTGCCGAACGGACGGGCGAGACGCCCGTTCCACCATTGTGTCGCGGACTTTCAGAGCACGGCTTCGATGCACAGATCGTCAGTTGGCAGGGGCATGGGCAGACGGAGGCCGCGGTCGGTGGCGCGATGCCGGACGCCGTCGACATCGAATGCGCACGGCTCGTCGGTCCGGGCCCGACGCACGGTCAGGTCGATGCGATGGTCGCGGACGCCGATGATTGCGCGTGCGCGATTCAGTCCGTTGAGCAGGCGCGGGCGGAGGATGAGTTCATCGCCGCGGGGCCGGACGCCGATGAGATGGTGGATGAAGAAGCAGATGATCTCGGCCCAGGTCCAGGGCGGAATGCCGACCTGGGGATATGGGGGCACGGGGCGCGGGCCGTAGAACTCCAGCCAGCTTCCGGCCTGTCCGCCCGGAGCTGAGGCGAGCCATCTGAGCACGCGCCAGACCTTCTCATCATCGCCCGCCTCGAGATACGCACGCGCGATGAACATGGAGGGGAAGGGCCAGGGCCCGGGCGAATCGGGCTCGGACGTGACGTGGTAGCGGCCGTATCCGCCCCCCTCCCATCGCTGATTCCAGAGTGTCTCGATGTCCGCCAGGGTGCGTCGTGCGAGGTCGCCTTTCGGATCGATGAACTCCATCGCGATCGGTAATGCCGCCGATGCGTCCGGGTCCAAGGCGTGCTGGCCGTCCTCCAGCAGGGGGATGCCGGGCGGGAGATCAGCGCTGCATGTCGCGGAGATGGTCGCCTGCACGTCACCCGACATGCCGCGTCGCTTGATGAACCTCCCTTCGTGGACGAGCGCGAAGTGTTCATCGTGAAGGATGGCATCCTTGAGACGTTCGGCGTGTTCGGTCCAGCGCCGACTCTCCTCCGGCCGGCGAACGAGCCGCGCCAGGCAGGCGGCATCAGAAAGGCCGACGGCCACGTAGAACTGGTTCATCAGTTCCATGCCATCCTCGATGCCGTGCATGGCGTGGCGTTCCCAGTATTCGCGCCGATTGTGAAGGAGACCGGAGGGGTGATGGCGGAAGGCCTGGCGCAGGGGAAACTCGGCGGTGGCCCGGATGCGGTCCCAGTGCTCGCGGAGGATGGACAGATCGCCCGTCCAGTCCACGTAGGTCTTCAGCGCCGCGAGCAGCTCGCCGTTCTGGTCCAGCTCGACGTCCTCGACCGAGCGGACCTGATCGGAGTCGATGGTCGCGCCTTCTGAGGTGATGAACTCGTCGAGCAGCCGGCAGAGCATGGTGCGGGCAAGCTCTTTCTCGCCGAGCATGGTCAGCGAGCGGGCTACCATCGCCTGATCGCGCACCCATTCGTGGTTGTACTGCCAGATGCTGCCATCCATCTGCCCGGACGGCCCGATCACCGCGGGAAGCTGATTGCGCGCGGCGGTATAGAGATGGTCGAGGAGGTCCGAGTCAAATGCACAGGCGGCAAGCCGGTTCCATGCCGCGCTCGATTCCGGCGTGACCGGGGGAGGCGCGCACCACTCGATATTCACCATGGCGGTCGCGCTGTCCCCTGTGAGGCGGTACAGAAGCGCCGCCGTGCCGCCATCCTCGCCCTCCGTTGAAAGGGCCATCTCCATGGGGCGGCTCGGCGGCCCGGTGCAGATGACCGCCGGGCCACTCCCGGCCGGCATGCCCGTGATGCCGATGCGGCGGACGAGAGACGGAGTGCTTCGATCCGGGCAATAGAAGAGCTCCTCGACGGCAAAGGCGTCATCGCGCCAGGTGGCGCGCACGGCGGGCACGCCATCCACATCGGTCCATTGGGCCTGAATGCTCGCCGCGTTCGGCAGCGAGAGGTGATCGCCGATCCGGATGCGGATCATCGTCGGTTGCAGCCCCAACTCGTCATGGAAGGTGAGGGCCGCGCGCTTCGGGCCGAACCGGCCGGGGGCCATGAGGAGGAGGCCCAGGGGCGTGGCCGCGCCGGCGGCGCAGATCTGGACCGCCGCCTGGATGCGGCCGTTGCCGAGGAAGTAGTACGCCGCGCCGTCGAGGTTCGTCCGCGCGTCGGCCGGACCTCGGGACGGATCATCGGTGTAGAAATGCTCCTGGACATCCATCGGGCGTATCTGCCTGGAACCGGGCCGGCGACGGCTCGGCAATGTCCAACTCAGCAGGCGGCAATTCGGCGATCGTCAGCCTTCCGTTTCGTCGGTCGCGTTTGTTTCGGCGTCAATCGGCTGAGTGAGATCGGCCATCCGCTTCATCAGGGAGGAAGCGCTGGAGGTGCTGATCATGAACGCCCAGCCGTTGAAGCGATTATTCATCTCGTCGATCTCCGCGGCCACGCCGTCGTCGACCGTCTCCTCGGATCCCGTAACCTCCGGCGCGGCGCACAGCGTGATCCACGTCCCGTCTTCGCGGGTCAGCAACTCGATCGTGAGCAGCAGTCCATCGAAGCTGCGGATCTCCGTGACCGTGACCTGCCCTCCGGCGAAGTCGATCTCGCCGGCGGGAGCAATGTCCTCGATGCGCAGGTAGCCGACCGCATTGGCGATCGAGTCGGCGATGTTCTCGCGCTGGAGTTCGTAGCCGTCCGGGACGTCACTGACGTTGAACGTGCGCTGGCCTTCATCGTCGCGGGAGATGTGGACGCTCTCGCCGTCGGCGTGAGTGATGGTGACGCTTCGCACCCGGGTCCGCGGCAGGCGAAGAAGCTCGCGGTCGATCCAGTTCATGGCCGTCGTGTTCACGTTGAGCGATCCTTCGACGAGCCAGGCCTGTGCCTCATCGGCTTTGCGGACATACTGTCGCAGCGATCGTCCGGAGGACTCGGCGCGGTTACCGATGATGAGCGAGGCGATGGTCTGGCCCTGGGCATCGTGGAGGGTGATCAGCGATGATTCGCCGTCCTCGCCGGCGCCGTCTGGTCCGGCCACGCCGAGACGGTCGTAGTAATCCGGGTTGCTCGTCTTGGATTCGATGATTCTCAGTTCGGCCAGGCCCAGGAGCATCTCCTTGACCATCTCGAACTTGACGGGATAGCCGCCCTTGTTCTCCAGGCCCCAGTCCTGCCCGTGGCGGGCGATCACGAACTGCTCGTTTGCGCTGCTGAGAGCGATCGTGCTCACGTCATTGACCCGCTCCGCCAACGTCGGATAGAGGTTTTCGGGGACCGAGTCGATGGAATCGGATCTTCGGCCGGTCCGGGAGATGATCGCCGCCAGGACCACGATGGCGGTGACCAATGCCAACACGAGAAGCGAAGTTCGTTTCATCGATGATTCCTCGAAGCCCGTGGCGGGCGAGGGCGGCGCCGGTTCATGTCACGTCTGGGCGACCACGCGCCGATCAATCTTCCGTCGCATCACGCGAAACAGCCCGAGCACCACGGCCAGGACGGTGACCGCGGCCGGAACCGCGCCGATATTGAGCACCTTGAGCTTCGTGCCCAGCGATTCGATGTCCTTGCGCAGATGATGCTGGACCGCTCTCAACTCTTTGCGCGTCTCGATCCGCTGCCGGCGGAAATCGTCGATCTCCGCCTGCTGCTGGGGCGTGAGGATCAGCTCGCCCTGATCGGGCCGCGCACGCTGAAGCTCGTTGATTCTCGTTTCCGTCTCGCGCAGCTTGTCCTGGAGCGCCTGCTCCTCGGCGAGATACTGCCGCTCGGCCTGGCGCCGGATTTCCTCCACCAGCGTGAACGGGCGGGCGTACTCCCCGCGGGCCCGCACGCTGATGAGATCGCTCGAGCCGGTCATGTTGTCCAGCATGTTGATGAGGAAATCGCCGTTGTCCGAGAGCTTGCGATATCCCAGCATGAGATTGCCCAGCCGCTGCTCCTGGATCCAGAACCGGTCCACGAGCATGTCGACATCACTGACCACGATGACGTTGATCGGGACCACGGACCGGGCGAGATGGTCGCCGGCGGGCGGTTCGATCATCACGCCTTCGGCGTCGACCTCGGCGGCCTCCTCGTCGGCGCGGGGCGGGCCGTCCGGGAACGCCGTGCTCACATCGCCGCTCACACGCGCCGCCAGCACATACTTTTCTCCGGTGGCCTGAAAGTCGGTGAGCAGCGACTTGGGATCGGGAAAGAAGCTGATCTTGGATGTCTCGATCGGCATGGACTGGTCGCTGGTCGTGAGGAGGGGCGTCCATGTCGTTGCCGCCTCGTCGCGCAGGCGGAGAATGCCCGCGGTGGCGAAGTTGAGCTGGCTGAGGCGCCCGGTCACCGCATCCGACTCATCCATGGCATCCGCGTCGAGCGCCAGCCACGCCACGTAGGAGACCGGCTCCCGCTGCTGCTGCATGCCCTGCACCACCACGCGCTGGGCGTTGGTCATGTCCCCGGCGATGACGCCCGGCTGGAGTTCCAGTCCCCAGGCCTTGAACAGATCCGGCAGATTGGAGTCCCTCGGGGCGTTCATCGCGGCCATCGGGTTCTGCCGTGCACCGGGCGGGATGTCCGCCTCGCAGTTGGGATCGACGAAGATCACCGCGCGGCCGCCGCCGAGCACGAACTGGTCGATGGCATAGCGCGTCGCGTCCGGCAGGCTCTTCGGATGCACGACGAGCAGGACCTCCAGGTCATCGGGCAACTTGTCGGTGACCGGCTCGATCACCTTCACCTCGAAGAGATCGCGCATCTCACGCATGATCTGCCACGGAGGCTCGCCCGGCTGCTGGAGCATCTGGTTCGGGGGCGCGCCGTCGATGGGCAGGCTGCTGAGTACGCCGATGACCTTGCGCTGGGGGTTCGCCAGGCTGTAGATGAGCCGGCTGACCTCGTATTCCAGGAACTGCTCATCGCCCGGATCGAGAAAGGGAATGGCCTCGCGGCCGTCCACGGCGTTGGTGCCCACGAGCCCGAAGTAGAAGGTGTCGCCTCCTCCGACGGGGATCCGCGAGAGGCCGGCCTGGACCGCCTCGTCCTCGAGATCGGAGAACGGCTCGGGATCGCGCACCTCGAGAATGATCTGCCCGCCTGCGGCTCGTTCATATTCCTCGAGCATCTCGCGCACCCGCCGGCCGTACTGCTCCAGGCGCGGGCGCCCCGGCGCCAGGGACCGGGAGAAATACAGGTAGAGCCGGATGGGCTCATCCAGGCTCCGGGCGATGTTCTTCGAGCCGGCAGAGAGCGTGTAGAGCTTGTGTTCGGTCAGATCGAGCCGCTGTGATCGCAGGGCCGTCGAGGCGAGGATATTGACGGCGAAGAAGAGCACGATGAGGATCAGCAGAGCGGCAATGGCGGTGGCCTGTCTGTTCACTTGACTTCTCCTGCCAGGTCAGGCGGCCTTGCGCAGATCAATGACGAGCGCGTTGGCGGCCAGCGCCACCGCGATCAGCGAAGCGAAGAAGACGATGTCCCGCAGATCGATCACGCCGTTGGAGATGGCGTCGAAGTGCGTCAGGACGCTGAAGCCGGAGATGGCATCGACGATGAACCGGGGGGCCCAGCCGCTGAAGAAGTCCAGCACCGGGTTGAAGCCCGCCAGGAGGAAGGCGAAGCAGATCACCACACTGAGCACGAAGGCGATCACCTGGCTCTTGGTGGTGGCGGAGAGGCAGGCCCCGATGGCGAGGAAACCGCCGGCGAGCAGCAGGCTGCCGATGTAGCCGGCGAGGATGGCGCCGTTGTCCGGCTCCCCCAGCACGTTGACGGTGATCCAGACGGGAAAGGTCAGGGCCAGGGCGATGGCAGCGAACGTCCAAGCCGCCAGGAACTTGCCCACCACCGCCGCCCACCGCGTCAGCGGCAGGGTCATGAGCAGCTCGATGGTTCCCGAGCGGCGCTCTTCGGCCCACAGCCGCATGGAGATCGCCGGAATCAGGAACAGGTACAGCCAGGGATGGAAGCTGAAGAACGGGATCAAATCCGCCTGCCCGCGCTCGTAGAAGCCGCCGATGTTGAACGTGAACACACCGGTCAGCACCAGAAAGATGACGATGAACACGTACGCGACCGGCGTGATGAAGTAGCCGACCAGTTCGCGTTTCAAGATCGCGGTCATTCCTCTCATGGGTTCGTGTCCCTCTTGGCGTGCTGGGTCAGATCGCCCTCGGTGATGCTGCGGAAGACCTCGTCGAGCCGTCCCTCCTCCACGTGGAGTTCGTCGATCTCCCAACCGCGTGACCGGGCGAGCCGGCTGATCTCGCCGACAATGGAGCGGCCGTCGCGGGCGAAGACCCGCAGACGCGTCAGGTCACCGGTTCCATCGAGCGTTTCCACCGAGTCCACGCCCTCCAGGCCGTTCAGCTCGCGGTCCAGGTCCGCCCCGTCGGCCTTGATGGAAAGCTGGACGGCGTTGTGATAGCGCGACCGCGCCTGGAGGTCGGCGGGCGTGCCGTCGGCCACGATCTTCCCGCGGGAGATGACCACTGCGCGGCTGCACACCGCTTCCACCTCTTCCAGGATGTGAGTGGAAAGGACGATGGCCTTGCGGCCGGCCATCTCGCCGATCAGCGCGCGCACCTCGTGCTTCTGGTTGGGATCCAGCCCGTCGGTCGGCTCGTCGAGGATGAGCACATCCGGGTCATGGAGAATCGCCTGGGCAAGTCCGACTCGTCGCCGGTAGCCCTTGCTGAGGGTGTCGATCGGTTGGCGCATCACGCCTTCGAGGTGGACGATCTCGGCGACGTGTGCGATGCGGCGGCGCCGCTCGGCGCCCCGTAGTCCGCGGGCCTGGGCGATGAAGCGGAGGAAGGCGGAGGGCGTCATGTCCGGATACCCCGGCGCGCCCTCCGGCAGGTACCCGATCACCTTCTTGGCCGCGAGGGGCGCGGTGGTGACGTCATGTCCGCAGACGATCGCCGTGCCGCCCGTGGGGGGGAGGAAACCGCTGATGACCTTCATGGTCGTGGACTTTCCCGCGCCGTTGGGCCCGAGGAAGCCGAGCACCTCGCCCTTGTCGACGGTGAACGTGATGCCGTCCACCGCGACGATCGGTCCGAACCGTTTTCGCAGATCTGTAATCTCGATCATTGCAGCCATCACACGGACACTCCAGAAGCCGGAGCCCACTTCCCTTGCGAACAGTAATCGGCGCCGCCCGTGAGAAGACGACTCCTGGCGCTGTCTTGAGAGCCGCGCCGACGACGAGTTCTTCTCTTCGCAACGCGGACACGGCCCACAGGCTCTTACCGTGATATACCACGCGCGGTGGCCGGTCAAGGCAAGCCCGGCCCTCCGGCGGCGGGTGAGAAGGCGCTGGTACGCCGCCCGATCGGCTTCGGTTCGGGATGGCGGCCGGCGAGATGTCTCTTCCGCTGCACGACGGCCGGCCTTCGCCGGCCGGAGGATCCTCGGGTGCCGTAAGACAACAAAAACCAACCAGTTGAGCCGCTTTGGACCACTACCGGTATGAGTCGAGAAGCGCCTCGGCGACGCGCAGCAGGTTTGCCTCAACATTCCCGGCCAGGGGGTCAATCGTCTCGATCCGACCGCCGATCGCCCGGGCGATCGCATCGGCGGCGCTGGCGGAGATCTGCGGTTGGACGAACACCACCCGGATCGACTCCTCCCGCGCCAGCCGCTGGAGGGCGGTGAGTTCCCGGTCCGTGGGCTTCTTGCCCTCGATCTCGATCGCCACCTGCCTCAGACCGTAGTCGTCGGCGAAGTAGCCCCAGGCGGGATGATAGATGAGGAAGGTCTTGCCCTTTATCGGCGCCAGTGCGCGGCGGATGGTCTCATCCAGCGCGCCGAGCTTCTCCTCCAGTTCCGCCAGCCTGCGCTGATACGCCGCAGCGTTCGCCGCATCCAGCTCGATCAACGTCTCGGCCATGGTTCGGGCCTGGGTGATCAACAGCCGGGGGCTGAGCCAGATGTGCGGGTCGACACCCTGACCGCGATCGGTGCGATTGTCCTCCGCTGCGCCTGCGCCGGTCTCCTCGTGATGCTCGTCCATGGCGCGCAGCGTGATTCCGCGGCGCACGTCAACGACCTTGACCTTCTCCGACCGCTGGATTGCTTCGAACCACGGACCGCTTTCAAAAGGCACGCCGATTCGGAAATACACGGCGGCCTTCATGACGCCGCTCACCTGGGCATCCGTGGGCTGGTAGGTGGCCGGGCTCTCCCCCGGCCGCACCAGGGTGATGATCTTCGTCTCCGCTGCGACGAGTTGCTCGGCCAGCCACGCCTGGGGCGTGATGCTTACGGCGATCGTGATCCGATCGTCGTCCTCCGCCGCGGTGCGCTTGCCGCAACCGCAGAAGAGCGCGCCGAGAAGGCAGGCCGCCAGAAGGAGAGAGCCGGCGCGTTGCATTCGGCGCCTCCGAGGCGACGCACCGGTATCGATCTCCCTTTTCCCGGCACCGTGACTGCGGCCGATTCGAGACATCCCGCTCCGACAATACTCTGCGATCGAGAGGTCGGTCAACCGCGCCGCGGCGTCCGGCGTCCGGTGGGGCGGCGGCGAAAAAAAGGCCCGGTGGAGGCAAGCCTCACACCGAGCCCTTCCGGGGGCCACGATTGATGTAAAGATCCTACCACAGTTTGTCAAGCGAGGCCAGCGGCAACGGAGCAATAACCCATCTTTTCTGCCCACCCGTTGTTGCCATGGCCGGGCACGCCGTCCTTCCTTTGCGATACGCTGGTCCCCTATGAACGCTGCCGGCCTCCTGGTGAGTCTGCTGCTGACCGCGATTCCGCCGCTAACAGAGGACCAATACATCCGCCTTTCGACGGCTTACGACGGGCGCGACCACCGGGAAGAGGCCTTCGCCGCCCTTCTGGAGAACGCCGAGGCCTGGTCGGAGGGGGTAGGAGACGCCCCCGTACGGCTCAGCGGCGATATATACGCCATGATCGCCGCCCCGGATGAGTATCGCGGCGAACTCTACAGGATCGTCGGCGCGATCCAGCAGCGAACGCGGCTGGATGGGCCTTGGGAGGGCGTCTGGGAGTGGTTTGTGCGGGACGATTCCGGCCGGCCGCTCATTGTCTATGTCACGGGGTTGATGCCGGAGGATGATGTCCACTTCCGCGACGGCCGTCGTGTCCTCATCTACGCCCGCTATTACAAGCGGGTCGACGCCGTCGCCCGTGACGGGCAGTTGCGGAGCTACGCGGCGTTCGTCGGAGCTCATCCAAGCCCGGCATCCACGGCGGCGAGCGGCGCCTCTTCATTCTCCATCGTCCTGGCCCTGGCCGTGCTCCTGCTGGTCGGGCTCATCGTGGTCCTGGTGCTGGTGTTCGTGGTGGCCCGTCGCCAGCGCTCGCGGCGGCCGGCCCGGCGCGCGCTGCCCGGCGCAGAGGGCGACGCGATGGCGGTAGACGATGGCGGCCCTTTGCCCGATGATCCCGCAGAGGCGCTGGCGGAACTGAAACGCCGCGCGGAGGCCGATCAGTGATGCAGACCATCGACGTGGTCCTTCCCACGCAGAGCCATCAGATCCGGATCGAGCCCGGTCTGCTGGCGCACCTGGGCGAAGCGGCCCGCGAAGTGGCCCCCCATGAGCGGGCCCTTTTGGCGGTGGATGGCAACGTCATCGAGCCGCACGGACGGGTCGCCCGGGAATCGCTGGAGGCGGCCGGATATGAAGTGCTCGTGCACGAACTGGTCGCTGATGAGAAGAGGAAGACGCTTCAGACCGTGCAGGGCCTTTATGCGGCGATGCTGGCGTTCCGCCTGGAACGCCGCAGCCCCGTGATCGCGTTGGGAGGCGGGGTGGTGGGTGACGTGGCGGGCTTCGCCGCGGCGACCTACCTCCGCGGCGTGCCCCTGCTGCAGGCGCCCACCACGCTCCTGGCCATGGTGGATGCCTCGATCGGGGGCAAAACGGGCGTGAACCATCCGCTTCCTTCTGATTCAGCGCATGCTCCGGAGCTGGGCAAGAACCTCGTCGGCGCGTTCTGGCAGCCCCGCGCGGTGGTCATCGATCCGCTCGTGCTGGCCACCCTGGCGCCCCGGGACTTCCGCTGCGGGCTCGCCGAGTGCATCAAGCACGGCGTTCTGGCGGATGCGGGCCTGTTCACGTTCATCGAATCGAACATCAAGCGCATCGGCGAGATGGATGTGGATGTGCTGGCCGAGCTGATCGCGCGCAGCGCGCACGTCAAGGTGGCCATCGTGCAGGAGGATGAGCGTGAAGCCGGTCGGCGGGCCCTGCTCAATCTCGGGCACACCTTCGCTCACGCCATCGAGCCGATCGAGGCGCTGGACCTCAAGCACGGCGAGGCGGTGGCGATCGGCCTGTGCGCCGCCGCCCGCTGCGCTGGCGAGACCGGCCGGCTTGACCGCGACGTCGAAGAGCGCATCGCCCGGCTCCTGGCCGATGCCGGTCTGCCCACCCGCCTGCCGCGGCCGGTCGAGATTGAGCGGCTGATCAACACGATGGGCTATGACAAGAAGGTCGCCGGCGGAACGATGAGGCTCATCCTGCCCACCGCGCTGGGACGGGCCCGGATCGTTTCCCACGTGCCCGAGCAGGTGATTGTCTCGGGCTGGCGGGCCGTCGGCGCGGCGCCCGGTTCATCCAGGGGGCAGCAGGCCTGCTGAGCGACCATGGCGCAGGGAGCATCAGGACGGATCGAGCAGGCGCATGCGCCATCGCCGGCGTGGCGGTGGTTGATCGTCGCCTGCTCGATGGCGGCCCTGTTGTGGGTCGTGATGGCCCGCGTGCTCGGGCCGAGCGATCTGTGGGATCAGACCCAGCCGAAGACCGTCGCCTACACGACGGACATCATCGTGCATGGCCGCTGGCTGCTGCCGCGCGAGCGCGGCGAATACCCGGCGACGAAGCCGCCTCTTTATAACTGGCTGGCCGCGCTGGCGGTGAGATGGCTGGGCTGCGCCAGCGAGGTGGGCCACAAGCTGCCCAGCCTGGCGGCGATGTGCCTGTGCTGGCTGGCCATCGTGCGCCTGGGGCGGGCCGTCTTCGGCGCCCGCGGGGCGGGCGGCGAGCTGGTCGGCTGGCTGGGCGGGCTGGCCTTTGCCGCCAACTACGCCATCTTCAAGCTCGGCTACCTCGCCCGGCCGGACATGCTCCTGACGCTCTGGCTGCTGCTGGGCTGGATCGCCGTCACCTGGCTCCTGATCGAGGCGGGTGACGACGGCTCCCTCGGGGCCACAGACGCCGGGAGCAGGCCCGCGGCGAGGCGGCGATGGCTGGCGGCGGCGTTCTGGCTCTGCGTGGGCCTGGCCGGCCTGACCAAGGGGCCGGCGATCCTGCCCCTGCTCGTGTACGCCGTCATCGCGGCGCGGCTGATCGGGGGACGCTGGCGGGCGATCAACGCCCTCTACTGGTGGTGGGGATTGCCGGCGAGTCTGGTCGTGATTGGAGCGTGGGTCTGGGGCGTCTGGCGGGTCGATCCGGGCCATCTCTGGAACAAGCTGTGGATGGCCGAGATCGCCGGCCGTGTCACCGGGACCGGCACGGAGGGTGCGGACGGCGGGCCCCTTGAACTGCTCACGGGCGCGCCGAACATGGTGGTTTATTACCTGCTGCGCTTCCTGCCCTGGTCGGTGCTCTCGATCCTGGCGATGGCGGTCCTCTGGCGGCGCGATCGGGCCGGCGGGCCGCGGGCCTGGCGCGGGCTTGGGACGGCCGGAGCGATCCTTCACGGCTCGGCCCTCTTCGTGGTCATCGTCGTCGCCCTCTACACGCTCAGCGCCGGCAAGCGGGCCGATTACATCGCCGCGGCCTTCGGGCCGGGCTCGATCCTCGCGGCGTGGTGGCTGGTGCATGGAAGACCGCGGTTGGCTCTTCGAGCCCCGGTCCTGGCGCCGGCCGCGGCGGCTCTCGTGCTCCTGGCCCTGACCCTGCACAACCAGTGGCAGCCGGCCGCGCCGTGCAGGGATTTCGCCGCCAACATTGAGTCTTTCGCCCGGCAGGCGCGGCAGCGGCTTCAGGCCGAGCCCCGGCCCGTGGCCTTCTGGTCGACCGGTTCGACGCACCTCCAGTCGCTGCTCGGCCTGAACGAGCCGGACGGTCAGGACGTGACGCTGGAGCTGATCGATCGCGGCGAGCCGTGCTGGGTGGTCGCCGGCCAGAAGCGACAGGCGCCCAGCACGTTCGAGGGCTGGCTGCCCAAGCACCGCGACGGCGTGCGGGTCACGGCCGTGCTGCGCTCGGCGATGATGCCGCGGGCGGTGGGCTGGCGGGAACAGGTGACGCTCTATCTCGTCGAGCCGGCCGAGGCGCCGACGCCGCCGACGGATTGATGCCGGACCGTCGGCAGGCGTTGCGTATTCAAGCCCTCCGAGCGGCGGTTCCGATAAACACCACAGCGCAGCGCCGGCTGGATGCCTGCGGTGACCATGGTTTCGTCATTGTCTTGAAGCGCCGAGGAAAAGGGCGGCGTCGTGCGAACTATCGCCGTCGTTAATCAAAAGGGTGGATGTGGGAAGACCACCAGCGCGATCAGCCTGGCGGCGGTCTACGCGCGGCGCGGCCTGCGCACGCTGCTGGTGGATATCGATCCCCAGGCGCACTGTGCGGCGGGTCTGGGCGTGCCCGAGAAACGCATCGAGTACTCCATCGGCGAGGCGATGATGGCCGTGCCCGTCGGCGAATTCGACCGGGCGGCGCTCATCTGGGAGGTGGCGCGGAACCTGGATCTGGCCCCGAGCACGATGCGCTTGGCGGCGCTGGAAGCACCGGGAGGCGGTCTCCACGAGAAACCTGACAAGGACTGCCGGCTTCAGCATGTCCTTGAGAAGCTGGCCGGGCACTATGACCGATGCCTGATCGATTGCCCGCCGATGATCGGGCTGTTGACGTTCAACGCCCTCCGCGCGGCGCGCGAAGCGGTGATCCCCGTCGAAACCGGCTACTTCTCGCTCAAGGGCGCCGAGAGACAGTGGGAGACGATCCAACGGGTGATCAGGCGTCTGGGCCGGCCTATCGCCTGCCACCTGCTGCCCACGCTTCATGATCCGAATCTGGAGCTGGCCCGGGACATCCTGGCGGCGCTCCGCCGGCGATTCGCCGGACAGATCCTGCCCGTGGTCATCCACGAGCATGATGAGCTCCGCGAGGCGGCGAGCATGGGACAGGCGATCGTCGAGTACGCGCCCGAATCGGCGGCTCGACTGGAGTACGAGGCCCTGGCGGACTGGCTGGAGGAGCATCCCGTCCAGCCGGCGGCGGAGATCGAGATCGTCCGATGCTCCTCGGTGGCGGGGCAGCCGGCCGAGTGGCAGGGGGGCGCTCCGGTGGCGAGGGTTGCATCGACGGCGGCCCACGCGCCGTCCGGCCCATCTCAGGCCGTCGGGCAAGGCCCGCCTCGCTCCGACGGCGGCCGGGCCGCCGAACTTGTCGAGCGCCTGCGCCGGCTGACCGTCGCCGGCCCCGAGGCCGTCGAGCTGGCTCCATCACAGCGGCCGGATCCCACGTCCGGCGAAGCGGCGGCGTGCGATCAGTCGGACCCCGAGGATCGCCAGGTCGTCCATCCCGAGGCGCCGGAAGGACGCGGGCACGTCGCCCACGTCTACGGGGCGCGCTGCACCAGCCGGGGCGTGCTCTTTGTCCAGCCCAGCGCCGGCGAGGAGGAAATCTGCGTGGCGGGCGATTTCAACGGCTGGTCGCCCACGCACACGCCGCTGCGCCCCAACCGGGAGCTGGGCGTGGCGGAGGTCCTCGTTCCCGTCGCCCCCGGGCGACATCAGTATCGGCTCGTGGTCGGCGGACAGTGGCGGGCCGATCCGTACAATGATCAGCGACAGGCCAACGAGCACGGCGAATTCAACAGCATCGTCGTGGTTCCCGAGCGGCAGGTGGAGACATGACGCAAACGATGGATCCATTTGACGAGCTGGCTTCGATGTTTCTCACCGACGTCGATCTGATGCCGCCGCGGGAGGCCGGCGGGACGACGCAGACGATGATCGAGCTTCTCGTGGTGGGCCATCTGCCCGTGCGGGCCGGGCTGTGGCTGACGCCCTATGCCGATGCGGTGGCGCGCCGCGTGGGCACGACGGTGCTGGTGCGGCTGGATGGCGATGAGCCCATGATCCAGGTTCTGCGCGGCGATGAGGGCTGGCCGCCGGCCGAGGAATGCCGCAACCTGCGCGAGGCGATCCTCAATCTCGGCGCCTCGGTGCGGGCCTGGATTGTCCGCCCGTCGGCCCGGACCGCGACCGATGAGTTGCTGGCGCCGCAGGCGGATCGAGTCACCATCCTCAGCAGCGCCGATCAGGCGGCGGTCGTCAACGCCTACCGCCTGGTCAAGGATCTGGTGGAAGCGGCGCGCCAGAGCGTCGCTCAAGTGCCGAGCCTCGGCCTGGCGGTGATCGGCGCCCAGCGCGACGCGGCCGACGATGTGGCCCGGCGACTTGACCGCACGACCGGTCAGTGCCTGGAGGTCTCGGTGCCGCTGCTGCTGTGCCTTCCGCGGATCGATGCGGCGGTTCGGGCAAGCTGCCTGCGGAGCTTTCCGGGCCAGGCGCGCCCGGCCCTCGATGAGGTGCTGGCGTGGATCGAGGAGGCGCGGTCCAGAGAACGCGTAGCGATGGGGCCGGGGCAGAGAGAGGCTGTCGCAGCGACCAAACCGGGGCGGCGCGAGGAGCCGCCACCGCTGCGAAGCGCGGAGGCCGAGCTGCCTGCGGCCCATGACGAAGCCGCTGAACTCGCCGAGCCGGCCCTGTCCGGCCTCGAAGTGCCGCCGTCCGTGGAGGATCTGATTGACGGCACGGCGCCGAAGCGCACGATCAAGCTCGCACCCAAGGCGGCCGCCGAACTGGAGCCGAAGGAGCCGGCCCGATCCGGTGAGCCGGATGAGGAGGGCAGGCCCGTGCCGCTGGCCAGCTACATCGCCGCTCTGACGCCTATCATCCCGCGCTGCCCCGGTCATGAACGCGTCGAGCTGGCGGTGGACAAGGAGGGGCGCATCCACCTGTTGGGGCGCGAAGAGACGTTGCGCGACCTGCCCGTGGTGACGGCCTGGGCCCGGGCACACCGCCACCTGCTGGCCCTTGCCTGCCCGGACCACCACTTCGAGCCGGCCGGCGAG
>Ga0272441_10008450_pt1 | contig 16289 bp, 22 predicted proteins | sample SSMProp6N_FD_193582 | JGI IMG/M metagenome (GOLD analysis project Ga0272441, IMG submission 193582) | Marine sediment archaeal communities from Little Sippewissett salt marsh, Falmouth, MA, United States - SSM-Prop-6N | ecosystem: Environmental > Aquatic > Marine > Wetlands > Sediment ... | reverse complement strand
TCGGTTTGTTTTGGCGACCAAGCTCTAACAAAAGAAGTGAGAGGGGACTTTAACCTGCCGGCATAAACTTCCTTAATCATCTGACCGACGGTAAAAGAGTTAAGTGGGCCGATACCGCCAGTTAGTCTAACTTCTTGGATTTTGCTTGATAGTTTTGCTGTCATTTCAACCAGCTCACCAAGGCCTGATTTGTCGTTGGTAAAGATTGAGTTAAGTGAATCGGCAATAGATGGAGGGGCTGAATAGTTGCTGACAATTTCCCTGTCTGCCATCGTCATAGTAGCTTTGGGGAGATATGGTGCTTCGATTTGTTTCCAATCAGCTGGGGCTTCACTAGAAGGCACTAAATAGCCTGTATCTAAGAGCTTGGCCATTAGTCTCTTGTTAGCCACTGATTTGCTTAGTTTGTATCGATAATCAGCGAGTAGCTGGCCGGGGTGTGTGTAGCGTGGGGTTAGCCCCAGTTCTAAACCTTCCTGATAATTTGGGATCCTTCTTTCTTGGGCAAATGCTGGTTTAGTTCCTAGACCTCTAACTTTGGCGTCAATCTGTCCGGGTGTTTCCTCCCAAACCTGTGGCATATAGTCTTTTCTGTAGCCTAGATCAACCCCATTCTTTTGAGCTTGGTCGTAATAGAAGTCTAAAAGCTTTCGTGTCTTCTTAATATCCGGGGCGTATTTCTCAACATCGAACTTCAGCTTTCTAGCATTGGCTGGGGTTGGGTCTTGCATGTATTGGGTCAACTTCCAGCCTGTCTCGGCATCAATGTTGGAAAAGTCTTTAGCTAAAACATTAGCCTTCACTTTGCCTTTCATCAGTTTGGTGTTCCATTCCGTCATCATTTCCTTAATGTTGTCCGGGGCGTTGTTTAATGGCTTAAGGATTCGATTGATTAGCTGTTTGATTGGCTTCTTGCCTACCTCATACTCGTGTAATTCTCCAAGGGTGACGATTCTGTCAATGTCAGCTCTGTCATCGAACTTGTAAGACTCCTGTTTAGCTTGTTTTAAAAGTGGGTTGTCGACGGTGGGATCTTGTGAATAGCTACCAGCACCACGCTTGGCGGTGAAGGGTTCTTTCCTGTTACGTTTGGGAGAGTTGGGATCTTGTTTTTCCCAAGGTAGTTTTTCTTCTCCAAACACATACTTAGGATCAACACCACCACGTTGAGAGTATTGACTGCCACCAAACATATTCTTCATGGTCTTCTGAAAGGCTATTTTAGCGTCCATAATTAGTTGGGGGTTGGCGTCAATGCTGGCCCTTTTAGTAAAGGCTAAACTGCCAAAAAATACGTTACCTAAGAAGTTACCCGGAAGGTTAGACCACCACTTTTCTAGAAACTTTCTTTTATCTTCTTCATCGAAGGCTGAAAACCATGTCGTCTCCGTCCCTGTTTCTACCATCGCTCTTAAAAATAAGTCTTTGGCTGTTTTGGTGAGTAGAGCTTTGGTGTCTGCTCCCATCTTGGCTTGGTTTTTTAGAAGTTGGCCAGTTAAATCCAACTGTCCTGACGTTGTGCCTTTGAGTTTAGGTATAAAACTTCCTATCTTGTCGGCTATAAGGTTGGTTACGGAAAGTTGCCATGAGTTGGAGAGACCCTGAAGTGCTGATTTGTCTAGATCTTGGGTTAAGGGATTGCCTGATAAAGCATTACCAGCTAGCCCCATGCCGGTACCAAGTAAAGTTCCCTGAATAGCACGCCTACCAACATTTACGGCCATATTTGGCCCACCAAGAGGAGCAGTGGCTATGGTTCCGGATATTGATTGTCCTACCTTTCTAGCTGTTTTTTCTCTTTGAGTGGTAGGTTGGAATAATTGATTATAGGAAGGGTTGAGATATTGAGTGGTTTTATTGGCTAAACCGATGGGGTCTATCATCCCCCTAAGGCCGTGTTCGGCTATGTCTGCGTTCTTACCAAACAAGACTGAGGCGTTGCGTGGGGCTTCGTTAATAAAGCCAAACGGTGAGTATTGAATGGGTTTGGTTTGAGATAGACGTTGCTTTGCTCCTTCGTAACCACCCGGGATAGCAGACTCTACCTTTTGAGATATAGTCGAGCCGATATTTTTAACCAGTTGATTGTAGGGTTTAGCTTGCCATTGAGCGTAGCCCTGCTTAGCACTTTGAAGGACGTTTTGACCAGCACTTCGAACTGTTGATACTGGCTTGGAATTGACTAGCTTGCTAAGGGCTGTTTGAAAGAGTTCGTTGAATGAGGGCATTAAACCTCCTCATCAAGTCCGTAATACTGTTTATATGTTGAAGGCAAACCAATTTGGCCCTGGGCGCTACCTATATCGCTAACTTGCCCCGTGGTTTTATCAAATACTTTAGTTGTGCCATCAACGTCGACTGTGGAGTAGCTTGATTTGGTTGGGGCATAGGTCTTGTATTTAGCCATTGCTTGAATTTCCTGGAGTCTGTAGGCAAAATTCATCTCAGCTAATTCCCGCTGGTATGAAAGTTTATCCTGCCATTCCTGAGCTGTTGCTTGAGCCTTCATAATCGAATCACGGAGGTTGGTTAGTAGGTCTAGTCGTCGAAGCCCTTTTTCGGTCATTAGTCCTGCTTTACTTTGAGCAATTTGAAGCATACCGGCATTAAAAGCGTCTTGAGATTTTCGAATTGCTTCGTCTTTTGCCAGATTAAGCTGGGCTACATTTTGCTTATAAGCTCTCTCGGTGTCGGCTTTTGATCGTTCCCACTCTGCAATGTTGTTCATGTAAGTTCTTTTGGTGTCTCCCATTTGTCGCTGTTGTTCCAAACCCAAAAGAGTATTGACTGCCTCACCTGCGGATGAAGAACCACCAAATCGCTGTCTTGCTCCTCGGCGTAACTCATCGTATAACCGGCGTGATTGGTCGAGTACGTTTTCTTTTTCATCCCAAAGTTTTCGCTGGGTTAACTCGGATTGTTCTTGAGCACTTTTCCAATCTCCCTCTTGTTCGCCTCGGCGTAAAGAAAATTGATCTTGAATGGCTTTTTCGGAAGCGGGTTGAGCATCACGAAGGTATTGCTCTTGTTGACCTAAAACATCCATAGCTGGCTGATAGGCTGAATTTAAATCATTAGTTAGTTGTTGAGCTAGTTGTTCTTCGGAAAGTTGACCATTAGCACCTGTTCCGATTGTGGGCTGGGGCTTTCCCTTTGCCACCCAGTCGTTATATGCCTCCTGTCTTCCCCATCCAGGATAAACCTGGTTGTAAATATCGTCAAATGAAAGTTCGCCTGAGGTGTTGTTTGTCGGTTGGGGGGTGGTTGGTTGAGGATTGTTATTCGTTGTAGGGCTAGTGGTTGTTTGGGGATTTCTTAGCCAATAGTCTTTCTGACCTTGAATATAGCCAGCTTGTTCATTTACGTCACTTCCTGAATAGCCAGTAGAAGGATTATTAAAACCCATGTTCCAGCCTTGATTCCAGTAAGTGTCGGCGTCACCTGTGCCTGTGGCGGCTACACCAGCATTTAGAGGTTCTGAGAAATTGCCCTGTAGTTGAGATAGAGTAGGAGCAATGTTTTGATTTTGTTGCTCGTCGTAATATGCGTTAGCAAATGCCATTATTTACCTCCCTCTGGAAATTGTTTCTTCGGGTTGCGGTTTTGTTTTGCTAGAAAAGCTAAATGTTTCTTGCTTGGTAAACCCTTTTTAATTGGGGCATCCGGAGCTGAACCTTTAAGCGATATGATTCGAAATACTTTTGATTTAGTCATACCCTAGCTTAAAAATATGACTGGGGGGTTATCCACCTATTTTTCTATTTAGTGTCCGTAAGGTGTCCTGTCTATATGTTGATGAAATGTGTGCTTTCAACCAAAGCTTCGGCACATTTCTTAGGTTCTCTTACTCCACCGGGGATTGTTAAAGCCCTGATAAAATCATGAATTAGTTTCTGTTCGTCTAATCGTGCCTGAACATCGTTAGATGAATGTGCAAACTGATCTTGGATAATATCAAGACGTTCTAAAACGGCGTTCTCGGTCATGATTGTCGATGGTGAAATAGGATTTGGGTTGGTCATTGTTTTAATGCTGAATCAATAAGTCTCTTTTCTGTATCTGACAAATATTCATAATTTGCCGGGCGTTCCTTTGCATTCATGACTGACGCCTTGGGTGTGGGGATCTCGGACTTTACTTGCTTGGCTAATCTATCAAGGGCGGATTGGGCTTGCTCTTGTCTCGCCTGTCTTAAATCATAAAAAGATTGGCTCTCCTTGGCTCTTTCCTCCATGTTCAACTGGCGTTGAGTTTTAACCTGTTTCCAACTGTGCTTTTTGTTTGTCATGGCTTTGGCTTCGTTTCTTTGTCTCTCGAAGCGAGTGGCCACATCTTCTCTAATAAATTGGCCGTCTTTGAAGCCGGTGACAGTGGATCGGCTTAACTCGTTGGCGTGAATCTGTTGCTCTGTAGTTAGAGGTGTTTTTGTGTTGTTTTTGTTTGGCATATTGTTTATTTAATTTGTAATTTGTTAATAAAAAACTCTTGTTTGTCTTGTAATTCTTTTAAGACATTGAGGGGTATGTCGGACTTATAAACCACTAGACAATCGAATAGTGCGATTAGCGGATTAAAGGGTCTGCCATCTTCGGTGACCGCACTATTGGTTTTCTTATCGTAACTAACAATCCATACCTGCTTACGACTGGCCATAACCTCCAAGGCTTCAAGTAAAGCTTTTAATGTGTTATCCATTGATTGCCTCCTGTTTAGATTCTAATAATTGTTTTGATCGTTTCTTATCTGCCTGCCATTCACCGAACTTCTTCTCTAACACCTCGTCAAGCTGATCATCTGATAGGTTGTCGTAAGGGGAAACGGTCATGTTTACTGACTGCTCCTGTTTATCTTTCCATCCCATGTTGTTCTTGGCAAAGAAAATAGAGAAGGCCGGGGCGTAGCCACCTTTTAGGGCGTTTGTGATCAAAATATGCTCTTGGGCGGTCTTTCCCTTTTTAATAGCAACGGAAAACTTTGGGTATACCTTACGCCATTCATTCAAAGTATCTTTGGAAACACCGATCTTTTTAGCAAAGCCGGCAAGTGTTGGAAGATCTGCTGGGATAAATTTAATCTTTGTCTCGACGACGCCTTTTTTTTGTGTCTCAACTGGTGTCTCAAAATGAGGCTCAATGTTGAAATATTTAATAGCTTGATCGCAATATTCTGGTTTGTACTTGGAAGGCCTGCCCCCTAAGTTTTTTTGTTTGCTCTTTGCCATGTCTTTTTTGTTGAATCTGTAAGATTATATTTGTTGCTTTTGGGTGTCTTTTTAGCTTTGGGTTTAGTTTCCCTGTCGGCGTGTAATAATTCCTTGTCTTTTTTAGGTAATTTTGTACTAGGCTTGGTTTTTTTGGGCTTTAAATCGTCGCTAACAAGGGGTTTTTTTGTCTTTTTAGGCTTGGTTTTGGGTTTTATGACCGGAAGTGGGACATCGGGCTGAATCCATCCCTGATCGGATTTTGCCACTCTGCCAAAATGTTTGACAAGGATAATTTGACTTAATCGAGACATCATCGTTTCGAAATCTTCGTTGAAGCTTTGTGATATTTGGTATGTGTTTTGGGAATGAGGGTTTTCTTTGAGATATTGGATATATTTAAAAAGTTTTTCTTCAAGAAAAGATTTTTGAATAGCCATCTCTGCAAGAATTGCATGAACGGTAATCTGTGGTCGACATTTGTCACAAACAGCGTGTCTAGTCCCTGTATGATCAAAAATCAGGCTGGCTGGTTTCTTAATTTTACAAACTTCACATAGCGACATTTGACTCCTCCCCTATTGCTTCAATGAACTTATATTTTTCGTAATCAGTGCTATTGTCGTAAATCTTGCCTAAATACTCGGTACTGCCTTTTTTCTTAGCAAAGCCGTAATACCTCAGCAACATTTTGACGTTGATACCCGTCTTCTCCATCCAGCAGGCTTCGCAAAAAAACTTAGCTGGGGCGGCAAGGGGGTGATTAGACTTCCATAGATGAACAGTCCTGAAACGTTTTTTACAGCCGTGGCATTTTGAAAACTTATGCTTCATTTTTGATTTCATCAATTAACTTTTTCCCAAATTCTTTTTCAATTTCAGCGTCAATTTGCTTGATTTGTTTTTTTGTCATCTTTTTACGGGGGGGCTTGCCGTCTCGAATGTCTTTGAGTTTTTGATGATAGTCTTTCACCATCAGGTTGTTATTCACTTCTCTAAAGATGGGGTAACAATCAAGGCAAATTTTAGCCGTTTGGCCGTTATAGAATGTCACCATAAAATTCCATTCGTTCTTCTGACAAATGTCACAAGTGTTGTTTTTCTTTTTCATAATTTTTTTAATTTATAAGGTCGGGGAGAAGGGGGTGGCTGGATTGTATTGCGATCCTTTCCCCCCTCCCTCCGTGGTGGGAGAGGTAGGCAGTAACAGCTGTTTCCTCTCCCGTAAATAATTGTCACAGATGTGTCTAACGAGATTACTCAAACTCCGCCCCTCTGCTTCCGCTTGTTTTTTTAGCGTTTCAGCCTGGGTTGGTCGAAAAGTAATATTGACTTGATAAGTAGTTGATTTGCTCATAGTGTAGTTTGGCTTATATGGAAAAGGGTTTGCAACTCGGTTGAATGGGTAAACTTGCATTTGAGGCCATGAAAGAGGGAGGTGTGATTTTTCCTTTCAACCACTCCTCTCTCATTCTCTGCCAGACTTTGGGCGTGATAATTCTCCCTTGCGGTGTCATAGTTTGACGGCAATAAATAAAAAGCCTAAAAGTGCCAAGACGTAAGCCACGGTTAGTTTTAGAAAAAAAAATTTCATATTCCCAACTCCCCATCTTCCTCGACCGCCTTGGGCTTCTGGTAAGCCGGAACATAACTGTCTGGCATGGGGGCGCTGATGTTGAAATCAGGGCTTGATTCCGTCTTCTTATCAGCTCGGAATAGACATATTTTTTTCTGCAAATCCTCTTTTAGAATTGCGTCTATTACTCCGTCGTTGAAAGATAAACCAATAAACTTTCGGCCGGTCTTTTTTGAGGTGTTAGTCCAGCCCGCACCTACGTTTTGATATTTCATATATCTTTTTTAATTTTTAATTTGTCGATAGCTTTCCAACATACCCGGACACTCTGGGTAATAAACCAGTCACCGATTAGGACAAGGGTTCTGCCGATGTAGTAAAGGGGATGGGATAATAATTTCACTAGTCTTTATATGAACGATTAAATCCCGACTCTTGCGGTGTGGGTGGTTCGTTGGGATCTCTAAAATTTCCTGTGTCGTCGAAGTGAAGCCTGATACCAAAGTGCGTGCGATCAAAGAATCTTGATTTGTCAACGTATAAAATGACACTTCTGTCTTCGCTTATTACTTCCACCTCTCCTCCTAATCCATTCTTTACCTTTCGGTTAATTGATAAGACAAAATCACATTTCTGGGTTAGCTTGCCCGATCCGCCTACATCTTCTCTCCTCAATATGGTTTTTCTTGCTCCGCCTTTGTTTGGTTGGGCGAATACAAACAACCACACGTCGTCATATTCTTTGGATATATCGCCGAAGGTTTTACTCCATGCTTCGGTTACTTGGGGATTAGTGTTATTGTCTGTCGTTCCCTCTAGTTCGTGAAAGTGGTCGAAGAAAAACACCCTGATCCCTTTTTGGTAATACTCCTCAAAGTCCTTTTTGAAATTAGCAGGAGTTTGATAACTCGAATCGGCCTGTCCAAAAGGGTAAATCTCAAGGGCGTCTTTTTTCATCAGCTCTTTTGCTCTCCTAGTGTCAACTCCTCCCCTGTACTGATCCAAGGTTAAGTCACTCCACGATTGCATTATCCGTGGTCTCAAGGCTTCTTCTGACATCTCCAAGGTGAATAAAACACTTTTTTTCTTGTGCTTCACAAAGAACTGACGAGCCATCCACAATGACATGAAACTTTTGCCACTTCCGGGGTTGCCTAAAATCACATACCAACCAGACGGAAACGGAAACTCCCTGTCTAGTTTTGATAATCCTACCGGGAGATAGGGTCTAGTCTCATAATCGTCAATCTCGGTGTCTGACATTTTTGAATAGATAACGGATGGAGTTTTCTGCGTGGAACTATTGTCCCGTGCAACCACTGGGACTTTTGTCCCGATGGTTACTTTCTGCAATGCCCTTGAGGTTTGATACTTAAACTCTTTTTCTGTCAGTGGTGGGTTGTAGGTGGCATTGACTCCTGCCAATACTCTCAAAGCGTCATCCTTTGGCATTTTTTGGAAGGTAGACATGGCTATCCGATAAAGACTATCTGTTCGACTGCCATCGGGTATGTCAACAAAATCCGCCATTCTTAGGGGGTCGCTGTTTTGCTCCTTTTTGTCGGAATTGAGCAATCTGACAATCTCATCTGATAAAGGTTTGAGTTTGTCGATGTTCTTGGTTGGCGACTTGATCCATGTTCTACCCTTGAATGGAGGTAATAGGCAATAACTATGCCAGCCTTTGAGGTCAACAAAAATCTCGTGGTTTTGGTGGCTGTGTATCTCTCGGTCATATTTGAAGTAGTAATGCTTTCCGCCACTTTGGGTTTTGGCTACTACAGGAGAATCAAAGCCCCACTCTTTGAGGTTGTGTTTAATCCTGTCGTCGTCTACCACCACCAATCCCGATATATCACCGGTGACGACTGCTAACCACCATCCTTTGCTCAACCATTCCTCTACTTCAAAAATTGTAGCTTTGGTGTCGCAATACTCTGCCCATTTTATAGGCGGTGTCTTGGTATCTGGCTTAATTGGTATAAGTGACCAGCCTAGTTGTAGGTAGGCTTTGGCGTAATCTATTGGCTTCATATAATTTTTATGTCTGGGTTTTCGTCCCGGACTTGCTCCTCATAACTTTTAATTGGTTTAATTCGGCCATCCTCCATCCCTCGCCTTATCCAGTTTCGGAGTGTCGCAACGTAATCTTTTCGCACCTTGCCAGTTGACGCCAGCCAATCAAGCATTTTTTGGTATTCATACTCTACCGTCGTCACCACCACACGTAAGTCGTTGGCAATCTTCTCCATGTCTTGCTTATTCAAATGGCGATTCTTTTTCTTTCTCTCTTTATTTATTTCTTTATTGGGTAAAGTCTGCTTAACTAGTTCAGTATCGTCTACTTTACTAGTATCGTCTACTTTACTAGTATGCGAATATTGCCCTATGTTTGGGTTAATACCTAGTTTTGAAGTTCTACCTAGTAAAGTCTGCTTAACTAGTATCGCCTTCTTAACTAGTTGATTGGTCATTTTAGTAATTGAAGGGCGTGATTTTCCTGTCGCTTTCATCAGGTAACTGATACTGATTTCGCTGGATTTTCTTTGATAACCATAGGTCATTCTCAATACAATAAAAGCTATGGAAAGCTCGGTGGCTGTTAGATTAGTCCGGCACAAAGCTTCGATTATATCGTTGGGAATTTGTGTAAATTTAGATTTCGATTTCACCATCTTGGCCTCCATTTCTTAAACTACTGATTCCTCCAAATATTTCTTTCTTCAACTTCTGTACCCATCGGCCGTTGTCACTGGCGTTTACCATCAATTCCCCTCTCCTGTAGTCGCTGTAAAGCTCCAAAGCTGTCTGTCTGGGGGTTAGACATATATTCTTTCTGCCATTTCCTGATTCTTTCAAGCCGTCAAACAAAACTTTTCCAGTCGCCAACAAAGCCGAAGCCGTGGAAACATCCGTGGTGGTAAAGTGGTCTTTCTCTATTTCTTCCATAATTTTTTCTAAATTTTTAATTGCCTTTTTTGGCTATATACTATTTTCTGATAAACGGAATACCCTATTCAACACCATAGAGAAAACTATGTTTTGGGCTTCTTTTTAGGCTTGTGCTTGACAACTGGTTATCAAAAGGCTTAAAATAAGATATGCAAACAATTAGCATTGGGCTGTGTAACGTCAAGCAAATCGCAAAAGCTAAAAACGTCACCCCCCAAACAATCTGGCAATGGGACAAAAAAGGTCTGTTGGAAGAAAACGGAATAACAAAAGCCGGGAAAAATTTTTATCTAGCCATGGGTGAAACTGTCGCCAAAAAGCTGATTACCGTCATCTATACCCCAAAAGAATTTGCGACAAAAACTAACATCCCCTTGATCAAGATATACCGTGATCTAAAAAAGGGAGAAAAAGTCTTTATGGCAAACTATCACTCACTTCCCATAAAATTGGGTAGTGGCAGGTCTTCCAAGTACGCCATTATGGTTTATTCCTATGGCAATCACTTGATTTGTCCCCGGCCCGTTACTCGTTCACCAAAATATGAAAAAAAGGAAAAATAAGAAAAAAACAGAAGAAACAAGCCTGAAACTTAATCGTCTAAAAAAGATCCTCCTAAAAGCCAATCAGAAGGCCGGAAAAGGAAAGAATGTGATCAACCAGTGGTCGTTTTAGTCCTTCCTCTTCCCCACGTCCCACCCGGCTACCAAAAACTTAAATTCCTTCTCTATCATTGTTTTTATAAACCTAGCGTTACCGGCAAAACCCCACGATACCCTCCCCAGCTTGGTAAAAACTAACCGGCCTTTTCTTTTCTTTATCCATCCAGCTTTAATCAAAAAGTTGACGCTCTTTTTGGCGGCGGCTAAGTGTTTGGCACTCAATTTGCCATCGTTGTAGTAGTCCCTTATGTCGTCAAATTGGATATAACCTGTTTGCTCAATTTCCCCTAAAATCCAATTAAGTTGCCGGGCGTTGTGCTTCATAACTTAGTCTAACAATGGCAAAAGATGGTTTACCACTAGATACCATCCAAAATACTCGCCGACGAACAATTTTCCTAATTGTGAGAGGGCGGGTTTTTGGTGGTTGTCTGTTTCAAGCAACTGTCAATTACGGTATCTGACAAAAGCGTGGCGATTTTTATGGTAGCTCTCACCTCTTCGTCTGTCATTCTTCTCCCCTCCCCTTTCAATAACTTCCTTGCCCTTTTTACATCCATTCTTAATATTACGCCATAGGTGTTAAAATTAGCCAATGGCGGTTATTGCTCGGTTATTCAATCCCCTCCCCTATTCAATAGGGGACTGGTTATTTGTGCCTATAATATCAATTTTGGGGACAGACACCCCCGATAGGGGACTGGTTTTATAAGAAAAATGAATAGATGTATAGTTTGTAAAAAAAAGACAAAAAGGCCTAAATTTTGCTCTGACCGGTGTCAACACGAACATTGGAAAAAGACCAACCGAAAAAAATACTTAGAGGGGAAAAAAGAGTACCGAAAAAAGAGCCGAGAGAAAATCAATGCTTATCAAAGACAACGACGTAAAGAATTAAGAAAAGCGGAACTAAAAAAGAAACTGGCAACACTAGAAAAGGCCATTAAGAGAATTAAATAATGCCGATATCAAGAATTATGATCATCGCCGGTCTTGTCCTGATCGGTGTTTGGGTGGTTATCAGAAGGAAAGATTTTTAGTCGGTGAGGAGGTCGAGGTGGTTACGGATATAGGCTTCTGATTTACCAATCTCACGAGCCAAATTTCTAATCCCTTCATCCTTCGTTTCCCCCGATTTGGGAGCGTTCGGTAGAGAGTTGCGTACGGCGTACGCAAGTAACTTACTCAACCCTCTAGCGGCCTCCATGGCAAAGATTACCTTTCAGATAGAATCATGCGACTGGGGCGAGCTAGTAAAGTCTATTGGCCAAAAACTTTGCCAGTGGTCTGGTTATCCTCGCCGGCATTTTTATTCCAGCCTCTTTCTCAAAAAGCCCAAGTATATTTTTAGCCTTCAAAACCTTGTCTATTCTTTTTCTCGGCTCGATTTTGTTGTGGCACGATTTACAAACATTCAAAAAGTTAGTTTCTGATTCGTCTCCCCCGTCCCTTCTTGGTTTTACGTGGTGCCGGTGTAATAAGCTGATAGTCGTTCTTTTGTCGCAAACAGCACAAATTGGTTGCTCTAAATAGCCAGCCTTAACCATTTCCCGATAATATTTTGATACCCCAGCTTTGCCCAAACCAGTAGAATCCGCCAAATCTCTTACTGTTGGCCATATCCCCGAAGCCCTAAACAAATGATAGGAAATAAGAATCGATAGTTTCGGGCCTTTAAGTGGTGCCAGTTGCTTTAATAGCCAGCTCCGACTAACGATCCAGTTTTTGTTTTGATAGATGTTTTTATCCATATATATTTATATCTTCTTTTAGATTCTTAATTATTAGCTTCTTATTTATTAGTGTGAAAATTTTACAATTCATGAAGTGTAAAAAGTACAATTCAGCAAGCTAAAATTTGAGGGTATACACATCTGTCTTCCCCCATCCCCTTCTTGTAACTTTGATTAGCTTCGCTTCTATAAGGCTTTTTTTGTATTTGATGATTGTCTTTGGTGTTATCCCTAAATCTTTGTGAATTATGTCCAATGAGGGGAAGCAATCTTTTTTTTGAAAACACCGGGTTAGTAAATACCAGTAAAGAAGCTTAGCAACCGGCTCAAGTTTGGTGTTATAGAGAATCTTGTTGCTGATTGATACATATCCCCTATTTTTCCAGCCTCTTTCAAGCACCAGCACCGCTTGTGGTTTACGATTGGTTACTATGTCTTTAATATTATCCATCGTGATTGCTTGCTATCATGCTTTCAAGCTTTCAATAACTAAATCTAAAATGCTATTTTTGCCGTTCTGTTTGTAATCCTCCATCAACCAATTTATGGCAATTCTGGCGACTTCATTCTCTGATAACCGATACCCCTGCTTCTTATAAGTGTAGATAACGTCCTCCAACTTTGATTTTTCTTCTGTTGTTAGTCGATGATAGGAGGTTTCTTTGCCGGTTTCTTTAACTGCTGACCGAATCAGTGCTATCACGCTATCATGATTGATTGATTGCTCGCTTTCTTTCTTGATTGGGGTATTACTTGCCACTTTCCTCTTTATCGTGCGTTTGGGGGGCTTAGATGAAGCCGTAGGCATAGGTTTAGGGGTAGGGGAGCGGGTGAAAAGGCTACTTCCACCGCTTAACTCATTAACCATCGTGTCGGGGATTACTTTTTTGGCCATATTTCCTCCACTAATCTCTTATAACTTAAAGCACCTTTTGAATTTGGGTTATAAGCAAAAATGTCTTGTTTCTGAAAGTGGGCGTCTCTTAGGTCGGTGTTTCTTGGGATGATGGTATTGAATACCGAGCCGGAGTAAGTTTGTCTAAGTATCTTTAAACTCTCTCTGCTGTTGACTGTTGGATCGGCCATCACAAACAACATTCCTAAAAGGTCAAGGGTGGGGTTGTAGTATTCCCGGCACTCTGCAAGGGTTTTGCTAAGCTGGACGACACTATCAAGCTCGAAGTAACCCGGACTAACAACAACCAAAATTTTGTCTACTGCTGTAAATGCGTTGATTGTAAGCCAGCCAAGCGATGGGGGACAGTCTAAAAAGATAAAGTCGTATCTATCAGCTATTTTATCCAGCTCTGTTTTTAGCCTTGATTCCCGGTGATCCTTAGCGATGGTAAGCTCGGTGTCGGCATTTGATAGAAGGATGTGAGAGGGGACTAGATCTAAGTTTGGGGTTTCTGTCTCATAAACTACAAGGGGCTTCCGATCAAGGATAGTGGCACAAATGGTTTCGTCTCTTTTCAGTTTCAGATATTCAGGTATAAGGACTTTGGAGGCGTTGGCTTGGCTATCAGTATCAACAAGTAGGACTTTTTTACCTTGACGGGCTAAATAAGAAGCTAGAGAGAGTGATGTTGTGGTTTTACCGACCCCGCCTTTTTGACTTGCTACAGCTATTTTCATAAGTTTTTGGGGAGTCCCTTTGGGAGTGTCCCTGTAAACTGCTAATAAATCAGTATCTGATAAAAAGAGGGGAGTGTCAAGAGAGACGGGAGAATGCGTACTCTAATCTGAGTAAGTCCTTCCGGGCCTTTTCTTCCCATCGCTTATGTTCTGTGGTGGTTTCTTGCTGGGCAATTTCCATCCAACGATACCAGTCTTTTTCAATTTCTTTGATGAGACGACGGATAGCCAACTTGCTTGGTTTTTTGTCAAAACGGTGACCAAAATTAAACAGAACTCGTGATTTGACCTTTTTGCCTTCACGGTAACTTTCCTCTATTACCCAATATTGATATTCCGCTCTCCATATTTTGGAGTCAATCATCCCGTGTTTCTGAACTTCTTTCAAATCCTCCGGTGTCTCCGCTTTCAATATCCACGTCAAAGCATGGGGCATATACACTCGGTTTTTTTTTGATCTGTAAACCTTAGCCCTTGTCTGGGGCTTTTCCATTCCAAAAAACGAGGTCTTTCTTTTTATCTTTCTTAGGTATGCCATAGTCTCATTGTAGCGTAAAATGTCCGCCACGTCAAGAGAAGACGTCGATATTATCTTATAAGCCATAAATCCCGCATGCGAGACTACCTACCCATAATTATAGCTGGTGCCTAAACACCCTAAACACCGTCGCCAAATGTAGATTGTGCGACTTAAATCTCAACATTCAAGCCCTTATACATTTTCTCAAGTGTTTGTTTGTCAAAGCCCATCTCTAAAGCTAACTTCACTAACTTCTTAGTCTCTGCCATGGTGTCGGCCATAATATCCCATTCGTCACTGTCCAAGTCGGGGAATTGAATAATCAGTTCGTCCATGCCCTCAAAACCTTTTGGGTATCTTAGCTTTAATGTTGGTTTGCCCTTCTCATCTCTGGAGTCTTCAATCAATCGCTCTTTTTTCATCTTCTTAACTTCGGTGTCTAATCCCTTTTTCTCTCTACCCCAAACACGGACAATACTGGAATACTTTGGCTGACCGGAAAAGTAAAATGAGGTAAGAACCAACTGGCGGGGAGTAAGTTTTTTGATAAAGACTTCTTGAGCCGGTGTAAACAACATTACTCTAGTTTAGAAAGAAGCGGTGGTGGTTTGGTAGGTCTAGTTGCCTCTTTGTTGTTCTAACTTCTTAAGTTTGGTAATTATTGGTTTGGCTTTCTTTACCTTTTCCGCATGGGTTAAGTCGTCATCCTCTGATATCTTTTTAAGTTTTTTATCTAGTTTATCCATATCTGATAGCCACTGGACATATTCCAGAACCTTGTCGGTGGGTTCTCCTTCAGCTATAAGCTGGTGAGCCATTTTCTTAAACTTAACCGAACTTAAGTCGTCCAACTCCTGCTCGTATGCGATGAAGTTCCGAACCTTGTTTTTGTCTTCTCCGGCTTCTACTAATTTGGCAAAGTCATCCTTATAGTCCTTTCTGATATAGACACTTGACCTGCTGGGATAAACAGGTAACTCCATGGCTCCTAAAAAGCCTTCTGCCAACGTCTTTCTGCCTTGCATGACTGATATCATGTTGCTGAAATAACCGGGAAGCATTTGCTCTGCCGTATAACCGGCCACTTTGCCCCATTTCTGGCCAGCAGTGTCGTCGTCTTCGTAAATATTGCCTCCGTACCATGTCTTACCACTGGCTACATCCGCTCCTAAATTGATACCAGTTGAAAAGAATCTGCCACCTTGTTGACCGGCGGTTTTTAAATCTCCCTTCGCCATAGCGCTTCCCATCTCAAAAGCCGTTCTGGGTAGAGTCATGACTGACGGGCCGAGTGGAATATAAATGCTGGTGTTGTCTCCCTTTGGGATCTCAAGAGAAAGTTTTTTACCACTTTTGTTGTCTTTCATTGAATGGCCAGTAAGTTTTTTATTTAGCTGGTTCATAAGTCCGTATGCTATCGCTAGACCAACCAAATGACGTCGGTTGTATTTGTACTTTGGATCAGTAATCTTAAGTACTCCCTTAACGTTGTTTATCCAGAATTGCCCCATAGCTTGGCGAAAAGTTGGAGCAAAGAAGAAAGTAGAAATCACATCATCGGTGACCTTGGGTCTTGATAGTTTGTCAACCATCCCGAACCATGCTTTGGTTGTCTCTCCTGCTAGTTTAGAGGCTTCTTTTTCCGACATGCCTGATCTAACAGCACTGTCAAACTCATCTTTAAACAAGTTAAGTTCTAGCATGGGCATGAATCGCTTAAACGTGGCTTTGTTGAAGGCGTTTTCCCAAAACTCACCAAACTTTTCTTTAAGGGTGGGGGAGTTGACGACGTTCTCATACATCGTCTGGTAGTCCTGAACTCTGGGGGTGACTCCCTCTGACGCCATTCTGATTAAATACTTTTGATTATCGTTGAAATATTGATCGGTTTGTTTTGGCGACCAAGCTCTAACAAAAGAAGTGAGAGGGGACTTTAACCTGCCGGCATAAACTTCCTTAATCATCTGACCGACGGTAAAAGAGTTAAGTGGGCCGATACCGCCAGTTAGTC
>Ga0272441_10008448_pt1 | contig 16294 bp, 24 predicted proteins | sample SSMProp6N_FD_193582 | JGI IMG/M metagenome (GOLD analysis project Ga0272441, IMG submission 193582) | Marine sediment archaeal communities from Little Sippewissett salt marsh, Falmouth, MA, United States - SSM-Prop-6N | ecosystem: Environmental > Aquatic > Marine > Wetlands > Sediment ... | reverse complement strand
AGACTTCTCCGCCGCCTTCTTCTTACGCGCCGGTTTTTCCGTAGCCGTCGTCTCTGCTTCAGCCGCCGGAGCCTCGGCTTCAGACTTCTCCGCCGCCTTCTTCTTACGCGCCGGTTTTTCCGTAGCCGCCGCCTCTGCTTCAGCCGCCGGATCTTCGACCTCGGCCGGCGTCTCCGGTTCTGTTTCGGTTACTTCAGCTGCGGCCACTGGGGTTTCCACCTCAGCAACCGTTTCTTTCTCAACTTCCGCCTCAGGTGCCGGGGTCTCCGCTGCGACGGGCGGTTCCGCCTTTATCAGTTCAGCCACCGGAGATTCGGCCTCAGCCTCTTCCTCCGACCTGACCAGTTCCGCTTCAGTGACCGGGGCCTCTTCCACCACCGGCTCGGCTGCCTCAGCCGCCGCTACCAGTTCTCCCGCCACCTCTTCGGTAACGGCCTCCGGAAGAATATCACCCTTGTATATCCAGACCTTAACCCCGATGCGCCCTAAGGTAGTGTGCGCCTCGGTAAAACCATAATCGATATCGGCCCGCAGCTTATGCAACGGGACCTGACCCTGGTGCATCACCTCACGCCGGGCGATTTCCGCCCCCGCCAGCCGCCCCGAGCAACTGATTCTCATGCCCTTGGCTCCCGCCTCGATGGTACGGCCAATGGCCTGCTTCATGGCCCGGCGGTAGGCTACCCGCCGTCCGATCTGCTCGGCGACATTAACCGCCACCAGGAAGGCATCGAGTTCCGGCCGCCGTACTTCCTGAATATTGAGCTGGACACGGCTGCCGACCAGGCTCTCCAGGTACTGGCGCATCTCGTCAACCCGCTGACCCCCGCGCCCGATAACAACCCCGGGACGGGCGGTATGAATGTTAATCAGTATCTTATCGCCCTGGCGGTCAATCTCCACCAGCGAGATCCCGGCATCGGCATACCTGGCCTTAATCGCCTTACGCAGCTTGAGATCCTCTTGCAAAAGCGCGACATAGTCTTTATCGGCATACCACTTGGCCTGCCAATCCCGGATAACGCCGACCCGGAAACCGACGGGATGAACCTTACGCCCCAAATTTCGCCTCCTCCTCGGCAACGATAACCGTAATATGACTGGCACGTTTGAGGATGGGCCCCACCCGTCCCCGCGCCCGAGGGTAAAAACGCCTCATGGTCGGTGCCTCGTTAACGTAGATACTAACAATCTTCAAATCCGGCGACATCTGGTAGTTATTCTCCGCATTGGCCGCCGCCGATTTCACTACCTTAGCCATCAGGCGCGCCCGGGGGGTGGGGGCAAACTGAAGCATGGTCAAAGCATCTTCCACCCGGCGCCCCCGCACCATATTCGCCAGTGGCCGCAGCTTGCGTGGCGACACCCTGATATTCTTAGCTACTGACTTTACTTCCATCTAATAACTCCAGTCAAGTTAAAGCGACCCTATTTGCGCACCCGTGTCGTTTTCTCCGATCTGGCAATGTGCCCCCGGAAGGTCCGGGTGACGGCAAACTCGCCCAGCTTATGACCCACCATGTTCTCGGTGATGAAGATGGGCACATGACGCCGGCCGTTGTGCACCCCGATGGTCAGTCCTACCATCTCCGGCAGGATCGTAGAGGCGCGCGACCAAGTCTTGATGACCGTCTTCTGCTCGGCCCGGCTGAGGGCCTCCACCTTCTTCAGTAACTTGGGATCAATGGCTGGTCCCTTTTTCGTTGACCGCGACATCTATCATACCACCTTTATTCGCCTATTTACCCCGGCGTTTCACAATCAGTTTGTCCGAGGCCTTCGGCTTGCGTGTCTTGTAGCCCAGGGCCGGCTTACCCCAGGGGGTCTTGGGCCCCGGCATGCCGACCGGGGAGCGTCCCTCACCACCGCCATGCGGATGGTCGCGGGGCGTCATCGCCGAGCCGCGCACCGTGGGCCGCCAGCCCATCCAGCGCTTGCGGCCGGCCTTCCCCAGCTTGATACTCCGGTTATCAACGTTACCCAGCTGACCGATGGTCGCCAGACACTCGCTCTTAAAACGTCTCATCTCACCCGACGGCAGCCGCAGCAGGACATATTTGCCCTCCTTGGCCATCAACTGTGCCGCGCCGCCGGCACTGCGCACCAGCTGGCCGCCTCTGCCCGGCTCCATCTCGATGTTATGCAGCATGGTGCCACTGGGAATCGCCCGCATCGGCAGGGCGTTACCCGGTTTAATCTCGGCATCCTCACCGGATTTCACCATGTCGTCAATCCCCAGCCCCAGCGGGGCCAGAATATAGCGCTTGTCGCCGTCGCGATAGTAAATCAGCGCCAGATTGGCCGACCGGTTGGGGTCGTACTCGATGGCCGCCACCCGACCGGGCACCCCGATATTGTCGCGCCGGAAATCCACCAGCCGCAGCCGCCGCTTGGCACCGCCGCCACGGTGACGCACCGCCATCCGGCCCTGATTATTGCGTCCGCCCCGCTTCTTCAGCGGCTTGAGCAGCGCCTTCTCGGGCTTACTCTTGGTAATCTCCTCGAAGGTCGAGCCGCTCATGCCCCGCCGCCCCGGCGAGGTCGGGCGATAAACCTTTAATGGCACCTAGCGTTTCCTCCTTAGCAAATCCTAAACACCCTCAAAGAACTGGATCGAGTCGCCCGGCTTCAAAGTAACCACCGCCTTTTTCCAGGAAGGTGTCTGCACGAGCCGCCGCCCGCGACCGATCCGGCGCGTCTTACCGCGCATTAAAACCACATTAACCGAGGTCACCTCGACCCCAAAGGCCATCTCCACCGCCTGCTTGATCTGCGGCTTGTTGGCCCCCTCGGTCACCTCGAAGGCATATTTACCCAGCGCCTGCAAAGCGGTGTTCTTCTCGGTTATCACCGGGCGGCGCAGTATCTCATACGGATGCATCGCTTGTCACCTCGGTCTTTTCTTGACCCCACATCTCCTCCACCCGGCGCACCGCCGCCTCGGTCATCACCAAGGTCCGGTAATCGAGCAGGTCAATCACGTTTAGCGTGCCCGCCGGTGAGGTCTTGACCCACGCCAGATTACGCGCCGACTTGTAGATATTAGGCTCGGCCTGGCCGGTAACCAGCAGCGTCGAGGAATTAATCCCCAGCGCGCTCAGAATACCTGCCATCTGCCGCGTCTTGGGCTCGGCGAATTCCAGGGCATCGACGACCTTAAGCTCGTCATCCCGCACCTTGACCGAGAGCAGACAGCGCAGTGCCAGGCGACGCATCTTGCGGGGCATCGCCTGCGCGTAGCTGCGCGGCTTGGGCCCGAAAGCGACCCCGCCCCCACGCCGTATCGGCGAGCGGCGGCTGCCGGCCCGGGCGTTGCCAGTATGCTTCTGCCGGAACAGCTTGCGAGTGCTGCCGGAAACCTCGCTGCGGGTCTTGGTGCAGGCGGTTCCCTGGCGGGCGTTGGCCCGCTGCCGCACCATCGCCTGATGCACCAGCGCCTCGCGGAACGGCTCGGCAAAAACCCGGTCGCTGAGCTCTATCTGGCGAACGACTTCGCCGCTGGTATTATAGACCGGAACCTGCACTAGTCAACTCCCCCCCGCCGATTTATTTATCAGGAGCAGCCCCTGGTTGGCCCCGGGCACCGCCCCTTTAATAAGCAGCATGTTCTTCTCTATGTCCACGGCAACCACTTCGAGCTTGCGCACGGTAACCCGCTCGCTGCCCATGTGGCCCGCCATGCGGGTCCCCTTGAGCACCCGCCCCGGCGAGGTCGTCGCCCCGATGGAGCCGGGATGACGGTGCCGGTCGGACTGGCCGTGGGTCTTGGGGCCGCCGGCAAAGCCGTGGCGCTTGACCACCCCGGCATAGCCTTTGCCCTTGGAGACGCCGGTAACATCGACCAAGTCGCCTTCTTTGAAGAGGCTGGCATCGACGCTGGCACCGGGCTCAATCCCCTCGGTGGCCTCCACCCGGAACTCCCGCAGGTAGCGGAACTGCCCCAGGTCTTTCTGGTGACCCTTCTCCGGAGACTTCAGGCGTTTCGCCGGGCCAAAGCCAAGCTGGACGGCGTTGTAGCCTTCCCTAGCTTCCGTCTTGACCTGGATTACGGAGCAGGGCCCCGCCTCAATCGCGGTGACCGCCGCTACACGGCCGTCTTCCCGGAATATCTGCGTCATTCCTAATTTTTTACCGATAATACCGGATACCATTTCCAATAATTCCTATCCGTTATTCAAATTACTGCCGTCGGCTAGATCTTGATATCGATGTTGACCCCGGAGGGCAAGCTGAGCTTGGTCAGGGCGTCAATCGTTTTCGAGCTCGTCTCGATAATGTCGATCAGCCGCTTGTGGGTTCGCACCTCGAACTGCTCCTGCGAGTCCTTGTCGGTGAACGGCGAGCGAATCACGCTGTATTTCTTGATCTGGGTCGGCAGCGGAATCGGCCCGCTGACCACCGCCCCTGTCCGCTCCACCGCCTCGACGATTTGCAGCGCCGAGAGGTCAACGATCTTGTGGTCGAACCCCTTTAGTTTAATCCTTATTTTCTGATTGGCCATAAATTTCGCACCTAAAATTTATTGACTAACAGCCCCCGGCTGTTTTCATCCCGTAGCTTGGCTAGCTATCCCCACCGGACTTCTTGATCTTCTCCGCGAGGTCAGCCGGCATCTCCTGGTAGCAATGGAAACCCATCGAGTGGGTCGCCCGCCCCTGGGTCAGCGACCGCAGGTCGGTGGTGTAGCCGAACATCTGGGCCAGGGGAATGAAAGCGCGGATGATGCTCATTTCATCGTTCGTCTCGATCGAACCGATCTGCCCCCGCCGCGAGTTGAGATCACCGATAATATCGCCCAAAAACTGCTCCGGGGCGACCACTTCCAGCTTCATAATCGGCTCCAGCAGGATCGGCTTGGCCTTGCGCACCCCGCTCTTAAAGGCCATCGAACCAGCCATCTTAAACGCCATCTCCGAGGAATCGACCTCGTGGAAACTGCCGTCGTAGAGCTTAACATTTACATCAACCACCGGGTAACCGGCAATCACCCCAGTCTCCAGGGCCTCTTTCACCCCCGCCTCCACCGCCGGGATGTACTGCCGGGGCACGGTGCCGCCGGTAATATTATTATCAAATTGAAAGCCGGTGCCTCTTTCCCGTGGCTCCAGCTCCAGCCAGACGTGCCCGTACTGGCCACGCCCGCCGCTCTGGCGGACAAACTTACCCTCGACCTTAACCGGGGCGGTAATCGTCTCCCGGTAGGCCACCCAGGGACGTCCTACGGTAGCTGCTACCTTGAACTCGCTGAACATACGGCTCACCAGCACCTCAAGGTGCAGCTCACCCATGCCGGAGATAACGGTCTGCCCGGTATCCGCTTCGTGGGAGACGCGGAAGGTGGGGTCTTCCTCGGCCAGCTTGTTAAGCGCCTGGCCGATTTTATCCTGGTCGGCCCGGCTCTTCGGCTCCACCGACACCGAGACGACCGGCTCGGGAAACTTAATCGATTCCAGAAGCACCGGCTGGGCCTGCGGGCTCAAGGTGTCCCCGGTAAAGGTATCCTTAAGACCCAGGGCCGCCACGATCGAGCCGGTATCGGCCCGCTCGATTTCCTCACGGTGATTGGCATGCATCAGCAGCAGCCGCCCGATGCGCTCCCGCTTGTGGCGGGTGGCATTATAGACCTGCGCCCCGGCGTGGATGCCGCCCGAGTAAACCCGGAGGTAAACCAGCCGCCCCACGAAGGGGTCGGTGACCACCTTAAAGGCCAGCGCCGCAAACGGCGCGGTATCTTCCGCGGGGCGGTCAAGGGTCTCCCCGGTCTTGGCATCAATCGCCACTACCGGCGGCACGTCCACCGGCGACGGCAGGTAATCTACCACCGCATCCAGCAGCAGCCGGACACCCTTGTTCTTGAGGGCCGTCCCGCAGAGAATCGGTACCCCTTTATTGGCCAGGGTCACCCGGCGCAGGGCGTTACGTAAATCTTCCGCCGCAATTTCATGGCCGTCGAGATAGGCCAGCATAATTTCATCATCAAGCTCGGCGAGCCTCTCAATCAGCGTCTGCCGCGCCGCCCCGTACTGCTCCCGCTCCGCCGGGGTAAGGTCGGCGACCATCGGCGAGTTGTCCGGACTGCCATCGAAACGGTAGGTCTTGCCCCCCACCAGGTCAACCACCCCCACGAAGTCGGCTTCCACCCCCAGCGGGGCCTGCACCGGCAGGGCTACCGCCCGCAGCCGCTGCTCAATCATCGAGATAGTGCGGTTAAAATTGGCCCCCACCCTGTCCATCTTGTTGATGAAGCAGATGCGGGGGACCTTGTACCGGTCCGCCTGGCGCCAGACGACCTCGGACTGGGCCTCGACACCGGCCACGGCATCAAAGACGACGACTCCGCCATCCAGGACCCGGAGACTGCGCTCAACCTCAGCCGTAAAGTCAACGTGGCCCGGCGTGTCGATGATGTTGATGCGGTGGTCCCGCCAGTAGCTGGTGGTGGCGGCGGCAGTAATGGTAATGCCGCGCTCCCGCTCCTGGTCCATCCAGTCCATCACCGCCGTTCCGTCGTGGACCTCACCGATCTTGTAGGTGCGCCCGGTGTAATAGAGAATCCGCTCGGTGACGGTTGTCTTACCGGCATCGATATGAGCGATAATTGCAATGTTACGGATCCGCTCCAGAGGAAAGTCTCGCGACAAGCTTCTATCCTTTACCCCCGCCTGTTGGCGGGGAGTCTGATTCTTTTCTAGTACCTTAACCCCAGTAATGTTGACCACCTCACCATCTGTAATGAGCAAAAGCCCGGTTCGCCTCGGCCATCTTGTGGGTGTCCTCACGCTTCTTGACGGTCACCCCCTGACCCTTGGCGGCATCGCCCAACTCGGCGGCCAACCGCTCGGCCATCGACTTCCCGGTCCGCGCCCGGCTCGATTTAATCAGCCAACGCAGCGCCAGCGTCATACCACGCCCCGGCCTGACCTCTACCGGCACCTGATAGGTAGCACCACCGACACGGCGGGGCTTAACCTCAAGCAGCGGCGTAATGTTCTTCAGCGCCTGCTCCAGCACCGCTACCGGCGGCTTAGACTCCTGCTGCTCCAGAATCTGGAGCGCGTCGTAGACAATACATTCCGCGGTGCTCTTCTTGCCATCCAGCATGATGCGGTTAATTATCTGCGATACCAGCACGCTGTGGAACTTGGCATCGGGAAGTACTTCTCTTTTATCTACTCTAGCTCGCCTTGGCATTTCGACTCCTCAGTCTATTCCGCCTCCGCGCTGGCCCTGGCCCGCTTGCTGCCGTATTTGCTCCGTGCCTGACGGCGGCCGTCAACCCCGGTGGTATCCAGGGTACCGCGCACGATGTGATAGCGGACGCCGGGCAAGTCCCGGACGCGGCCGCCGCGAATCAGAACCACCGAGTGCTCCTGAAGCTCATGCCCTTCACCCGGGATGTAGGCGATGACCTCCATCTGGTTGGTCAGACGCACCTTGGCGATCTTGCGCAGCGCCGAATTAGGCTTCTTGGGAGTAGTCGTCTTCACGTAAACGCAGACCCCCCGCTTCTGCGGTGAGCCGTTACCGAGAACCCTCTTGTTTTTGAGGGCGTTATAGGTAAAGCGCAGTGCCGGCGTCTTCGCCTTCTTGCCTACCTTCTTTCTACCTTTACGGACGAGCTGATTTACAGTCGGCAACAGCTACCTCCTTACTCCCTAACAATTATAATGGACGAGCCGTAGCTCATCCATCTTTAAGACAGAAACGATAGATTGAACCTGAATCACTTCAATCTATCGCTTATCAGTGCAACACCGAAAGCTAACGAGAAAGTTTACCACAGGTTCGCACACGATGTCAACCTCAGCCCGATACTGGAAAACCGTTGTCCAGGCAGCCGGATTTAAGCGAGGTTTTCGTGCTGATATACCCCGCAGTAGCCCTCTGTCTCATCGCTGAGGCGCCAGAAGACGAGCTGCACCACCCGGGTATTGCGCTGCAGGCGGAAGCCGCAGGGGTTATAGACAATCAGCAGCGACTGGGAGCGCCCGCAGTAGCCGGCGTCCCACACTGCGGTACCCACGCCAACCCCGCAGCGCAGTAAGCTGGAGCGCGGGCGCGCCAGGGCCATTACGTCACGGGGCAGGTTAACCGTCTCGTTATAGGTGATGGTATAGATACCGGGCATGAGGTCAACGAAACCCAATCCGTCGAAGACCAGCGGCGAGAGCGCCGGCAGCCGCCGCCCGGCGTTGCTGGCAGCCATCGTCCCGCCAGACTCCATCATGGCGATTTCCGCCAGCGTCAGGTCGAAGCCGTTGGGCTGCACCTGCTCTTCAGCACTAAGCAGCCCGCTGACCAGCGGGGGTTCCCGCTTGAGCAGCTCCAGGATATCCTGCTTCGCCAGCACTGAAGACATGCCCCAGTATAACATTTTACCCCCGCCCGACGCCATTACCTGCCACCGTCAGCACTGCGAGCAAAGGCACTTTACCACTTGACACTATAGGTCACAAAATTCGAAACTAAGTCCATAATGGGAATCAGACGGTTAACCAAAAGCGATATCGAAACCGCCGCCGAGGTCGCCGCCCGGGCCTTTCACGATGATGCGGCCATAAACTACTGGTTCCCCAATGCCCAACGACGGCGAGACTGCCTCAATCATCTTTTCCGGCTGCTCATTGGCTACAGCACCCAGTACGGCGAGGCTTATCTCACCGTCCCACACCCGGCCGGCTTTGCGGTGTGGCTGCCCAATGATAAGGCCGAGATATCGGTACGAAGGGCACTGGGCCACGGCGGGTTAAAACTGCTGCCGCAGATGGGCATTCGCAACCTGCTCCGACTGCAAAAGATGGGTAACGACGCTACCCGGCTACGCCAGGCCTACGCCTCAGAAGACGGTTGGTTCCTAGCCGGCCTCGGGGTAGTTCCCGAATGCCAGCGGCAGGGCTACGGCACGTCGCTGCTGCGACCGGTACTGCGCCGCCTCGATGAGCAGGGGCTTGACTGCTACCTCGATACCGAGAAGCAAGCCAATCTGGACTACTACCGGCGCTTCGGCTTCGAGGTCATCGCTACGATGGAAGACCCCAAATATAAAATCACCACCTGGGGGATGCGACGACCACCCCAGGTGGAAACTGATTAACCATTATTATGTAAGACACTCAGCCGATGTTAACCGCCGGTGCCACCGGGGTCACGCATCCGGGCGTGGCCCATGGCACTCAACCAATCATCTACGGCCTGTTTGGCCGCCCCCTCTTCCTTGAGGCCGCACTTGTCACACAGCCGCTCGGTGAGACGGTCATAGCTACCGTCGATGTAGTCCAGGTCTTCGTCTGTCAGGTAATGCCACTGGTCGCGTACCTTTTCCCGGAAATGCTGCCATTCACCGGCTACCTGATGCCAGTCCATTCCTACACCTCGCCATACATTAAGACCTAACAGGGCTTCTTAACCAGGGACTCACCGCAGCACACTAGCGTGCACGGAGCACACCTGCATTCCGCTGCCGGAACCCCGACATCACGGCATTCCTTAACCACCTTGAGTTCGAGACCGCACTCCTTACACATGTATATCTCATCCTGGCGCATCTCATTACAATTAACCATGGTAAACACCTCCTATTTAGTATGTTTAGTATGTGCCCGTCCAAACCAACCCACAGCCGTCTTGCACGAGCATTTTAGTAAGCTCTGCACCGTTGTCAATTGGTTTTATCCCGGCTGTATTTCGCGATCTTCACGGCGTCGGCCGGGAGAACACTCGCCTTGTAGATTATCTTCATGCAATTGAAGCACTGCCAACCGTCTTCGTGGGGCAGGAAAACGGTACCCCCGCAACCTGGCTTGGGGCAAACGGCCGGACATTCAGTCTTGAGGTCAGGCTCTAGATGCTCTACCTGCTGCGCTACTTTCATCTCAAACCTCCTTAAATTCAAGGTTCGAAGTCAGGGTATTCCTTACCTTATCTATCATATTAGTCAACTTTTCACGATTTGTCAAGTGCATCGTTTCTGAAAAACAAAATTCGTAAAATAATCGTCTTTCAAACCCACCGGCCGGGGATGCTATAATATCTCAGAGATAAAGTAAATGAAATGAAATGACCGAGGAGGTATCAGATGAAGAAGCTGAAACCGTTTATCTCGACCGCGGGTGCCATCATGCTCGCCATCACCCTGCTGGCCGGCTGCACCAGGGCTGATACCCCGGAGACCACCCCAACCCCCAATTCCCCATCGAGTGAAGTAACACCCTCCGCTCCGGAACCGGCACCCGAACCGGAAACCCCTGCGGAACCGACCGCGGAAGCGTCGCTGGAAGATATCGTGGGCCAGATATCCAACATCGAGTCGGTTACTTTTGATATGATTGTCAGCAACCAGGAGGTGGATGAGGTAACCACCCGAGTCTGGCTAAAGGGACAGCATTCGAAGATGCAGACCGACGCTAACGGCCAGGTCGTAATCAACATCGTCAATGAGGAAACGCAAACCATCTACATGTACATGCCCGACCAGAACACGGCCTTCCGGTTAGCCTACGATGAATCACTGGAGTCCCCTTTGGAAAAGACCCAGGAAGCCCTCACCCAGTACCAGCCCCAGACCATCGGCACCGAGACCATCGACGGTAAGGTCTGTCTGGTCGTCGAATACGAGGTTTCTGGCACCAGCACGACGGTTTGGCTGTGGCAGGAATACGGCTTCCCTATCCATGCGGTAACCGTAAACGACCAGGGTACGACCACCATCGACTACCGGAATATCGACTTCAGTCCCATCCCCGACAGCGAGTTCGAGCTACCGCCGGGGGTGCAGATAATCGATTACCCATCTCAATAACTTCGTAAATCAAGGCCGCCGCCGGCCGTCTCCACGCCCCCTTTTACTTCGGACCAGGACCGTGCCGGCGGCACGCCGTTGCCCGGCGGCCCCGATTGGTGATAGAATAGATACTGTTTTCAACTTGAGACAGATATCAACGAAGGGAATAACGGGTAATGACCGAGAAAAAGGCTCTCCTGGACTTAGAAACCTTTGTCGCGCGGGTAAACGACAAGAGCAAGAAGCGCAACGGCAAGAAGGTCTGCTTCGGTTTCGTAAAGAGAAAGCGGAAGTAAGCGCTTACTTCCGCTCCCCGATACACAACTCGAACACCGCCTCTCCCCACACTCCTCACTATTCGCCGATTCCACAGACCGCGGTACCGCGGCCCGGAAAACAGGATTATTTTTTGGTGGGCTCGATGATGTGGCTATCCGCCTCGATACCGCCGTCGGCGACCAGGGCATGCCCCGTTATCAGCGACGAATCATCACTGGCCAGAAACAGCGCGATATTGGCGACCTCCTCCGGTTCTCCCAGCCTCCCCTGCGGAATCGCCGCCAGATAGGCCTTAAGGAAATCGCCATCCATCGCCGCCCGTTGCAGCGGGGTAACCACCGGCCCCGGATTAAGAGAGTTAACCCGAATATTCTGCTTGGCGTACTCCAGGGCCACCACCCGCGACAATTGCACGATGCCAGCCTTCGAAGCGCAGTAGGGAGCGTGCCCCCTCACCCCCACCTCCGCCGCCATCGAGCTGATGTTGATAATCGAGCCTCCCCCTGCCTTCAGCATCTCGGGAATGGCATATTTCATGCCCAGGAAAACACCCCGGAGATTGGTCGCCATGATGCGGTCGAAGCTATCCTCGGGAATATCGGCAATCGGGGCCCCCCGGTCATCGATACCGGCGTTGTTACAGATGACATCAAGCCTGCCGTAGCCATCAACCGTGGCCTTGATGAGGGCCTTGACATCGGTAGTCTGGGACACGTCGGCCCGGACGAACATGGCCTCGTGACCGGCCTGTTTGATGCTGCTGACGGTCTCCTCCCCGGCACTGACCGTCCGGCAGGTCACCACGACCTTCGCCCCCTCGCCGGCAAACCGCATGGCAATTGCCCGCCCGATCCCGGAACCGGAGCCGGTAACAACCGCCACCTTCCCCTCAAGTTTACCCATTGTCGTTTCTCCTTTCTCGTTTGGCGGCGCGGCTGAGTACCGCCGCCTGTCAGCACAAATTATACCACTTCTTGACCACTCCGATACCCGCTGGGCTGTTCACGATCATCGCCAATCCGTCTTGACCCGACGGAGCGAATATGGCATATTTCCAGACGCGGATAGCCGCCCTGGAACGGTAAGCCCCCCTGATTTCAGGCGAGCTGGCGGCGCCGCAGATACCACCGGACCGCCAGGGCCGTAGTCACCGACGCCACAATCACTATCATCAGCCAGGTGGGGACAATCTGGGAGAAGTGCGCTGTCAGCCACCAGTCGGCACCGGCGGCCACGGTTATCTGCCGGCTGGTAGCGTAGACCTCGGAGCTATTGGTCTTGAAATTATCCTGGCCCCAGTAATCGAAGCGGTAGTTAAAACCAGGGATGGCCTCCAGGGTAACTTCTTCGTCGGGCTCCAGTGAATGAAAGAACGGATAATTCGGCAGCTCATCACGGCTCATCACGACGCTGCCGGAATTACCAGGGCTAACGTCCACGGCTAGCCAGGAACTGCATCAGCCGGCTTCCAGCGGCTGGCTATCCAGAAACAGGGGCACCATACCGACAGCAATAAGAACGATGATAAAGTACCCAACCAACCTTAATCGCTGAGGCTTGTTCACGCCGCGCCTCCGTCTGGTTTATGTCTCTACCGTCATCTTAGGCTACGACTAAAAAATAAGTCAATATTTTGTAATCGCCGTCGCTGGGTGGATTTTTCGGGGGCATTGTATTAGGATGGACACAAGGCTGCCCGGCGAGCGAAATTACGCCCAGCGGCCCTGAAAAATAAGGCTGGATTCGGGTAATGAAAGCGGAACTCATCGCACCGTGCGGCATCAACTGCGGCGTCTGCCTGGGCTATCTCCGCAAGAAGAACCACTGCCCCGGCTGCCGCATCGAGAACGGCAACAAATCAAATTCCGTCCGCAAGTGCATCATCATCAACTGCGCGGTAATCAAGAGTAATGAATCCGGCTTCTGCTTCGAGTGCGACGCCTACCCCTGCCAGCGACTGAAGGCGTTGGACAAACGCTACCGCACCAGGTATCGGACGAGCCTGCTGGAGAACCTCGAATGTATCCGGCAGCGCGGGCTGGCGACCTTCATCGAAAAAGAAGAGACTCGCTGGCGCTGCCCGGTATGCGGCGGCACCGTCTGTATCCACCGGGATTACTGTTATGACTGCGGCACGCCGCTTACACCGCCGGACCAACACTCCCTTTAGTGAGCGCTGGCATCCTCCTGCCACAGGCCGAAGGTATTCTGCTCGGTATCCAGGCACACCGCCAGGTAACCCCAGCCAGGCACGGGCACCTTGGGCTGGATAACCTTGCCTCCCAGGCTCTCGACTTTGGCCGCAGCGTCTTCAATCGAGGCAACGTCGAAATAGGTCAGAATTTGCTGCCCCGCAGCCTCTCGCTTGCCCAGACCACCCCCGACGCCCGGAGTGCCGCTCAAGCCTTTGGTCTCGATGAGGTAGTAGTCCGGGAATCCCGGTGGGGCCTCGATCTTCCAGTCGAACATGTCTTTATAGAACTCCTGGGCGCGCTCCAGGTCGTCTGCCGGGATATCGAAATGCACAATCGTCGCCATGGTATCCCTCCTTACGAATATTCTGCTACATTGGACTCTAAGAGCCCTGATTCAGTCTGTCGCTGACGACGCGGCCGTCCTTGATCTCGATGATACGGTCGGTGTGGGCCGCCACCGCGTGGTCGTGCGTCACCACGATAAAGATGGTTTGGAAGCGCCGCTTGATCTCCCCGAAGAGCCCGCAGACCTTCCGCGTGGTCTCCGAATCCAGATTACCCGTCGGCTCGTCCGCCAGAATGATTTTGGGGTTGTTCATCAGCGCCCGGGCGATGGCGGTACGCTGCTGCTCGCCCCCCGAAATCTGGGGCGGCAGTTTGTTTTCCAGCTTCAGGATACCGACCATGTCCAACAGCTGCCGGGCCCGGTCGAGAACCGGTTTCGACTGGTGCCGGTCGTGAATCAGGTGGGGAATCAAAACGTTCTCCAGCACGGTAAACTCCGGCAGCAGGTAATGGAACTGGAAAACGAAACCGATGGTCCGGTTGCGCAGTTCGGCCAGCTGCTTCTTGTTCATCCAGGATATCGGCTGCCCGTCGACGATTACCTCGCCGCTGGTCGGGGTATCCAGGGTGCCGATGATATTCATCAGAGTGCTCTTGCCGCTGCCCGATTCGTCGACGATGGACGAGCAGGTATTGGACTCAAAGCTGAGGTTGATATCGAACAGCACCGGTTGCTCGTAGGCCCCGTAATAGCTCTTGTTCACTCCATGAAGCTCCATGGTAATCATCGCTAACCCTCCCGGATAACGTCCACCGGATTCAGCCGCAGCGACCGCCGGGCCGGGATCAGGCCCGCCAGCGTCGATGAGGCCACCGCAATCAGCCAGGAACGCAGGATAAAATTATAGTCGATGTAGATATCGACCAGCGCCGTCCCTTCGGGGCTGGCGGTAAAGGTGTTAAAGGCCTGCAACAAACCGAGGCCGAGGGCGATCCCGACCACGGCCCCGATCAGACCGATAAGCAGCCCCTGAAAGACGAAGATCAGGCTGGCGTCGCGGTCGGCAATCCCCATCGCTTTCAGGATGCCCAGCTGCCGGGATTTTTGTAAGACGGTAATCGAGAGCACACTGGATATCGCCACCACCACCGAGGCCAGCACCACCCCCTGGATGACCCCGCTGGATATCGACTGCCCCTCCAGGCCGCTGAGGAGTTCCTCGTTCTGGGCCTTCCAGTTGGTAACCTCGATATCCTCGTTAGCCAGCGCGGCCTCAATCCCGGCGGCAATCTCGTCGGCGGCGAACAAACGGCTTTCGTCAAGCGTCATGATAATCTCCGAAATCCGGTCTCCGTACCCGAAAAGGCGCTGCGCGGTCACCAGGTTGGCGATAACCCAGGTCCGGTTGATGTTGCCGACCCCCAAATCGTAGAACCCGGCAATCTCGAAGATATTGACCCCGCCGTCGGGCACCAGCACCGGCAGCTTGTCCCCGACGTCAAGTTCCAGCTCCTCCGCCAGGTCCCGGCCGATGATGACCTCCTTCCGGGACGTTCCCGGCCCGCCCCGGTAGATGGCCTCGGAGATGCCGTAGATCTGGTCGGCGCTCTGGAAATCGACCCCCCGGATGACTACCGGCAGGGTGCTATTGTTATCGGCGACCAGGGCGTTGCCGGAGGCCGTGACCGAGATAACGTCCAGGCCAGCGGTATCGCGGATACGGTAGATGATGGCCTCCCAATCCCTGATGGCGCTGGTATCCCCCGCCGGGCGGATCGTTATCTGGGGTTGACCGCCGATGGTGCTCTCTATTAGGCTGAGCTGCAGGCCAATGATGAGCAGGCCCACGAAGACCTGCACCGAGACGGCAATCGCGATCCCGAAGATAATCAGCACCGTCTGCCCCCGGCCCGATTTCAGGAATCTGGTGGCGATCTTCAAAGAAAGCATTTCCGGAAAGCCCCCTGAAAGTTAAATCAATTATAAAATACAGTCAATTAACGGCACCAGATTGTATGCTACTATAACGCAAGCCGGACAAAATCTCCAGTATTAGCTAAAGGGTATTGCCAAATCCGAGACGTCAACTTATAATACCGGCATGCATCGTCATGGCAACCACCAGCGGGAAGACCTTACCGGTGAACACACCGCCGGGGACAGAGGGCAGATAATCTTTGCCTGTATTTTTGCCGCTGTCTGGGCATCAGACGCCTTCTTCCTCCACTACTCCACTTTCCCCACCCGCTACATGATTACCGCCGTCAAGCTGCCGATCAGCATCTTCCTGCTCGTTATGGCCGCCTATCTGGCTATCCGGGGTTTGGCCATCGTCTTCGGCGAAAAGAGAGACCCGCCGGCGGTAATCGAGAAGAGCGTCTTCGGAGTGGTGCGCCATCCGGTTTACCTCGCGGAAATCCTGCTCTACCTCGGGCTGCTGATAGGCAACATGTCGCTGGCAGCCCTCGGGATGTGGATTGGCGCCATTATCTTCCTGCACCGCATCGCCCGTTACGAGGAAAATCTACTGCTCGCGCGCTTCGGTGAGAAGTACCGGCAATACATGGCACGAGTGCCCATGTGGCTGCCCCGCATCAGCCGGGGTCACGGGTAGCCCAAATAATCAAAGGTAACTATCCCTTGACATCAGGTAATATTTGTGGTAGAGTGTAGATGTTGGAGGGATAGAAAGATGAACAAATACACTCTTAACGACTTTGAAAAAGAATTCCCAGATGATGATTCTTGCCTTGA
>Ga0272441_10008447_pt1 | contig 16294 bp, 14 predicted proteins | sample SSMProp6N_FD_193582 | JGI IMG/M metagenome (GOLD analysis project Ga0272441, IMG submission 193582) | Marine sediment archaeal communities from Little Sippewissett salt marsh, Falmouth, MA, United States - SSM-Prop-6N | ecosystem: Environmental > Aquatic > Marine > Wetlands > Sediment ... | reverse complement strand
TGCCGTTGTGAGCAAGCGCAATGCCGTAGGGCGAGTTGACATAGAAAGGTTGGGCCTCCAAGGACGATGAACAACCCGCTGTTGGATAGCGCACATGTCCAATGCCCATATTACCGCGCAGGCGCTCCATGTGCTGTTTGAAAAACACATCTCGAACCAGACCGTTCCCCTTTCGCATAAAAAACTTGTCATCCTCACAGGTCATAATGCCCGCCGCATCCTGCCCCCGATGTTGCAACACCGAGAGCGACTCATACAGGTCGAGGTTAACCGGAGAATGACTGACGATGCCGACGATTCCGCACATGGCTCAGAGCCCCCTTTTTTCGTAGCTTACGTCCATGCTTGGGACATAATCCTTGGTCCAGATGACCAGTTCTTCAAATCGATCAAGCATCAATGATTCCTGCCACCACTGCTGTTGGGGCAGTTGCGGGAAGTGTCCGCCAACGATAACGAAAATGATGATGATCACCGCCCCCCGCAGAACTCCAAATCCGATACCGAGCGCCCTATCGAGACTGGTCAAACCAGTCTTCATCAACAGCCGAGAAACCAAGTGAGAAACGAAGGTACCGAGAATGAAAATAATGATGAACAAAGAGACAAACGAGATCGCCTGACGCACTGCTTCCGATTCAATCGCGGCAGGTAGCAGCGGAGCCAGCTTGGATGCGAAGGTTGCTGCGACCCAGGTTGCTACGATCCACTTGGCGAGTGAAATCGATTCCTTCATGAACCCACGCATCAAGCCAAACAGGGCAGACAACACGATAATGAAAATGATGATGACATCAACGACAGTCATGAATTACCTGGGTCACAGCGGGCTAAAAAAGGATTATACGCGCTCGCGATCGAGGAATAAACAAGGATAAAGCCTGCATTTGTCATCATGATCACCTGAGCATACGCAGGCAGCAACGCGCTCGATGAGAGTAGGGCTAGGGATGATTGACGACGAAGCCATCCAGTCCCTGTTCCTTGCTCACTTTCTTTTTCATTTCCTCCAGCCGGCTCATATCGAGCTCCGGCCCAATACGCACGCGATAGCTGGTTTTTCCATCCCGGGTGCGGGTTTCAACATAAGCGGAATAGCCCTGGTCACGCAGCCTGTCGCGCAGCGCATAGGCATTCTTTTTGACCGTGACGGTCGAGACCTGTAATGCAAACGCCTTGACCGGTTTTTTCAGCGGCGTCGTTTTGGGTGTGGCCGGCTCAATCGCAGGTGCTGGCTCCGCTGGAGGAGTTTTGCGGTATATCGGCTCCACCGGTTTCAACTGGACCTCGCTCAGTGGCGGATATTCCGGCTCTGTCGGCATTTGAATACTGCGCTCCTGGCGTGATTTGTATCCCGAGCCATCGAGCAATACCGGGATGAAAATGACGCCGAGCGCGACCAGCAGAATCGCACCAATCAATCGTTGTTTCAAAGTCTTATCCAATGAGTCCTGAACCTGAAAAGCCGAAATGTCATCGCTGCTCTGTGAAAAACTGCATGGCTGCGGCGACGGTGTAGAAGGAGCCGAAAACAATGATCCTGTCATTATCGCTCGCGGTGGCAAGTGCCTGCGCACACGCCTCAGCAACCGTTGCAGCCACTTGGAGTTTAACATCAGATAACTGGGGTTCAACCAGGGCAACCAACTGGTTAGCAGATAGTCCGCGCGCAACGCCTGCCAATCCAGCGATAAACCACTGGTCGATCGCGCCCGAAAGCGACGCAACGACGTCCGCAACCGGTTTGTCGGCCAGCATCGCAAGAACGGCAATAGTACGACCGGTGCACGACTGAGCGTTGAGCTGTGAGGCCAACGCGGTCGCAGCCTGGGCGTTATGCGCAACGTCGACGAGAATCTGTGGCTGCCACTGGACAGTCTGGAAACGCCCGGGCAGTCGCGCATCGATCAGACCCTGTTTGATGGCTCCAACATCTGCCTGCTCTGACCGCAAAGCGCTGAGCGCAACGATCGCTGTCGCTGCGTTCTCTACTTGAAAATCGCCGGCGAGCGCCGGTATCGGCAGTTGATCGAGCGTCCTGTCGACGTCGATCAGGCGCCACTGGCTGCGACCACGCTCTATTCGGAAGTCCCTGCCAATGACCTTCAGCCGGGCCTGCAAATCAGCCGCGGTCTTCATTAGCGTATCCGGGGGATTGTGGTCGCCACAGATCGCCGGCTTGCCGGCTCGCATCACTCCGGCTTTTTCGAAACCGATCGATTCACGGTCCGCACCCAGCCAATCGGTATGATCGATCGCGATAGTGGTAATCACCGCGACATCCGGCTGCATCAGGTTGACCGCATCGAGGCGGCCGCCAAGCCCGATTTCCATGATGACCAGATCAGGAGCGGATGCGGTGAACAATTCGATCGCCGCCAGCGTTCCGAACTCGAAATAGGTCAAGGCCTCATCGCCCCGCGCCTGATCTATGCGTTCGAAAGCATCGATCAGGCTGAGATCGTCGATTTCGTCTCCATTGATGCGAATGCGCTCGTTGTAACGCAGCAAATGCGGCGAGGTATAGGCACAAACCTGTCTGCCGGCTGCGCGTGCAATCGCCTCGATGTAAGCGACTACGGAGCCCTTGCCATTGGTGCCTGCGACCGTGATCAACGGACAATCGAAACGGTCACTGCGGCCCATGCGCCGGAGCACACGCCGAACCCGTTCGAGGCCCAGATCGATGCTTTTTGGATTCAGGCTTTCCTGCCAGGAAAGCCATTCAGCGAGTGATTCGAAACGCAATGATTGGAGGCTTAGCTGGTTTGTATCGCGGGTTTGTTCATCAACATCAAGAGCAAGCTGGAAATGCGATCACGTAGATCGCGACGGTCGACGATCATATCCACGGTGCCGTGCTCGAGCAGAAACTCGCTACGCTGAAAGCCCTCGGGCAATTTTTCCCGCACGGTTTGTTCAATGACCCTGGGACCCGCAAAACCGATCAATGCCTTTGGTTCAGCAATATTAAGATCACCCAGCATCGCAAAACTCGCGGAAACACCGCCCATGGTTGGATCGGTCAACACCGAAACGAACGGGATACTCTGCCGCGCCATCCGAGCGAGCACCGCACTGGTTTTTGCCATCTGCATCAAGGAATACAGCGCCTCTTGCATGCGCGCGCCGCCCGAGGCCGAGAAACATATCAGCGGGATATTTTCCGCTAGAGCAACGTTGGCCGCCTGCACAAACCTTTCACCGACAACGGAACCCATGGAGCCACCCATGAAACGAAAATCGAACGAAGCCGCTACGACATCGACGCCTTTTACTTGCCCCTTCAACACGATCAGCGCGTCTTTCTCTTCGGTATTCTTTTGTGCCTGCAACAACCGGTCTTTGTATTTCTTGCTATCCTTGAACTTGAGCGCGTCGACCGGTGCGTATTCCGCCCCGATTTCTTCCCGCGGTGACTCGTCCAGGAAAATCTCCAGACGGCGGCGGCCATAGACGCGCATGTGATGGTTGCATTTCGGACAAACGTCCTGGTTGCGTTCCAACTCAGCACGGTAGAGCACGGCATTACAGGCTGTGCACTTCGACCACAGGCCTTCTGGGACCGCACGTTTGTTGCCGCCTTCTGTGCGAATACGCGAAGGCATCAGTTTTTCGAACCAGCTCATCTGTCCGCTCCTGCTCAGGCCGTCTTCGTCATTTCTTCAGCTGGCTTGGCATCCATCGCCACGCGCATTGAATGCAGCAGTTCAGACACATCGTTGATCACACGTTGCGTCTGTTCAGGGTCGTGATTCTGATGCGCAGCCATACGTTTAACTATAGCACTGCCGACAACAACCGCATCAGAACAAGCGGAAATCCGAGCCGCTGACTGTGCATCGCTGATACCAAAACCCACGCCGATCGGCAAATCGATTTTTTTGCGTATGATTCCAATTTTCTCTCTGACGCTGTCCGCATCGATATGGCTTGCGCCGGTGACGCCTTTCAACGAAACGTAGTAGACGAATCCGCCGGCTACACTGCCGATCTTGACGATGCGCTGTTCGGTGCTCGTCGGTGCGATCAAGAACACCGGATCGATTCTGTTAGCCCTGAGTGCTGCAACATATTCATCTGCTTCTTCCGGCGGCATATCGACGGTGATCACACCATCGATACCGGCTTCAGCGGCACGCCTGGCGAAATCAATATAACCGGCCACCTCAATCAAATTGAGATAACCCATCATCACGATCGGCGTCGAGTCATCAAGCTTGCGGAATTCGCTGACCGCTTGAAAAACATCGTCCAACGTAATATTGAATGTCAGGGCACGCTCGGCAGCTGCCTGAATCACGGGCCCGTCGGCCATCGGGTCAGAAAAAGGCGCGCCGAGCTCGATGATATCAGCTCCCGCTTTGACCATCGCGTGCATCAACGGCACCGTGACATCCGGGTGCGGGTCGCCGGTCATGATATAGGGTATCAAGGCCTTGCGACCCTCGCTATGCAAATGACCGAAACAAGTCCGCAAGCGACTCACAGCTGTATGCCCTCGATTCTGGCAATCGTGTTGATGTCTTTGTCGCCACGTCCTGAGAGGTTGATGATCAGGCTTTGCTCGGGGCTCATCGTTGCGGCTTTTTTTACCGCAAACGCAACCGCATGACTGGACTCCAGCGCCGGGATGATACCCTCGATACGCGTCAACTGGTGAAATGCCCGAAGAGCCTCATTGTCTGTGATCGAAGTATAAGTCACACGACCGATGTCCTTCAGCCAGGAGTGCTCCGGGCCTACTCCGGGATAATCCAATCCGGCAGACACCGAATGTGTTTCAATGATCTGGCCGCCCTTGTCTTCCATCAGATACGTGCGGTTGCCGTGCAAAACCCCAGGTTGACCCGCACACAGCGGTGCTGCGTGTTGGCCGGTATCCAGGCCTTCACCCCCGGCCTCAACGCCGTACATCGCAACCGACTCGTCGCCAAGAAAAGGATGAAACAGGCCTATTGCATTGGAGCCGCCCCCAACGCAGGCGACCAGCGCATCCGGCAGCCGGCCCGTCATGTCGAGAATCTGACTTCGCGCTTCACGGCCGATGACAGACTGGAAGTCCCTTACCATCTGCGGGTACGGGTGCGGGCCGGCGACAGTACCGATAATATAAAAGGTGTCATCGACGTTCGTGACCCAGTCGCGCATGGCCTCGTTCAAAGCATCCTTCAGCGTCCTAGATCCCGAAGTCACCGGAACCACTTCGGCGCCGAGCAGTTTCATACGGTAGACATTCGGCGCCTGGCGTTCGATGTCTTCGGCACCCATGTAGACCACGCAATCCATACCGAACCGTGCCGCCACCGTTGCCGAGGCCACGCCGTGCTGACCAGCACCGGTCTCCGCAATCACGCGGTTCTTGCCCATAGCGCGCGCGAGCAGCGCCTGGCCGATGGTGTTATTGACCTTGTGAGCACCGGTATGATTCAGGTCCTCGCGCTTTAGAAAAATCTGCGCGCCTCCGACGGATTTCGACAACCGCTCGGCGTAGTAGAGCGGGCTGGGCCGCCCCACGTAATAGGCCAGATCTGCATCAAACTGAGCCTGGAAATCCTTGTCTCGACAAAACTCCCGATAAGCATCGCGCAATTCATCGAGCGCTTGCATCAGGGTTTCGGACACGAAGCGACCACCGTAAATGCCGAAATGACCGCGCTCATCCGGCATCGCATCATAATCGACTATTTGTTTAGCGTTAGCCATTGGCACTATTTACCTCATTAACGAATGCCGACATCAGTTCGACACTTTTGATACCTTTGTCCTCCTCAACGCCACTACTGACATCCACGGCCCATGGACGAACGCAGCGGATCGCATCAGCGACGTTGCCAACCGTTAAACCACCCGCCAGTATTACTGGCGTTTTCAAGCGCTTCGGAACGCTACTCCAGTCGAACACTTCACCGCTACCGCCGGCCCCACCGTGCGCGTGACTGTCTAGCAAGAGGCCCTTGGCATTATTGAAGGCCTCTGACTGCTCAATCAGATCCTGTTGACTCAGCGACCCCATACCTAAGGCTTTGATGTACGGCCGGGAATAACGTTCACAATCTGCAGGCTCTTCGCTGCCATGAAACTGCAATAAATCGACCGGCACCTGGTCGAGCACAGCGTTGATCAGGGCCTTATCCGCATCCAGAAACAACGCAACGGTTGTCACGAACGCGGGTAGCTGGCGACAAATCTCGGCCGCCTGCTCGATTTCGACACACCGCCGGCTGCGCTGATAAAAAACCAGCCCGATCGCGTCTGCGCCCAATGCGGCTGCAGCGTGCGCGTCCTGCGGTCGGGTAACACCGCAAATTTTAACACGTGTACGCGATCTCAATGGAAATTCCCTGCCCGGTCAGAAATACGGTCTCGTCCATACATTACGTGGATTGATGCCTGCTATCAACGCCAAAGATTGGTGCGATGCCGGATTCAGGCAGTTCATGCTCCGCTGGATAGTGTACCGCAACCAAATAAAGGCCATCCGCTGGCGCGGTCGGCCCAGCCTGGGTCCGGTCTCTACGCGCCAGCAGCTCGGCAAGCCATGCCACCGGTCGTTCACCGGTGCCGATCTTCAGAAGCGAGCCGACAATGTTACGCACCATGTGGTGAAGAAAGGCGTTGGCACGAATGTCGATATAGACGAAAGCACTCGCGGTCGTAATCTCAATGGACTCAACAAAACGCATCGCATGCTCGGCCTGACAGGCTGAGGAACGAAATGAAGAAAAATCGTTTTCGCCCAATAGTGCTTGTGCCGCCAGGTGCATCGCGGCCGTGTCGAGCGGGTAGCGCACCCAGGCCACACGGCGGCTGTAAAGGGCCGGCCTGGCGGAACGCTGTTGAATCACATATCGATAGCTGCGCCGAGTTGCGCTGAAGCGCGCACTGAAATCGGCATCGACCGGCTTTGCCCAGTGCACACAGACATCATCCGGGAGATGGGTGTTGACACCCATGACCCAGGCCTTGAGTTGCCGCTCCGCATGTGTATCGAAATGCACCACCTGCCCGGTCGCATGGACGCCGGTATCGGTGCGACCGGCACAGACGACTCGAACTGGATGGTCAGCGACCCTCGAGAGCGCTCTTTCGATTTCGTGTTGCACGGTACGCGTGCCGTGCGACTGCATCTGCCAGCCGCAGAAGCCGCTGCCGTCGTATTCCACGCCGAGTGCGATGCGGCGGGAATGTGGTTGCTCCGAAAGTGTCATGGAGGCATTTTACAGCGATCGACCGGCGATCGCTGTCGACTGCGCATTCACCTTGGCCCTATGAAAACAGCGCCAACCCGTCTGTTAGTTCGTCACAGTATCCGGGCTAGCCGATCTGCCTGAGCAATTCCTCGGCTTCCTTCTTCTGCGTGTCGTCTCCTTCGGTCATAACCTCATCCAAAATGCTTCGCGTGCCGTCTGCATCGCCCATGTCCAGGTAGGCTTTGGCCAGATCCAGTTTGGTGCCAACTTCGTCGATATCGTCCAGTTCCGACAGATCAAGCTCATCATCGGAATCGAGCAAGGCATCCTGAATAGCTTCGGGATCCGACACCGCTCGAGCAACCGCCTCGTCGAGCTCCACATCATCCATATCAAACGCAACGGCGGATTCATTCTGTGTTTCCTCGACGACGTCATCATCGGTTTCCGCGGTGTCCAGCCCAAGATCAGCCGCATCGATATCATCCAGGGAAAACGCCTCTTCGCCAGCTTCCTCGGCCTCCTCTTCCGGGACAAGCGCCACCTCCTCTTCGCTAAGATCAATCTCAAAGTCGGAGTCAGCACCAGCCGTTTCCACCGGCTGTTCGGTGTCTTCGTCGACGCCAAGCTCAGCGGCATCGATATCGAGTGAAAATTCGTCCTCATCCGACTGCGCGGCATCGATCGCCTGCGCCTCGTCTAGACCAAACTCAACCATGTCCTGGTCAGCTTCATCGTTGATCGTATCGGCCCCAGTCTCAGCCAGATCAAACTCAACGCTTTCCTCTTCGATGTCCAGGCTCGCATCAGCACCGGTTTCGGCCAGATCGAATTCCACGCTGTCGGCTGGAGTTTCGGCCGCTGCCTCGCTCTCATCGAGATCGAGATCGAGTTCCGGCACCAGCGCTTCCTGCTCCTCGCCAAGATCCAGGTCGATGTCCGCAGTTTCGGCTTGAGTCGAGGCCAAGTCGTCCATACTCAGATCGCCAACTTTGTCCGCCGCCGCGGCCTTGAAGAGCGCGTGGTCTGGGCAAAGTCCGACGCCGATTGCAACGATCTTCTTCCACAGCGCTGTCTCCTTGCCGTTCCGGCGCTGATTCACATCTGTTGCCAGCTCGATGAATCCCTCGGCATTCTTACCGGCATCGTAGGTTTCTGCCAGCTTTGCTCGGTAGCTATCATTGTCCGGATCCTTTTTAATTGCATTTTGCAGCAACTCCTCGGCCTGCTGATAGATACCGTAAGCAAGATATACGTCCGCCTCAGCAATCACATCATCACGTGTGGCTTCCGCCGTCTCGGCAGGTGTCTCGATCGTATCCTCCGCCGCTAAAGCTTCTGCCGGCGTTTCGCTGACGCCTTGCTGCTCCTGCACCTCTGCCGATGCCTCGACTGCGGGCGCCGCGGTTTCAGCAACACCCTCCGCCTGCACGACTTCGGTCTCAGGCTCCTCTGAAAACACCTGATCGCCGATTTCTTCCAGATTGCTCGCAACCGCTGGCTCCTCCTCGGCTGTCCTGCGACGTCTCAGGATCAGGGCGATCAACATCAAGACCAGTAACAGGCCACCACCAGCGGCCGCCAGCAATACTGGGTTGTTGAGGAACGCAGCGAGTGGGCCCTCCTTTGGCTGCATGAATGCTGGCTGCGTCGGTGGCGCCACTGCGAACTCTTCGTCCGCGGCCATCGGCCGCTCGATCGCTTGATCGGCCGCTTCGATCTGCTCCTCTTCGAGGAAGACTTCTGGCAACTCGGCCGCCTCCTCGGCGACATCTTCCGCGGCGGTCAGCTCGTCGATCAATGCCTGCTCCTGCGCCGCCGCCTCTTCGTCGGTCAACGCTTCCTCGATCGCCGCCTGTTCACCACCGATTTCGGCCGCCTCATCGGAGACCAGCTCTTCCACGATGGCTTCGTCGATATCATCCACTGGCGGCGCGGTTTCAGCCTCAACGGGGGTCGCTGCGCGCTGGAGCTCAGCCATATCGGTATCTTCCAGCGTCAGCAGCGCCTTCATTCTTTCAACCTGGCCTTCGAGCGCTGCGACCCGCTGCTGTAGCTCTTCTTTCTCGACCCGCTCGGTCTCGAGCGACTCGCGGGCGATTGCCAGCTCGGCACGCAGCTCACTCTCTGTCATCTGGGTAGGATCTTTGCTGCCGGAGGCAGAGACGCCGCTGCCTGCGGCAACGATCTCGAGGCGGCCCTCGGCAGCCTCGTCTGATACGGTATCGATCCCAGCTTCACCTTCATCATCGATGGCCGTGGTCGGCTCACCGCCAGCGACAGCCTGTTGATACTCTCGCCACAACGCGTGCTGCTCTTTGACCAGAGCGATCGCTTCGGGCTTATTCAGAGCCACGATCTGGTCGCGATCCGGGATTCTGAGAACATACCCCCGCTTCAGACCATTCACGTTGTCGTTTATGAATGCCTCGGGATTGCTTTTTAGCAGCGCAAGCATCATTTGTTCGATCGTGACCGACTGATCGGGACGCAAGGAGTCAGCCAGGCTCCATAGGGTATCGCCGCGCTGAACTCGATAGCCGGCGGGTGGGCGATAACTACTCGTCGGCTCGGTCGACGTGGTGACCTGGAAGGGTGATACTTGAGCCTTGGTGCCGGGCTTTGACGAAGGGGCCGAATAGACCGTGCCACTTGCTGCGCCGACCGCAGCCGCGCCGGGACTCAGACCGCCACCCTCTGGGCCGGGATCGGTGGTCGGTGCCATCGATGATGGCTCCATCGCAGCTGGTCGAATTTGCTCGCTCTCGGCAGGCGCTTGTTGCCCCCCCATGAAGACTGGCGGATCCAATAGAATCGTGTACTCACGCATCATATGGCCCTTGGGCCAGTCGATTTCAACCAGGAAGTTCAGAAAGGGCTCACGGATCGGTTTGTCAGATGTCACTCGGATGATTGGTTTACCATCGCGTATCTCGGCTTTGAACTTCAAGCTATTGAGCAGGTACGGGCGATCGATACCCGCTCGGCTGAACTCTTCGCGAGAAGCCAGTTTCACGATGAGTGTTTCGACATCCTCAGGCGCAGCCGAGAGCAGCTCGATCTCAGCGTTCAACTCTTGATTGAGCGCAGTCGAGACTTCGATTTCACCCAAGCCCAGAGTGAAGCCGTAGTCCGGCATTAGCGATACCGCGAACGCCACGGAAAGAATGATTTTACGCACTGGTTTCCCCTCTCATACGGTCGAGACTAGGATTTGAGCCCTGCTCTTTAGTCCCCTGTTTTATTTTTGTTCTGCGTTTCCCACCACCACGGCGGGAGCGACTTCTTACAATGCCTGAGGTGTTTATAGCTATATATAGGTTATAAATATGCTTTTATCAAAATTTCAGCAATTTGCACGCTATTGAGTGCCGCGCCCTTACGGACGTTGTCGGACACGACCCACATATTCAGACCGCGCTCGTGTGAAATATCCTCCCGGATTCGACCGACATAAACCGGATCAGTGTTCGCACCCTCCGTCACTGCCGTGGGATATCCACCATCTGCTCGCTGGTCCAGAACCACGACGCCCTCAGCACCTGAGAGCAGCTCACGCGCCTGCTCTGCGGTGATTTTCTGGCGGGTTTCGATATGCACTGCCTCCGAATGACCATAAAACACCGGGACGCGCACTGTTGTCGGGTTGACCTTGATGCTGTCGTCCTCGAATATCTTGCGGGTCTCCCAGACCATCTTCATCTCCTCTTTGGTGTAACCGTTATCCAGAAAGACATCAATGTGCGGTAAGACGTTGAACGCGATCTGCTTCGGGTACACCTCGGACTTGATCGGCTTGGCATTGAGCAAGTCCGCGGTCTGCGTGGCCAGTTCCTCGATTGCCTCTTTTCCGGTGCCCGACACCGCCTGGTAGGTCGCGACATTGATCCTGTCGATGCCGACAGCGTCCCTGATCGGTTTCAACGCAACCAGCATCTGAATCGTTGAACAATTAGGATTCGCGATGATACCCCGTGCGTTGTAGTCAGCGATCGCATGCGGATTGACTTCAGGTATGACCAGCGGGATATCGTCGTCATAGCGAAATTGGGACGTGTTATCGACGACGACACAGCCAGCGGCGGCAGCCTTTGGTGCGTAGACTTTGGAGACAGATGCACCCGCGGAAAACAGCCCGATCTGAGCACTTGAAAAATCGAATTCCGCAAGATCCTGCACGGTCAAGAGTGTATCGCCGAATTCAACTTTCTTCCCCACCGACCGGCTGCTCGCCAGAGCGTGGACCTTACCGACCGGAAACTTGCGCTCCGCCAGGATCGACAACATCGTTTCACCCACCGCACCGGTGGCGCCTACAACTGCAACGTCAAATGTCTTGCTCATAATCTCACTATCTTTTAAATGTTCATTCAGGCGGACAACTCTGCGAGTACGGCCTCGCCCATCTCTGCCGTGCCGACTTCGCGACAACCCTCCGCCATGATATCCGGCGTCCGTAAGCCTTTGTCGAGTACCCGGCCAACCGCCTGCTCTATGTTCGCAGCCAATTCGGCCTGATCCAGACTGTAACGCAACATCATCGCGACGGATAAGATCGTCGCGAGGGGATTGGCTACATCCTGTCCGGCGATATCCGGGGCTGATCCGTGAATGGGCTCGTACATGCCTTTGCTGTTCTGATCCAGCGATGCCGACGGCAACATACCGATCGATCCGGTCAACATCGCGGCCGCATCGGACAGAATATCACCAAACATATTCTTGGTGACAATGACATCAAACTGCTTGGGCCATTTCACCAGTTGCATTGCGGCGTTATCAACGTACATATGGCTGAGCTGCACCTCGGGAAAGTGAGCACCTATGCGCGTAACCACTTCGCGCCAGAGCTCTGAGACTTCGAGAACATTGGCTTTGTCGACCGAGCACAAGCGCTTACCTCTTTTCATCGCAATATCGAAGGCCACTCTGGCGATGCGCTCGATTTCCGGCTCGCTATAAACCAGAGTATTGAATCCCTCGCGCTGACCATCCGGTCTGCGGCGTATGCCGCGCGGCTCGCCAAAATAAATACCACCGGTCAGTTCGCGCACGATCATGATATCCAGACCCGAAACCACATCGGCCTTCAGCGAGGAAGCGTCTGCCAGCTGTGGATACAGAATTGCCGGACGTAAATTCGCAAACAGGCTCAGCTCTGAGCGCAAGCCCAGCAGGCCCTTTTCCGGTCGCAGCTCACGAGGCAAGCCCTCATATTGCGGGCCACCCACGGCACCCAGAAGGATTGCATCGGAGGATTTCACCAGCTCCAGCGTCTCGTCGGGTAGAGGCTTGCCCGCCGCATCATAGCCCGCACCACCAACTGGGGCTTCCCGCATTTCGATCTCGAGGCCCTGCCGCTGGAAGTGATCCAACACTTTCACAGCCTCGGCAACGATTTCGATGCCGATACCATCACCCGGCAAAATCGCTATTCTTTTGCTCATATTGCTACCTGAAAACGATCGCGGCGCCCACAGAATGCGGTTACCGAATTATACGCTATTTACGAAGCGGCTGTTTTTTACTCTTAGCGAAGCTCTGAATAATCCATCCCTGAATCATCAGAGCACAGGGAGCAGCAAATCGCAGCGTGAACGCTGTGATGGCGCCCAAGCTCAGAGCGGATCAACCAAACAGCCAGGGCGCGCTCTTTTTGCGCGCCTGCTCGTAAACCCTGATCTGGTCAGCACGCTTCAGTGTCAGACCAATGTCATCGAGGCCGTTCAACAGACAGTACTTTTTGAACGCATCGATTTCGAACTCAAAGACCTCGTCGCCTGCTGCGACGGCCTGAGACTCGAGATCGATGCTGAACTCGATACCAGGTTGTGCCTTTACCGTCTTGAACAACTGCTCGACAACCGCTGCCGGGAGCACAATCGGCAGGAGTCCGTTCTTGAAACTGTTGTTGAAGAATATATCGGCGAAACTGGGGGCAATCACAGCGCGAAAACCGAAATCGGTCAGGGCCCACACGGCATGTTCCCGCGACGAGCCACAGCCGAAGTTTTCCCGCGCCAGCAGAATCGTCGCTCGATCATAAGGTGGCTGATTGAGCACGAAGTCAGGGTTGAGACGGCGTGTCGAGTTATCGATGTCCGGCGCGCCGGGATCGAGATAGCGCCAATCATCAAAAGCGTTCGGTCCGAAACCACTGCGCTTGATCGACTTCAAATACTGCTTTGGAATGACTGCGTCGGTATCGACATTTGGTCGATCGAGCGGCGCTACGATGCCGCGATGGCGATTAAATGCCTGCATTATTGCCCCCTAGGCTGGTGAAACCAAATCGTTGACATCTGTAAAATGGCCGACGACCGCGGCGGCTGCGGCCATCGCCGGACTGACCAGATGAGTGCGCCCACCCTGCCCCTGACGCCCTTCAAAATTTCTGTTTGAGGTCGACGCACAGCGCTCACCCGGCTCGAGCCGATCAGCGTTCATCGCCAGACACATCGAACAGCCGGGTTCACGCCATTCGAAACCTGCATCAATGAAAACCCGATCCAGACCCTCCGCTTCCGCCTGCTGCTTGACCAGCCCTGATCCCGGAACCACCATAGCGAGCTCGATGTTGTCGGCGACCTTCCTGCCGTTGGCAACCCGGGCCGCGGCGCGCAGGTCCTCGATTCTGGAGTTGGTGCATGAGCCGATGAAGACTTTGTCCACCTTGATAGCCGTGATTGGCTGGCCAGCCTCCAGCCCCATGTAAGCGAGCGCGTTACGCATGCCTTCTGCTTTGACCGGGTCGTTCTCGGCAGCGGGATCGGGCACCACGCCATCGACCTCGACGACCATCTCCGGTGAGGTCCCCCAGGTTACTTGCGGCTTGATACGCGCAGCGTCAATATGCACCACCTTGTCGAACACCGCTCCCGAATCTGAATGCAGCTGCTGCCAGCTCTCGATCGCGCGGTCGAGCAACTCCGCCTTCGGCGAGAACGGCCGGTTCTTCAGATACTCGATCGTGGTTGCATCGACCGCGATCATGCCGGCCCGCGCACCGGCTTCAATCGCCATGTTACAAACCGTCATACGGCCTTCCATCGTCAGAGCGCGTATTGCGTCGCCACCGAATTCGATCGCATAACCGGTACCTCCAGCCGTGCCGATCTCACCGATGATCGCGAGCACGATATCTTTCGCGGTGATGCCTTCATGAACTTGACCATCCACGGAAACCAGCATGTTTTTGCTCTTCTTTTGCAGCAAACACTGCGTCGCCAGCACATGCTCGACCTCGGACGTGCCTATGCCAAAAGCCAGCGCACCGAAGGCGCCGTGCGTTGACGTGTGCGAGTCCCCGCAAACCACCGTCATGCCGGGCAAGGTGGCACCCTGCTCGGGACCGATCACATGGACAATGCCCTGACGCAAATCGCCCATATCAAACTCGGTCAAGTTGAATTCGCTGCAGTTCCTGTCCAGCGTCTCGACCTGCAAACGCGATACCGGATCGGCAATACCCGAACTCCGACCTGTTGTCGGTACGTTGTGATCGGGAACGGCCAGCACCGAATCCGCACGCCAGGGTTTACGACCGGCCATGCGCAAGCCCTCGAAAGCCTGAGGGGAGGTGACCTCATGAATCAAGTGACGGTCGATATACAGCAGAGCGGTACCGTCCTCCTCGGTACGCACCACATGGTCGTCCCAAAGCTTGTCGTAGAGTGTTTTTTCAGTCATGGTTTACCTGCCTTCCGAGGTCAATGCGCTCGATGATTGAAGATTAAGACAGGAAAAATCATAATACAAATTCATTATTTTCATATAAACTATAATCAATTTTTATATATCATCGAGCCAATGATAGATACTCAGTCGATCCGCGCGTTTCTGGCGGTCTCCGACTCGGCTTCGTTCTCGCGTGCAGCTGAAGCCCTGCACCTGACCCAGCCAGCCGTCAGCAAACGCATTCAGGCCCTTGAGAATGCGCTCGGCACCCCACTCTTTGATCGCATTGGCAAGAGCGTTCGCTTGACCGAGGCCGGCCACGCACTGATTCCAAGCTACCGACGCGTACTTGCCGAGATTGCAGAGAGCGAACGCATAGTCAGCAACTTACGCAGCCGGACCACCGGCATATTGAGCGTCGCCACCAGTCATCACATAGGACTGCATCGACTGCCCGCGGTACTGCGTGATTATTCACAGCAATACCCTGACGTCGAGCTAAAAATCGGCTTTATGGATTCCGAAGAAGCTTGCCATCAGGTGATCAATGGCGACCAGGAAATCGCGATTATTACGTTGCCTGACGAACCCGACGATCGCCTCGAACTCAGCCCTGTTTGGCATGACCCCCTCACTGTGGCTGTTGCCAGAAAGCATCCGTTGGCCGGCGCTCACGGCTTGACCGTCGAGCGACTGCGCGAATATGCCGCGATTCTGCCATCCACCGGCACTTACACGCGCAAGCTGATCGATAAGGCCCTGGGGCTGGATCCGAGAGTCAACACGCTGCTCGAAACCCATTATCTCGAAACCATCAAGGCCATGGTCGGGGCCGGGCTGGGCTGGAGCATGTTGCCGACATCGATGCTTGACAGTACGCTGGTCTCGCTGGATATCCGCCATGCCCGCCCGACACGACAGCTTGGCGTCGTGGTACACCGGCTCAGGACAAACTCAAGCGCGGCCAATGCGATGGTCAATCTGCTCGTTGAGTACGCTGATCAGACGAAAAATGCATGAAGCGCCAGACAACCACCCAGGCGACGCCGGCCACGATAGCGGCTAGCGTAAACAAGGCCGCATGCGCGATCTGATCCCACAAGATACCACTCACCAGACTGCCCACGGCACCGCCGGCACCGAAACTCAGGCTGGCGTACAAGGCCTGGCCTCGCCCCTGGTGCCTGCCGATGAAAAAGCGATGCACGAGTGAAATACTCACTGCATGGAACACGCCGAAACTGAAAGCGTGGAACAGCTGGGCGAAAAAAAGCACGGACAGGTTGTCGATGAAATAACCAATCAACACCCAGCGCGCGGCAGTCAGTGCGAAAGTGATCAGCAACAGCCTGCGCAAGTCGACCCTCAACAATACGCGATGCATCATCAGGAAGACAATGACCTCCGCCATTACACCGATCGCC
>Ga0272441_10008445_pt1 | contig 16297 bp, 7 predicted proteins | sample SSMProp6N_FD_193582 | JGI IMG/M metagenome (GOLD analysis project Ga0272441, IMG submission 193582) | Marine sediment archaeal communities from Little Sippewissett salt marsh, Falmouth, MA, United States - SSM-Prop-6N | ecosystem: Environmental > Aquatic > Marine > Wetlands > Sediment ... | reverse complement strand
CAGACGAAAGCCTAGTGACAGTGCGCCCAGGTGACAGCTGTCAACACAGCGCCCACATTTGATGCAGTTGTGGTTGTCATACTGAGTGTGGGGATCAAGTCCCATTGGGCAGTCGATGGCACAGGCAGCGCAGCTGCTGCACCGATTCTCATCCAGTTTCAACCGCAAGAAACTAACCCGGTTGAAAAGTGAGAGCAAGGCACCCATCGGACACAAGTAGCGGCACCAGAAACGCGAGATCAACACCATCCCGGCCAACGTCACTCCCAACGTGCCGATGTGGATCAAGAACGGACGATTCACCTTAGCGACGCCCATGATCAGATAAGGAATTGACGCTTCAATCGAAGCCACCGGACAGAGCTTGCAAAACATCGTGTCTGCAAACGCCCAGGCAGCAATGAACGTGCCCGCCAGCACAATGTACTTGGAGTACGACACGGCATTGACGATCCGCACTTTTCGAAACGAGAGCAGATCGTTCAACGTCCCGAACGGGCAAACCCAGCCACAGAATCCACGTCCTGCAGCCAAGCCGTAGACAAGGATCATCCCAATCCAGAAATAGGGTACAGTGCCAAATATGATCAAATTCTGGGCCAACCCAATCGGGCATATCGTGACCGCCAAGGGGCAGGCATAGCAATGGAGACCAGGAAAGATGATGTGCGTCATCCCAATTCCGGTGACGCCAAAAAAGCCGAATAAGATCCCCATCGCCTGCACCAGTCGACGCCTTCCTGCAATTCTCATGGCGATGCCTCCAGTAGGGCAAGAAGCCGCTCTTCCAGATTTTCGATGCCCAACAGAACCTCGCCCGTATCAACTCGAAGAATGGCAGGAACGATTGTTCGCCCTGATTGCATGATCCCGTACAGGTTAGCTGCGTCTCTGTCCTCATCCACGTCGATCACCTGATAGCTGATGTCTGGATTCAGCTCAACGGTTTGTCGGACCACGGTCTTGGCATAGGGACACGCATGGCACCAAGTAGCCGAGAATAGCAGCAAGTCGATCTCGCCGGTAATGGCCTCAATCCTAGTCCGCGCCTCATCAGAGAGCTCGGGGTCCTCGTGCGGGGTTTCCTCGATTCCCACGCAGGATGTGCACAACACGGCTCCGATGCTCTGCGCCTGCTGATCCTGCTCTAGCAGCATGCCGTAGCCCAATCCACCTGCCATTGCTAGGACGAGCAGTACGCGCACCCACCATCGCCGACTCTCCACGCGACCAACGATTAAGGCAGCAACCAGTAGGAGTACCAAGACAATGGGCAGCGCAAGCGTCCAACCACTTCTCGTGTTGAATGTTTCTGGCTGAATTGGATCAGGAACTGGAGTCACGGACGGATCGGCGATAGCCGCGGTCACGTTAATCGAAAGGGCGAGCTCTTCTACAATCTGGAAGCACAACTCGCCGATGCAGTACGTGTAGACCAATTCAAAGACTAGCTCTGCATTTCCCTCTGTCACGTCGGGCTTCAACAGAATCGGGATTTCCAGCAACGTGTCAGAGAATGGATCGAGCACCGCAACGGGCTCAACAGGAGACATCGTAGCCGACCCGCTCAGCAGGGCGATCTCGATGCCATCAGCTTCATGAACCGACGAATTGGTCACTCGAAGCCAGCCTGTGGTCTCCTCATCAAGGACGATTGTCAACGGAGTGCTCTCAAAAGAGAACTCAAGAATCGGGGCCTGTCCAAGTGAGGACATCGAGGCAAGCCCAAGTAGCGCAATCAGCAAGGCAAGCGCTCGTGCTCTTGTCCTCCCAGTTACCCTAATCTGCTTCATATCGTGTCTAATCCTCGTTCTGGATCAATTCTCGAATGGCCACGATGAGATCGTCGCCGCGCAGTCCGCGCGCGCGAATGATTCCGTTTCGATCAATAATATAGTTCATCGGTATCCCCTGAATCCGATAGAGCTCACCGATTGGACCGGCTGCGGAATCGTGGATCTGGAGATGGGAAATTCCGTGTCCTTCCACAGCGGAGTGAAAGTCACGCTCCGACCGATCCATGTTGATCCCAATAACAATCACACCCTTGGCCTCGAACTCGCTTTCAATTTGCCTAAGTGTTGGCAGCTCGGCAATGCAGAAGCCACACCAACCAGCCCAGAAATCGAGAACAACGATGTTCCCACGCAACGCCTTCAACGAGAAATCGCTCCCGTCAGAGCCAATTGCTTCAAACAACGGCGCTGGGTAGGTGACGAGAAGCGGTTGCTTGAGTTCGACATCGGCCCTGGATGGCACAATCTCGATCCAAGATCCGTCTGGGGCCATCGCATCAACTACATACACACTGCCGCTAAGATTAAACGGTTCGGCAAGGGAGAAGACCTCGTGCGAATCGGACGTCAACAGCAAATCCCCGTTGCCGTCAGCGTCGATCACCAGCGTGCCGCTATCCAGATCGTCGTACGCCCCATCCGAATCCTCATCAAGCACCGCCAGCCTGTACACCTGACCCCCCAGCTGAATCTCTCCGACTCGATACGAATCCCGACAGTAGGTTAGCACACCAGGATTGGCATGATCCCAGATGAGAAACAGTTGATACGATGCCGTTTCTTCCTCTGAGTACTGGATCTGAAACGAGATGCTGGCCAGCCGGCTGCTTTCACCGACCTCCCAATCCCACTCAACCACCTGGAATTCTCCACTGAGTTTCGCGTCAACATAGAGATCGTATTCGCCATCGCGAAGATCGATCATGACCGGATGCACCCCATTCCCCAACGGAACGAGACCATAATAGGATCGTTCGTGGGCTTTGGGCCACGCAATCCCACTCACCGGAGTCGTTCCAAGCTCGATCCCGCGGGAATAACAGCTCGATGTTAATTCCATGATACCAGCGACATAGCCAAGGTTCGTCTCATAGCAGGCAGCTGGCAGTGCCAGCAGGGCAATTGCTGCAACGAGCGGCGCAACCAGGCGGCAAATCATGAGTGAGTTTCCCCGGCTGCATCGCGCAAGCGACGCCCGACCAACTCGCATCCGATGCAGGAGAGGATATCGAATAGGCCCGGTCCAGCTTTCCGACCCGTTACTGCAAGTCGACTGGCCAAAGCCACGTCCTTGAGTGTTGCTTCCTGTGCTTTGAGAGCCGTTCGCACATCCCGCTCGACAGTCTCGGCGTCAAATGGATTGGTCAGTTCTAGTGCATCTGCTATTGCGACCATCAGCGGTGCTTGTGTTTCACTGACGGAGATCTCGTCCACACAAACCAATGGGACCGGGAACAATAGCTCAATCGCTGCCGCCAAGTCCCGCAGCGTCTTGCTGCGGTCGCGAAGGAGACGTACTCCCGTTCGAAGACGATCCAGATCCGCGCCTATCCACATTTCCGGGGTGACTCGGCCCAATTCGAACACCATCGGGCAGATGAGCTCAAGTAAACGATCCAGATCAGCTAGCTTCATGTGTTGCTGATTGAGCCACAGAAGTTTCGTGTCCTCGAAGATGGCGCCCGACTTATTCACTTCCTCGATCGAAAACAGCCGAACCAGTTCGTCGATATCAAACACTTCATCGTCGCCATGCGCCCATCCCAAGCGGGCCAGGAAGTTGACCATGGTCTCCGGCAGCACGCCGCGATCGCGGTAGCCCAGCACAGCTGTTACGCCGTGCCGTTTGGACAAGCGCGTGCGATCCGGGCCAAGAATCATGGGAAGATGTACGAACCGAGGGACTTGCCTCCCCATCGCCTCAAACAGCATGACGTGCTTGGGCGTGTTGTTCAGGTGATCGTCGCCTCGAATGACGTGGGTAACCCCCATGTCCGCATCGTCCACCACAACTACGAAGTGATAGATGAAGCTGCCGTCCGATCGGCGAATGACGAAGTCCTTGAGCTGATCGTTCGGGAACTCCACATCGCCTAGCAGGTCGTCATGAACGACCGTCTTTCCTTCCGTAGGCACGCGGAACCACCAGGCCCCATCCTCTTCGTAGACAAGTCCTCGATCCATCAAGTCTTGCGCGGCGGCAAGATGCTCTTGTGTGCGATCGGTCTGTCGATAGTACTCGTCCCAGTCCAACCCCAGCCATCTTAACGACTCCAGGATCTCCTCGATCGAGGCGTCGGTAGAACGCTCCTTGTCCGTATCCTCAATCCTCAGAATGAAGGTTCCTTCTTGCCCGCGCGCATACAGCCAATTGAAGAGCGCAGTTCGCGCGTTCCCCACGTGAAGGTACCCCGTTGGACTCGGTGCAAATCGTACTCGGATCATCATTCCCCCTCGCTTGATGCTGTCTCGCATTGTACTCGATTCGGAAGGAATTGATCTTCTGGTCGGGGTTGATTTGGAGGCCAAGGGAGAGGGACTTCCGCCCCTCTCCCCGGAGGGCTGGTATCGGGGGTGCGAGATGTTGAACTCGCAGTAAAATCAACATACTCGTCCGATGTGTGGGAGTTGTGAAGAGAAAATGAGGATCTTGCGAGTCTCTGCTAGGCGCGTTGGCTCATGGGATTCGTTGGGCGAAACACGTCTCAAGTCACCGACGCATCGCAGCTCCTGATTGGCGATTCCTACCGCGCATCAATGTTTTCTCTACCCACAATGAGAACCGTGATGAAGATGCCCGTGAAGAGCACTCCGCCAATCAAGGCGATCGAAGCGAAGATTCTGCCTTTGGAATCAAGGCCGATCTTGCCCAGTACCGCGGCACAGATTGCCAGCATCATGCCAGGAATGATGCTCCGCAGTCCGCCAAGAATGAACGATCCAACCAGGCAGGATATCCCCGCGCCGCCAATCCACCGCCCATGCATTCTGGTCTCGGGATGAAACTGCCCTAGTTTGGACTTCTTTGGCTTCGGCCCCAACGTGTTCACGGTAACCTCATCTTACGATCCAATTGGGTGGATATCATCGTGAAGCGGGCCGGCAGGTCCATCGATGTCTAGCAAGCGGGGATCAGGAGGAACGCGCTCGCACGCCGAAGTGTCGCCTGCCGGTTTGTCCATACGCAGCGTTGACTCCTCAATATCTAACCTGCTGGCCCCGGTTCGCCGTTCACCAGAGCGACACGGAATCCTTGTTCAAGTGTTAGGATGAGGAGAGTGGCTGATTTGCAATTGCAGCCACTTCGGTCTATCAGTGGGTGATCATGACACGCAGATCGATTCCGGGGAGGATCACGATGAAACCAGTTAGCCGGCGTTCAAACATCTCGTCCAGTTGTGCAGTGATGCTTATGCTTATCGTTGCGATAGCCTGCGGCGCGCATGCGACTCCGACCGTCATCCATCGATCGCCAGCCAGAGGAGAAGAGGTTCGCATCGATGGCATCGTCGAGATCATGTTCGATCAGGCAATGGATCGCGCTTCCGTGCAGACAGCCTGGGCGATTGAGCCATTGACTGCCGGCGTCTTCACTTGGCCCAATGACTGCACGCTCAGGTTTGCACCCATTTCAGCTTGGACACGAGACACAGTGTATCGAGTCTCTCTCTCCCAAGCAGCTTGTTCCACGGCAGGTGAAGCACTGGCGACAGACTTCGTTTTCCAGCTCCGCACCGTCGGATACTTGGAAGTTTCTCAGATCCTGCCAGCTGATGGATCCGAGGAGATTGCCGTTGACAGTGAGATTTTTGTGATGTTCAATCGTCCGGTTGTCCCTCTGACGACGCTTTCCGATCCCGGCGTTGCCGATCTTCCACACCCGGTACTCATCGAGCCATTCGTGTCTGGAACCGGAGAGTGGGTCAACACGTCGATGTACGTGTTTACTCCAACTGAGCCGCTTATCGGAGGCACTGTCTACACAGTCACCATTCCCGAAGGACTGATGGACACGACAGGGGGCATCCTGCCCGAGCCTCTCATCTGTGAGTTCTCCACTGAGCGGCCCAAAGTCGTCTGGATCTCCCCCCGGACGAACGACGATCTCGTCCCCATTGATAGCGCAATCCGTATCGTCTTCAACATGCCGGTTTCCCTGCCAAGTGTTGAGGAGCGCTTCATACTACGACAGACTTCGCTGTTTGGAGAGTTGTTCGCGGACAAGATCGCCGGAGAGTTGGCCGTTGATGGCAACGCCATCGTGTTCACGCCGAATGAGCCACTGGTCTTCGACCGAACTTACGTCTTCACTCTCGATGCCGGCGTCACTGGTGTGAACGGAGGTCTGGGGATGAGAGAGCCTACAGACTCTCGATTTGAGACCGTCCCGCTTCCTAGAATCATCAGCACAACTCCCCGCGACGGAGAGGACGAAGCCTATCCTTACACATCCTTTGTCATTTCGTTCAATGCTCCCATCGATCCCGACACCGTGCTTGAGAGTGTGACCATCATTCCTGAACCTGAGCCCAACGAGCTATCGGGGTACTTTCGTTCATGGGACAATGCCTATATCGTTCGATTCGGCTGTGCCCCAAGTCAGGAATACGAGATCCGCATCGGTCCCAACATCGCAGATCCATATGGAAACAAGACCAATCAATCGATGAACGTGCAATTCCGCACTCGTGCCCTCGATCCGACGGCGTGGCTGCATGTACCAGGGCAAACAGGCACGCTCAGCACATACCAACCCGCCAGAATGTTTGTGGCTCATCGGAATACTGAAGCGCTCTCCCTCTCCCTATATCACCTTACGCTCGACGATTACTTCGAAGCCATCAATGACTGGTACGACTATTCACCGCCTCGCGATGCGCAGATACGCCAATGGACGGTTCCTGTCGATGGCGAACTCAACGAGATCAGCTATGTCCCGATTGACTTGCTCGCTAACGGCGAATCCCTGGAACCTGGCATTTACATGATTGAGATGAAGGCAGACGGCGTCCGCTGGAATCGATGGCAGCACACCCACTTGCTCATCGCCAGCCCAATCAACATCACCATGAAGTCGGCGGATGACGAAACGCTGGTTTGGGCATGCGATCTGCACAGCGGGAAGCCAATCCCAGGGTTGATTCTGCGCACCTATGATTCCGATGGCGACAGACTGGAGGCTTCAGTCACAGATCGTGACGGGGTAGCAACGTTTGCCGGGACTGATTCCTATGACTGGCGTGGAATCACCGTGGCCAGTGCTTATCCGTTTGTGCTAACAAGTTCGCAGTGGACGTCCGGAATCTCGATCTGGGACTTCGGCTATTCTCCAGCTGGGAGTGTCGATCAAAGACTCTACTTGGACACAGATCGTCCCATTTATCGGCCTGGTCAGACTGTGTCTTTCCGGGGCGTATTGCGCGACGAGCAGGACGCCCTCTATTCCTTGCCGATCGACAGGTCCGTTCGCGTCACAGTCCATGACTCCCAATGGTCATTGATTTACGAGAATAGCCTTGCTGTCGACGACTTGGGTACCTTCTCGGGGCAGCTCCAGTTGACCGACGACGCAGCCATCGGGACGTATCGCATCGAGATCGATACGTTTCTTAACTCTCACAGCGAGACGTTCGATGTTGCCGCATATCGCGCCCCTGAATTCGAAGTCGTCGTCACGCCTGAGAACGATCAAGTCGTTTCAGGCACGATCCTGCGAACGCTGGTTCAAGTCGACTATTTCTTCGGTGCACCGGTCATGGATCACCCCGTGGAATGGAGCGTTTACGTTGAAGACTACTGTTTCTCGCCTTCGCATCTGGGGCGATACACGTTCACAGATCAGGATGATCCTTGGAGCTGTTGGAGTTGTTGGTGGATGCCTAGCCCCACGCCAACGCCTGTTCTGGAAGGAACAGGCACAACAGACGCGTCTGGCCATCTTCTGATTGAGTTACCGGCAGATTTCACACTCGAACACACGCAATCGGGAAGCCAAACGTTGACACTGGAGGCCACGACACGTGGCACTGATGGCCAAGTGATCTCTGGCCGCGGGAATGCCATCCTTCACGCCGCCAACGTGTATGTGGGCTTGGCTACAGCCCGTTCCGTGGCTCGGGCGGGAGATCTGACTGAGATTGAAGCCATCACTGTCAATTGGGGAGGAGAACGAGTCGAATCACAGAATCTCACGGTTCACATCATCCGTAGAGAATGGGAGAACGTCTTCGAAGAGAATGATGCCGGTGGCGGCCAATGGACATGGGCCGTCAACGATATCAACGTCATGACAAGCAGTCTGCAAACCGATGAAGATGGCGTTGGCGTCTTCTCGTTTACGCCGCCCGAAGGCGGGACCTACAAAATACTCGCTATCGCGACAGACGAAGAGGGCAACGAAACGCGCTCCAGCCTGTTCATCTGGGCAACGGGTCCAGAGACTGTGTCTTGGCGTCGAAGCAATGACGACCGCATCACGCTGATTCCCGACAAGACCGAGTATCACGTCGGCGAGACCGCGCAAATCCTCATTCCAAGCCCGTATTCCGACCCCCACTGGGCTCTGCTGACGATCGAGCGAGACGGCATCCTTTTCCGCGACGTGTTGCTACTGGAATCCAATAGCACGGTCATCGAAGTGCCTATCACCTTGGAGCACATCCCGAACATCTACGTCAGTGTCGTTCTATTCCAAGGCCTGGAGGCAGCCTCGTTGGCTGCGGACGGAGGTGCCGCGGTCGCTGAGACCAAAGTAGGGTACGCAGCGCTGACGGTATCCAGAGATCGGAAAACACTTCACATCGAGATGCAGCCTTCCGATGAAACGCCGCTGCCAGCCACCGGCATCGCCTATAACTTGTGGGTGACGGACGCGTACGGCAACCCGGTTCGCACAGCCGTGGCGTTCGATCTGGTGGATGCTGCTGTCTTGTCACTCCGTCCAAGGACGCCCAACGCCATCCTCGATGCGTTCTATGGTCGCCGGGGACTGGGTGTCATCACATCGAGCGGGCTAACGCTCTCCATCAATCGGCTGGTCGCTGAACAACTTGAGGAGATACAGGACCTCGATGGGAACGAGCTCGGAGGAGCTAAGACGGGCACCTATGCGATGGCATCCACATCGCCTGAAATGGAAGACGGTGCCGGGGCCGTGCCACAATCTGCTGTTATGCGAAGCTCAGCAGCCGATCAGCTTCCGGAAGGCATCGCATTGCGGGAAGATTTCCAGGACACAGCCTATTGGACAGGTTCGTTGACAACGGATACCAACGGCTTTGCACAGGTCATGATTCAACTCCCTGACAATCTCACTACGTGGGTCGCTAGAGCCGTTGGCGCGTCAGCCAACACGGAGGTAGGCGAATCGACATCCGATCTGCTGGTCACCAAGCCACTGCTCATTCGGCCAGTTACGCCGCGATTCTTTGTCGTCGGTGACCGATCACGCCTGCTCGCGAATGTGACCAATCAGACCAACAAGGATCTGCTGGCCGAACTAACCCTTGCTCAAACTGGCTTGTCTCTTGACGTAGCTCCTGTCCAAACAGTCACGATTCCAGCCAACGGAGAACTCACTGTCGAATGGTGGGGCGTTGTCCAGGATGTCGATGCCGTAGACATCGCTTTCAGCGTTGTTTCTGGAGATCTATCTGACGCTGCCCGGCCCCGATTGACAACGGGCCCCGAGGGCACATTGCTCGTCTACAAATACACGTCGCCAGAGATCGTGGGGACAGCCGGACAGCTAGACGATTTCGATAGCCGAACGGAAATCATCGACATTCTTCCTGGCTTGGATCTCGATCGGTCTGAGCTGATGATCCGACTGGAGACCTCACTAGCCGCCGCAATGCAGGAGGGGCTCGATTATCTGGAACATTACAAGTACGAATGCACAGAGCAGGTCGTCAGCCGCTTCCTTCCCAATATCCTGACCTATCGGGCGCTGCTTGAACTGGGTATCGAGAATCCGACTCTGGCTGACAAACTGCCTGGCCTCGTCGCCGAGGGCATCGAGAAGCTGTATGTCAGGCAACACGTCAACGGCGGCTGGGGATGGTGGGCTGACGACAACTCGAATCCCTATCTGTCTGCCTATGCTGTGTATGCACTGTTGCAGGCACAGCAAGCTGGATTCACCATCCAGCAGCGGGTCATCGACAACGGACTCAATTTCCTCGCCTCGTCCTTGGTTTCATCAGAGGGCGTCGCATCAATCGTCATCGCCAATCGTCAAGCCTGGCTTGCCTATGTGCTGGCAGAGGGCGGCCGACATGATGATGCACTGAATGCAGCCATTGATCTATTCGATGAGCGCACCCAACTCAGCCACTATGCACGTGCCTGGCTGGCGCTGACGCTTCAGATCTCAGGCGGAGATTCCTCCGCCATTGATACGCTGCTCTCGGACCTCTACTCATCGGCCATCCTCTCTGCGACGGGTGCGCACTGGGAGGAGTCAACCAACGATTGGTGGGCGATGAACACAGACACGCGATCGACGGCCATCATCTTGGATGCCCTCGTTCGTCTTGATTCCGATCAGCAGCTGTTGCCTCATGTCGTTCGCTGGCTCATGGTGGCGCGTAGAGGCGGCATTTGGGAGACGACGCAAGAGACGGCCTGGGCGCTCATCTCACTAACCGATTGGATGGTTGCGACTGAAGAGCTGAATCCGACCTATGATTTCTATGCATCGATCAATGGTCTCGACTTGTTTGAGGGACAGACAGATGGCAGCCCACTGGATGCTCCAATCGAGATCACGATGGGAGTCGGCGATCTCCTGCCTGGCTCCAATAATGAGCTGACAATTTCTCGGGGTAAGGGAACGGGCCGACTCTACTACACGGCCCACCTCACATCGTACATCCCCGTAGAGCACGTCGATGCGCTCCAACGAGGCATCATCGTTCAACGGCAGTATGTGTCCTCATCGTGCCCCATCAGAGAGGCATGTGCAGAAATCGACACCATTACTGCCGGCGAGGAGATCCAGGTTCGCCTGACCATCATCGCGCCACATGACTTGTACTACGTAGTAGTCGAGGATCCGTTCCCGGCCGGGTGCGAGGCGATCGATCCTTCGTTGGCAACAACGAGCCTTGCCGCCTCTGAGCCGGGGTTGTTCCGCGACGTTGATGATGATTGGGGTTGGTTCTATTGGTGGTGGTGGCGCTGGTACTCGCGTTCTGAGTTCCAAGATGAGAAGGTCGTATTGTTCGCCGACTACCTACCTTCAGGGACATACACGTTCCAGTACAGCCTGCGTGCAATGGTGCCCGGTGAATACGGTGTGTTGCCCACTCTAGCACAGGAATTTTACTTCCCAGAGGTATTCGGGCGGTCGGACGGACGGAGCTTGGTCATCGAGCCAATCGAGGACTAGAATCTCAGCGGCCGCGTAGGATTTGGATCGCGTGCGCGTTGTTGGAGCAAGTCAGGACGACAACGCCCGACTTCCCATCCTCGGGAACGGAGACGTGAAGATCGTCAATCGAGATATCTCTTCGGGCCAATGCTTCGCTCGTTCGCCGCAGGAAGCCAGGATGGTGAGGTAGTACCAGCATCACGACGTCGCGCTGGCTAACATCGAATCCAGCATCGCGCAGCGCGTCATGGGCGTACGACTGTGAAGTCGTGAGCAAATAGATGACGGCCTCTCCCTCGATTAGGCGCAGGTGAACCGACAGAAGGTTGATGCCCATATCGCTGAGGATGCAAGCAACCTGAGCTAGAACCCCAACGCGATCCTCGGAACGTAATACGATCTCTTGTTGTAATCGTGCATCGACCATGCTATCGCCTCTTGCTGTCCCCTTGACTATAGCAAATCGCATCGTCTAAGAGCTGGGGCGATTGGCCCTCGGTATCAGGACATTTGCCACGGCACGGCTGTGCATCGAATCCGATCACTCGGATGGCGTACCAATGTCCCTTTCCCATTGCGGGCCAGTCCTATCTAATGTGTGATACATCACATACGCTTAGGCGTTATGTTGGCGTGCAACTCACGAGCGCAGAAGATGACCTTACTCGTCGTCTCATTGGTAATGCTGTTAGGATTCAGCGGCTGGTCCGTTGAAGTCAGTATTCGATCCGCACCCAAGGATGGATCTCCCGGCTCGTTTGTCACCCACGTCTTCGGGCTCATCAACAATTCACCAGATCCAGTCACCTACTCACTTGAGTTCCTTGTTCCGACCGCATGGGGCACCCTCGGCGCGCCAACTTCGATCGCCCTGCAGCCTGACGAAGAGGGGACGCTATTCGTCACAGCAACGATTCCTCCTGACGCCATCGTCGGCCAGTATGACTTGCAGCTGACAGCCACTTCGCAGTCCGACCTGCTCGATAGCGGAACCGCTTCGGGAATCGTCTTCGTTGCGCCAATGACCGAGATTGAGCTCCTAGCGCCAACAGGCACCACGATCTCTCAGGGCACTTCCGTAACGTATGAGTTGGTGATCGCAAATCGCGGGAATGTGCAGGACTCGTTTACCATCTCCGCCACGTCAACACTCGGTCTCATGGTGATGCTGTCCCACACGACCGTTGATCTGGCACCTCAGGAGAGCCTGACATTCGCCGTTCAACTAACAGCCATGATCGAAGCAAGCCCAGGCCGTGATACACTAGATGTTGTCGCGGCATCGACCCTCTTTGACGGAGTCAGCACAGGCGCGACCATCTACACCTCCGTGCTTCCTCCAGGGCCCGATGCCATCCGAGGTACAGTCATGGAACAACTACCGGCACGTATTCGGTGGTCCATCGACAAGAATGTCATGACTGGAGTCTTCGATAGCCAAATGACGTTCTCTACTTCTGGGCAGATTGTTGGCGGCTATTTCGCGTCGTTCTTCAGCATGGTCGATCCATTTGGCCCTTCGTTGGCCGGGATTAGCTCGTATTCGATGCTTTACCGACGCAATGCCAGCACGTTTTCCATCGGCAACGTATCTCAGACCTTGACTGATCTGCTCACGCTCTCCTGCACAGGCGGGACCTTGATGATCGATGCCGAGTACTACGAGCTATCCATGATCGCCGGCGGGAGTCACTCCGAAACAAGATTCGCGGGACACTTCTCCTTGGGACCAGATGCCGTCAATGTCGGCGTTGGGTACCTGGGAATTCGAGATCCGTTGTCGGTCTCGAAGTCCATCTGGACAGCCACCGCACACGCTGAACCACTGGATGATTGGACGCTGACACTTGAAGGTGGCCTCGGTCTGGACGGACCGCTGACAAGTCGCGCCATCTTCTTCTCCACAACCATTGACTCAGAGGGGTACTTCTTCAGCGGCCGCGTGTTCTCCGCGGGAACTCACTTCCCCGGACAGAGAGCAGATTCCGCCGGGATTGAGATCTCACAACGTCTACGACTTCCCGCTCTCTCCTTGAGCACGTCGCTGTCACACAAGTGGGACAACGTCGATGGCAATCCGCTGCTGCCAACGCGCATTCAAGACGACTTGGGCTTCAATCTCACGACGACACCGCTCAAAGACGGTCCCACTCTTTCATCAACGATCGACTTCTCCTGGGATCGCTACGCTGATCTCTCGCTGAAGAGCGACATAGCCACTCTGATTTCGGCAAGCATGACAGAGACCAGCGGAGTCTTCCCCTATTCGCTCTCTGGGAAGGTACTAGAGCAGGTCGATCATGTGCTCGGATCACGCGTGCGAACGACCACCTATTCCGAAGGCGCTGGATTGTCGATTGATGCATTCTACTTGTACCTACGGCTAACGCAGAACCAGACCCTGGACATGATCACCGATACACAGCTGTCCTCATCATCGGATCTTTCGATTCACTTCCAACCCGAAACGGCCTTACACGAGGCATCTGTCATCTTCAGCAATTCGCGGAACGACTTCGATCTGTCCGCCTCATTCAATATCCATCTCACCGATGATCTGGACGTCGCGTTCGACGGCTCCGTTTCCTGGGATCGCCATGACGCGACTGATATCAGCTTCGGATGGGGGATTTCTTTCAACGCCAACGTGACGATTCCCCTTCCGTTCCTGGTTACAAAAGGTCGCATCGAAGGGCGTGCCTTCATTGATCGCGACGGAGACGGCATCTATGGATTGAACGACGAACCCGCTGGCACGATCGTCGTTGCGGCGGGCGGATCCACGGTCTCAACCAATGCCGACGGGTACTTCCGGTTCCCGCCTCTTTATCCCGGCGACTACACGATCGCCCCGGAACAGCTTCCATCTAATGCCACAGCAGGCGCCCCGATATCCGTTTCCGTGGTGGCAGGCGAAACGATTCGGATCAACGTCCCTCTGATGCCAACGGTCGTCGTGTCCGGCGAGGTGTTTGAGGATCTTGACCGGAGTGGAACGCGGAATCTCAGCGAGGGCGGAATCGCTCAAGCCCACATCATCCTGCAATCGCACACCGATGCCAGCATTGCTGACGCTTACACGGATCTGTCAGGAACATTCGGCATCCCCGGCATCGTTCCCGGTACGTATCACCTGTCCGTCGATGCGAACTCGCTGCCCGATCAGTTCGAGTTCACGACTTCCGCGCAAGCAACAGTCGTTATCGGAGCACGTGCTCCGCAGCCTGTTGTGTTCGGTGGATTCATCCGCGAGGTCGTCGCACTCCAGCCACCAACAGCCGACTTTGCCTATGGCCCCCAGGATATCGTTGTTGGAGAGCCTGTTACCTTTGACGGAACAGATTCATCCGATCCCGACGGCGTCATCGTGTCGTATGCCTGGGACTTCGATGCTGACGGTGTAACCGATTCAACAGACATGACCGCCGAATTCACGTTCCAACAACCAGGCACATTCGATATTACGTTGACCGTGACCGATGACTCCGGCAACGAAGACACCGTCGGCTACACAGTGACCGTGGCGTCCAAAGCCGTGATCGATGTCGCGGTTTCGCTCCACCCGCCGCTAGCCGATTTCTCCTATATGCCAGCGCAACCACTGGCCGGCGAGACTGTGCTGTTTGACGCCACCACATCGAAGGATCTCGATGGAGCCATCATTGCCTATGCCTGGGATTTCGATGAGAACGGAATCATAGACGCCACCGCCAGCATCGCGTCGTACGCCTTCCCCTCTCCGGGAACGTATCACATCTCGTTGTCAGTAACAGACATTGACGGCAACTTGGACACAGTGACCTACTCGATCACCGTTGGCGGGGACGCAGAGCAATCCCAGGATCCTCCAGCTACGACCCGTCTTCCAATCGCCAGCTTCCAAATCTCCCCAACGGAACCAGCTTCAGGCGACACCATCCTGTTCAACGGCACCTCGTCGCTCAGCTTGAGTGGACTCATTGAGTCGTTCGCCTGGGACTTCGACGGAGACACAGAGATCGACGCAACCGCACCAATCGCCGAGCACACCTTCGCTACTCCCGGCGACTATAGCGTAACCTTGATCGTGACAGACAGTAACGGGAACACGGGCCGCACAACCGAAGTCATACAGGTTTCCTCCGGGCCGTCCTCTACTAGCGGGACCAAACCCACTGCCGATTTCGCGTACCTACCTGCAGCACCCGAGGCCGGCGACGTTATGCTGTTCAACGCTACGCTGTCCACTGATTCAGACGGACAAGTCGTTACGTACGCCTGGGACTTCGACGGAGATGGAAACACGGATTCGCGCGCCGCCATTGTCGACCATGCCTTTCCTGAGGACGGCGTCTATAACGTCTCCCTTTCGGTGATCGATGATTCCGGCAACTCCGACACGCTGACCAAGCAAGTCGTTGTTGGGTCAGGAGTTGCAGCGCCGCCGCCGGTTCCCGACATATCGCTCCCCCCCGTCGCCAGCTTCACGTACGCACCGCAGGAACCGCAGACAGGTAGCGTAGTTCTGTTTAACGGTACGCTGTCCACCGATCCAGACGGAACCGTCATAGCCTATGCGTGGAACTTCGATGGAGACAGCTCGATCGATTCCACCGCCGCCATTGCCGAGCACGTATTCTCCATTCAGGGCTCCTACAATGTCTCGCTCACAGTCACCGACGACTCCGGCGCCACCGACACGCTCACGCGTCCAGTCGATGTACTCCCAGCGGAGATTCCAGCCACTTCTCTACCTCCGGTGGCTGATTTCGAGTATTCGCCAGTCGCTCCCGTCGCAGGCGAGCTGGTTCTGTTCAATGGCTTGCTTTCCACAGACATCGACGGAGAGATCCTTGCCTTTGCCTGGGACTTCGACGGAGACGGGATCATCGATTCCACCGACTCGTTCTCCAACCATGTGTTCGCGAGCGCGGGCACGTTCAACATCTCTCTGACTGTGACCGATGACTCCGGCGCCTCAGATACGTTCATTCAGCCAGTGTTCGTGGATGTGGAAGCCGTACCGCCATCCACTCCACCCTCATCTTTCCAGCCGCCGATTGCCGACTTCACCTTCATGCCGGAGCAGCCGGAAGCGGGCGAACTAGTGCTATTCAACGCCAGTTCCTCCTGGGACTTCGATGGCGAA
>Ga0272441_10008444_pt1 | contig 16297 bp, 12 predicted proteins | sample SSMProp6N_FD_193582 | JGI IMG/M metagenome (GOLD analysis project Ga0272441, IMG submission 193582) | Marine sediment archaeal communities from Little Sippewissett salt marsh, Falmouth, MA, United States - SSM-Prop-6N | ecosystem: Environmental > Aquatic > Marine > Wetlands > Sediment ... | reverse complement strand
TGTTTATTTATTTTAATAACCGTTTACGGCCTTTTTTTATGGCCTTTTTCCGTACGTCTGACGTTAGTTCAAATACTGCATCCCACATCGCTTCCGTCTCAGCCGTCCATTCACATCCCCGCCGGCTAATGGCTTTCTTGGCCGTAGCATACAATGTCCTCTTTCCAAAACCTTTCGTAACGTTCCCTTCGATAAACCAGCCAAAGGACGGGATATGCTTCGGCAATGGTTTGCCCGTCGCCATAATCAGCGCCATCGCCCCGACGTACGAGCCGGTATTGAGCAGCGTGCCGATCGACGTTTTCGCATGATCTCCGATGAGCGAACCGACTTTCGTCGAGCCGGTAGCAATCGACCGCACCCCATCCAGCATGACTGACACATTCGAATAGTCATTTTTCAAATCGCTATTGGTTGTCAGGGCTCCAAGATTCACCCACTCGCCCACATAACTGTGCCCCAGGAATCCATCGTGGTATTTATTGGAATGCCCGTGTATGATCGATTCTTCCACTTCCCCGCCGATCCTGCACATCGGCCCGATACTGTTCCCTTCGCGACACTTGGCGCCTAACAGAATCGAATTCTTCCCGATATAGCACGGCCCTTCGATCCGGCTGAAGGGATGGACCTCCACGCCCTCATCGATATAGATCGGGCCATTCTCGGCGTCGAGAACGACCATGGGATGCAGTTTGGCCTTCGGACCGACGTAAACATCCTTCTGGCTACCTCGAATGGCGGAAGGCGCCTCGATGTCGCCCTCGATTCCGCTCCGCCCGGCCGTCTTGAAATCTTCCGTTATGTGTTCGGGGTTGGCTAACACGAGATCCCACGTATATTGCCATGTCGGCGCTTGACATGGGACGTTCGGTAAGCCGGCCTTAGCTTCAGCGAGAAACTGCTCGATATCATTTGCAGATATTTTCCGACTCTCCTCCGCGGTCACCCGGGCATAGAGCACTTGCCCTTCGTCGCTCAGACCGACCTGGCTTTTATCCGGGACGTCGAAACTATCGGCCTTGATGCGTGGATCCACAAGAATTAAATCTTCACCCGCCAGCGCTTTCAAATCATTGACCGGCTTGTCCGTCTGGGTTTTATAATAATCGGCCATATACTCGGGCACGACATAAGCCACATCATCCGGCTTAATCCGGGCCATAAGCTTTTCTTCGAGCGAGGTCATCCCGCACCGAAGCTCCCAGAGGGGCCGACCGAAAACAAGTGGATAGAACCGAATTCTCTTTTCACTAAGACGATCAACTAACACTAACCGCATAGGGACTCCTTAACCTTTTCCACGTAAATATTTACAGGTACTTCAGATTCCTATTGTATAGGCCCTGACCAAGGTATAAAGATCTTATCAAAAAGCGAAAATCCCGTCCACCTTCTTATTGAGGAAAAATATTTCCGGTTGAATTGCACGCCTTGTTCAATATATACTTGCTCATATTATGATTTACCCATGTTGCTTGAAACTTGTGAAATTGAGGGAATATGAGAAAGCAGGCGTTCATGACTAAGACGGGACCGTTTGGGGCCATCCTCACCGTATGGCTATTGTTCACTCTAATCATAGGCGCCATTCCCCCCTCTTTGTGTGCGGCACGATCACGAGACAAGCTCAGGACACTACGAAGGCCTTCGTCGCCGGGAGAGTTGGATTTAAGTCAAATCCCATACAAAATCCTGTTCGAAACGTACAGAAGGACAGAAAAACGTTTTAATTGGGAGCTTTTCCAGATCAATGCGGATGGCTCCAACCCGATCAACCTTACCCAGACCCCCAATCTGGATGAAATGTACCCTCATGCCTCTCCTGACGGCACAAAGATATGTTTCGTGATTGACGAAGGAACGGGACGAAGGAAAGTTCGCAACGTTTACTACATGAACATCGACGGAACGGAACGGGTTAAGATAGCGAACAATGCCCGTCAGCCGTGCTGGAGTCCCGATGGCAAAAAGATCGCGTATCTCAAGGGTGAATATGAACGATATAGTACGAGAGAGTACGCGACCTCGGAACTGATTCTATACGAGCTCGAAACGAAACAGCACACGCCGCACGTGAATCGAACGTTGCACCATCTTTATGCCATTTGCTGGTCGCCCGACGCCAACTGGTTTTTCTGTGCGGTCCATGGCGGCATGGGGTACAGTGATACGATCCTTGCGTTCGACGCCAACGGCACGCGCGTTTTCGACCTGGAACGGTTCGGGGTCATCGGGTGCCGGCCGGACCTGAGCCTGGACGGCGGGCGGATGACGTGGGGCGAAACCGATTGGGACTTGTGCGTCGGGGATATCGAACTAAGCGAACGCGCCCCTCAAGTAACGAACGTACACAAAATCGTTCAGTGTTCACGATCTTCGAAAATTTATCACGTGGATTTTTCGCCGGATGGAAAACATATCGTTTTTAGCTATGGCCCCGCCAGAGGAGGTCAACAGGTCGGCGGCCGAGCCAAAGGCTGGAATCTCTGCGTGACCGATCTATCCGGAAAATGGGTGAGAATTACAACCGACGGACTGGATAACAAGGAGCCCGACTGGGTACCGGTTCCAACGACAAATCCTTAATGAAAGGAGCTCCAATGACAAGACAAAGTCGTGTCGCGTGTGCGTTTCTATCTCTGCTGTTCTGCCTTATCGTGGTCAATAAAACCGCTGGTGAACCCGGCCAGGAAGCGTCGAGAAAAATCCCGCTTCCGCGATCCGAACTCACACTTAGCCCAATCCCTTTTAAGATCGTTTATGAGACCTATCGAAAAACAAACGGCAAAGAGAACTGGGAATTATGCCTGATAAACGCAGACGGCTCCAATCCCGTCAATCTGACCAACACACCCGACGCAGACGAAATGTATCCTCATGCTTCGCCCGATGGCACGAAAGTTTGTTGTGTAGTGGACGAGATGATTAACAATAAAAAGGTCAGAAATGTTTACTACATGAACATTGACGGAACAAACCGCGTGAAAGTCGCGGACAATGCGCGCCAGCCCTGCTGGGGCCCCGACAGTCAAAGGATCGCGTATCTACCCGCAGAATTCAATCGCTACACCATCAAAGATTACGCATCAAAAGGTCTTGTTTTTTACGACCTGAAAACCCGGGAACACAAAACGCACCCAAATAGCAAGCTATATCATCTCTATAATATTTCCTGGTCGCCGGACGGAGAGTGGTTTCTCGCCACCGTCCACGGCGGTATGGGCTTCAAGCATGCGATTTTAGCTTTCGAGGTCGATGGAACAAACATTTATGATTTAACCAGATTTGGCGTCACCGGTTGCAGGCCCGAGTTCGGTCTGGACGGCACGAGGATAACGTGGGGTTTAACGGACTGGGATTTGTGCACGGCCAATATCGACTTCACCTCCGGTGAACCTCAGGTAACAAATGTTCGCAAGGTGATTAAATGTCGAAAGGAGTATGAGGTCTATCATACGGATTTCTCACCGGACGGCAAATATCTCACATTCAGTCATGGCCCCAAGGCGACCGAAATGGTGGGCGGCAAGGCGCCCGGCTGGAACATCTGTGTGGCGGATCTAACAGGCCAATGCAAATGGACCGAAATCACTTCCGATGGCAAACATAGTAAGGAACCCGATTGGGTTCCCGTTCGGAGCTCGAGCCGTTAAGCGGCTCCAAAGGAGTAAGATAGATGTCGATGCGATTCAGTATAACGGTAAGAATTGTCCTTTCTCTTCTTTTTGTCCTGCTGGTTTACTCCGGTTGCCGCCGCACCGAGGACACGAGCACCAAACCCCAGGTGATTAAAACCAAAACCGGTATCGAAATGATCGCCATCCCCGGCGGCTCGTTCGAGATGGGAAGCACGAATGGAGGCTCTGATGAATCGCCCGTTCACACAGTCTCGATCAGTCCGTTTTGGATGGACCGCTATGAAGTCGTGCAGACCGAATTCCTGAAGCATCAAATATCTGATCCGTCTCATTTCAAGGATCCTAATCATCCCTTAGAGCAAATCAACTGGACGGACGCCGCAGTCTATTGCAATGAGCGATCCCTCGCCGAGGGATTTGAGCGTTGCTATGACGAAGGGACATGGGCGTGTAATTTCGATGCCGACGGGTATCGATTACCCACGGAGGCGGAATGGGAATACGCCTGCCGGGCGGGCACGGGTACGGAATATAGCTTCGGCAATAAGGCAAGGCAACTCAAAGACCACGGGTGGTTTACGGATAACTCCTCAAAGACAACCCATCCTGTCGGGCAGAAACCGCCGAATCCGTGGGGGCTTTATGATATGCACGGAAACGTGGCGGAATGGTGCAATGATTTGTACGCCGCCGACTATTATCAACAATCTCCTGAGAAAGATCCCAGAGGTCCCGCAGAAGGCAAGGAACGAGTGCTTCGCGGCGGGGCCTGGAATTCCAGCGCCGAGGCATGCCGTTCCGCCTATCGTTCGAGCGATCCATCCATCGACGACACATGCCTGGCCAGCGACGCCATCGGATTCCGTTGTGTAAGACGCGTTCCCAACAAGTCTCCAAGTGAACAAAAATGACGAGCGAAAATCAAACTCAAAGGTCAAAAAAAACAGGATTCGTTTACGATCCTGTCTATCTTGAGCACAAGACCACTCCCGGCCATCCGGAAAGGCCTGAAAGACTGACTGAAATAGTCGGTAGATTAAAAGCAAACAGACTCTATTCTCAGTTGGTCGAGCTTAAACCCGTGCCTGCTGCCCTAAAATGGATAGAAACCGTTCACTCCCCGGAGTATATAGAACGGACGAAGAATAGTTGCAAAGGCGGCGCCGGGTATCTGGATTCTTTGGATGTTCCGATATCGCGGAAATCGTACGAAGCCGCGGTCATGGCCGCCGGAGGTATGCTCACAGCGGTTGACGGTGTCATGGAAAAGAAAATCGCGAGTGCCTTCTGTGCCGTTCGCCCGCCAGGTCACCATGCCCTTGAGGATAGGGCGATGGGATTTTGCATCTTTAACAACATCGCCATCGGCGCCAAATATATTCAAAAGAAACATAAACTGTCGAAAATTCTCATCGTCGATTGGGACGTTCATCATGGGAACGGAACGCAGGCGACATTCTATGAAGATCCGACCGTGCTCTACTTCAGCGTTCACCAATATCCTTTCTATCCGGGTACCGGCAGCCGGGCGGAAAAGGGTAGCGGAGACGGCTTGAATTATACGATCAACGTGCCTTTACCGGCCGGCTCGGGCGACGACGACTACGTGAACGCTTTCGAAGAAACGCTTGCCCCGGCGGCATTCGAGTTTTCGCCGGACTTTGTTTTGGTTTCAGCCGGATTTGACGCTCATGAGGACGATCTTCTCGGAGGCATGAGAGTCACCCAACAGGGATTCTCGCGGCTCACAGAAATTGTTAAACATATCGCCGAAGAATGTTGTTCGGACCGGATTGTTTCCATCCTGGAAGGTGGTTATACTCTGAAAGATCTGGCCGCCTCGGTTGAGGCCCACATTCGCGTTTTGATGAGGTAGAGATCACCTATGCTATTTCACACCTGGCCGTTCGCATTATTCTTTTTGATCGTCTATCCCATCTACCTGGTTCTGAAAAACACCCGGCTCCGCCTCCCCTGGCTTTTGGCCTCTTCATATATTTTCTACGCGTGGTTCAATCCGCTTTATGTCGTTCTGATCTTTTATTCTAGCCTGGTTGACTACATCGTCGCCGCGCGAATGGAGAAAAGCGCGCGCAGGAAAACGTGGCTTTCGGTTAGCATCATCAACAACATCGGACTGCTGAGTTTCTTCAAATATGGCGGTTTTATCGTCGATAATATCAATAGCCTCCTGTCGGCGCTCCATATCCCGTATGGTGTCCCTGAACCGGGGATGCTTCTGCCCGTGGGGATATCGTTTTACGTCTTTCAGTCCATGAGCTATACCATCGACTTCTACCGCGGCAACGTGGAAAGAGAACGGAGCTTCATCCGGTATGCCGCGTTCGTCTCGCTGTTCCCCCGGTTGCTGGCCGGGCCGATTGAAAGAGCCAGGAACCTGCTGCCCCAGATGCACACGACGCCCAGGTTCTCCAGCCAGGATATCACGGACGGCCTCTCGCTGTTCATTGCGGGCCTTTTCAAGAAGATTGCTCTGGCGGATTATCTGGCCGTTTACGTCGATAAGATTTACTCCTCACCCGAGCAATTCCAATCACCGGCCCTGATTTTAGCGACGTTTCTATTCGCCTGGCAAATCTATTTCGACTTCAGCGGTTACACCGACATGGCCCGGGGCGTCGCCAGAATCATGGGCTTTCGCCTGATGCTGAACTTCAACAATCCGTATCTCGCGACGAGCCTGGGTGATTTCTGGGCGCGATGGCATATCAGCCTGTCCTCGTGGTTTAAAGACTATGTTTACATCCCGTTAGGCGGCAACCGCAAAGGGACATTCAATACCTATCGAAACATTTTTCTGACGATGGTAATTTCGGGATTTTGGCACGGTGCGGCCTGGACGTTTATCCTCTGGGGCGCCGTCCACGCATTGGGTCGCTTTCTCACGCGCGAGATGGAAAGGACCTCCCTCTATCGAGAGAACGTACCCAAAATCGTCAAGCAGCTTTTTGTATTCGCCCTTGTCACCTTTGCCTGGATTTTCTTCCGAGCGGAAACCATCAGCGACGCATGGACCATCATCGCGAGAATATTCAGTTCCGGATGGGCCAATCCCTACTGCCCTGTGCTGGCGTTGATGTTGATTTTCGCGGTTTGGCTGTATGAGTACGCTTACGAATCGAGAATCAAATGGATTCTCGAACTGAAAATCGTACGCACGGGAATCGTTATTGCGATGATTCTTTACTTAGCTATCTTCGCACCATCAAGCGAACAAGGATTTATTTATTTACAGTTTTAGAACATGACCAACAACCACAAAAATTCAAACGAAAAAAGAGAATATCACGTCCCTTACGGTTCCAATGCGATCCGCCTGTCCGGCCCGGAATGGATCGCTATTGCCATTCTCTGCCCGGCGTTGTTCTTTCTTGCACCTGTGCTTTGGGGATACGTCGAAGCATTCGAGCCAGGTCCGGATTACCGATTGCCTTACGAGTTGGGCAGCGACTACTGGTTATACCATCGTCATTGTCGAAAGGTCTGTTCCAAGGTCGAATCACTCGTTGTAGGCGATTCCGTCATATGGGGACATTATGTATCCAAGGATAACACACTGGCCAGCCATCTTAATAAAAACATCGGCCGGAACGAGTTTGCGAATTTAGGCGTGGATGGATTCCATCCGGCGGCTTTGCTGGGTTTGTTGAAGTACTACGGACGAGACATAACGGGCAAAAATGTCATCGTCCAACTTAATCCCCTCTGGATGAGCTCTCAAAAGCACGACCTGCAAACCGAAAAGGAATACCGTTTCAACCATCCCAAACTGGTCCCACAGTTCAATCCTAAAATCCCCTGCTATAAAGATTCGTTCTCAAAAAGATTGTTTATTGCGATCAAACGCCACATCTCTTTCCTGAGTTGGACGTCACATTTAAGGATGACTTATTACGACAACCTGGATATGCCGACCTGGACGCTCGAGCATCCCTACCAGTGTCCATTCCAGGCGGTCATGGCCGGACTACCGACGGCTGACAATCTCGATCTCGTTGAGAATATTTCCTGGATTGAAAAGGGCATAACCCCAGAAGACTTCGCATGGGTCAAACTCGAAACGTCTCTGCAATGGAGTCTTTTCCAGCAAACCGTCAATTTATTAAGGGCAAGAGACAACAACGTATTCGTCCTTGTCGGCCCCTTCAACGAACACATGCTAAAAGCAAAAAGCTACGAGACCTACCTCGGGATGAAAACTGAGATTGAAAGCTGGCTTCGACAAAACAACGTGGCCTATTACATCCCTCCTCCCCTGCCGAGTGAGTTCTATCGCGACGCCAGCCATCCCATCGCTGAAGGATATGCTTTGCTCGCAAAGCAACTATCCGAAAATCAATCATTCAGATCACGTGTGATTCCATAGAGAGCATAAGAACGATTCGTCAACATAACTGGAAAATTCCGATTATTATTTGAGGTGCCATTATGGGAATGCATATGAACAGGCGCGTTTTTCTGAAGATCATGAGCGCGGGCGTGGCCGGGGCGATCCTGGGGCCGGCCGCTCGTGGAGGTCGCCGGCGACGGAAACCGAACATCGTCCTGATCTTTATCGACGACATGGGCTGGAAGGATGCGGGATACGCGGGCAGCGACCTGTACGAAACACCGAATATCAATCGGCTGGCGAAGGAAGGAGTCGTCTTTACGAATGCGTATGCGTGCGCCGGCAATTGCGCGCCGAGTCGGGCGTGCTTACTGTCGGGTCAATATACGCCGAGGCATGGCGTGTACGCCGTGAATAGTACGAAGCGCGGGCCGGTGAACCATATGCGTTTGGAGCCGATCCCGAACAGCACCGTGCTTGCGGCGGAAAACGTAACGTTTGCAGAGGCGATGAAGGCGGCCGGCTATGCCACGGGAATGTTCGGAAAATGGCATCTGGGCAGGACCGATGACGTACTTCCCGCCGGACAAGGTTTCGATGCGGACAAAAATACGTCCCCCCCCAGCGCGAAGGAATTCAAGAAAACGAACGATCCCAAGCACATCTACAAGATTACAGAAGGGGCGTGCCGGTTTATGGAGCAGAACCGGGATCGTCCATTTTTTGCGTATGTGTCGCACCATGCCACGCATATGGCGATTCAGGCGAGGCAGGCGATGTATGATAAGTTTGCGGGCAAAGGGGCCGGGAAGGTCCATTCGCACGAAAAGTATGCGGCGATGAACGCGCAAATGGACGATGGGGTGGGAATCGTGTTAGATAAGATTAAGTCGCTGGGATTGGAGAAGGATACATTAGTCATTTTTACATCGGATAACGGCGGGTTGCCGCACTCTTCACAGGCGCCGTTGCGCGGTTTTAAGGGATTGTATTACGAAGGCGGGATCCGAGTCCCGATGATCGCACGTTGGGCGGGAGTCACGCAAGCGGGAACATCGTGCGACGTGCCGGTCCAAAACGTGGATCTTTACCCCACGTTTCTGGATGCGGCCGGGGCGAACGTACCGCAAGGAAAGGTGCTGGATGGGGAAAGCCTGGTGGCACTGTTGAAAGGGCAGGGCAAATTACGGCGTGACGCTATTTTCTGGCACTTTCCGGGATATCTGGATCGACCCAATTCGGGTTCGCGGGACCAGGTATTCCGAACACGGCCGGTGACGGTGATTCGGCAAGGGGATTGGAAACTGCACTTATTTCATGAGGAGTGGGTGCTGGATGGAGGGCGTTCAAAGGTCGATACAAATAAGGCGGTGGAGCTGTATAATCTGCGAGAGGATATCGGGGAACGTAATGACCTGGCTCTGACTCGCAAGGATAAACGGGACGCACTGCTGAACGATCTGCTGGCGTGGATGAGGAAGGCTGGAGCGCAAATACCTTCACAGGCGAACGCGCAATACGATCCCACAAAGAAAGCTAAGCGAAAGAAGAGAATGAAATAAGTTTCTTCTATTGCTTCTTCGGCTTGAGCTTTTTGATGAAAAAGTCGGCGATGGACGTGTAGGTTGTCTGAGCCCCGGGGTATTTCAGATCCGCCTCCACACCCAGATCGTCCATTTTCTCCTTGAGCTTGATGCCGAAGACGACGTGATGGACTTTCCAACCTTGCGCCCGTTTGGCACTGGTGGGAACAGGATCATCCGGCTTCATGCCATAACTCATAAAAATAGGCGGATCATCCACAGAGATAAGGGACAACGCTGAAATATCCTGTATAATCTTACGAAGCTCTTCATCTGAAATATCACCCACCGCCTCGGAGACATTCCGATGCGGTTTATCATAGCCGGGAACATAGCGCATCCACCAATCAAAGTCCATCGTGGTCTGGCCGCCGTTGGTGGCGACGCACGCCAGGCGCGAGGATTCGCGTTTCATCGGATCGGAACTCGACGGATCGGCCATTTCATCATGAAAAGCCAGCCACATACAGATCTGCGCGCCGGCCGAGCCGCCGAACGCCCCGATCCGAGTTTTGTCGATATTCCATTGATCGGCTTTGGAACGAATACACTGAAGCGCTCGCAACGAATCGTGATGCGCCGCCGGCAGCGGTTTGTGCGAAATAAAGCGATACTCGACAGCGGCGACCGAGATGCCCGCCTCCAGTAATTCCTGGAGGACCTTGGGATTCAAATTCCTTTTGCTGCCTCCTCGAAATCCGCCCCCGTGAATAAATACCGCCAGCGGCGTAGGCTGTTCCGATTTGGCCTTGTAGAAATCGATCCCATTTTGCTCGTGCGGACCGTACTTGACGTCACTGTAAGTGGGAACACACCCGGGGTCGCCCGTTCGGGAGCCTGCGGAGCATATTGAAACCGCGATTATCATTAATACAAGTATCGTTCTGGTACACGACATATCAACAGCCTCCAATCAATGTTCATTCTGATTATTCTGCTTCCGAACCGTACACCTGAGACACCTGTAAGCCGTTGGCCTGGGAGGTGTAGAAAATCCGGCCGTTCGAGACAACCGCCCCGACGCATTCACGCGCATCAACACACGGCCCGGAAGAAATAATTTTATTCCCGTTCGAGGTGTCGATCATGTCCATGTTGGGACCGAGCAGATAAGGTTCCGAGAGGGTGAATCGCGTACACGCATATTTGTTATCGAAGGTGGATCGAATCTTCCCCGTCTTTTTATCGATCACATGACTCGGCTGGCCCGTCGAACCATGAACGAAAACAAAATCGCTTCCTATCGTCACGACGTTGACGGCCTTGCCGACGGGCTCGGACCGCCACGCTAACGATCCGCTCTCAGCATTGAGACAAAAGACATAGCGATTGCTGGTTTTCTCATCCGGCGGATTATAGCCCCCGAGATACAGATATCCGTTTTCCGTCGAGATCGTGCAGCCGGCTGTGACATAATATTTTGTGGTCAGCCAGATAACCTGTCCGGTGGCCGGATCGATGGCGGCGGTTAGGCCCTTCGATTTGGGCCGGCCGGCCTTTGTTCTCGAAGCATATCCGAAAAAGGTCGAATAGTAGATCGTATCGTCCATGAGACATAAGCCGGAATCGTTGCCGCCGGAGCCAAACTGCGAGAAGTCGATAGTCCAGACTTCTTCCCCGGTATCCACATCCCACGCCCGAATCAACGGTGTGTTATCTGTGGGGTAGTATGGATTGTTATGGCTGTAAATCCAACTCATGATCTCAACGCCATTTTGAGCTTCAACGGGTTGGCCTTTGTGAACGTAGGCTTTCTCCGTCCCTTGTGGCGCATAGCGGCCCGAGCCAAACACATAAATAGCCAGATTCTTATAGATAATCGGAGGTTGTTGCCGACTCCAGCTCGGCGAACCGGTAAACGGCGCTTCCCAAATGAGTTCCCCCGTAGCCGCATCGAGGCAGCGCATAACCGATTGTTTCAATCCCGCCTGCGGTACAATTAAACGTTCCTTGTAATAAAGGGGGCCTGTAAACGAAACGTGCACCCCGGGCCAATACCGTCGCCACAGGAGCCGGCCCGTCTCCTGCTCGACAGCGAAAATCTGCCCCTCGGCCGTGTGCGTGTACATCCGGCCGCCGCCGAAGACGGGAATATGCTTGAAGGTGCCCTCATAGCGTCGAATCCATTTGATCTTGAAGGGAGGCTCCACATCCTGATCGTTCCCGTTCGTTGTGGCAAAATTTGCGAAATTCGTGAACCAGTCATATTTCGGATCGGACTTCCGGCTTGTCAACGGGCTTTTGATCTTCTGGAGTTGAAGATCTTTTGAAGGCAAAGACGCTTTGCCGTCCGGCCCCAAAACGTATAGATAACCATCTTCACAACCAAAGTAAACCCGGCCGTCACAGACCGCAACCGGGGCGGAGATTGCTTTTCCGAAAGCCGTCTTGAATGACCACACGCGCCCGTTTCCGGAGAGCGGAACAACATACAGACGACCATCCAAACCGCCATAGACGCCCATCTCTTTCAGAAGAATCGGTGAGGCAATGGATGGATAGCCTCCAAGGTATTGCGCCTGATTTCGATTGGGAGAGTGTTTACAAAATCCGAAATTCTTTTCAGGCCGACACCGATAAACATCCCGCCCTCGAATACTCACCGAGCAGAAGCTGATCAAGCCCGGCCTATTAATCTCGGTTTGTGTCCCCGGTACAAACTTGACCTCTTTGGGGCTACTGCCAAGCGGAATGATCTCGACCCTGCCCGTGTTGTCCCGCCGGTGCCACTGACGGTACAACAATCCGTTCTCGTCGATACTCAGCCCAAATGTGCAGGGTTTCTCCGAACCGGCATAGGCCGGGACGGTGGCCATGCCGGAAACTCTGGCATTGCACCCCATATCTTCCAAACATACGGCCGATCCGCCGGCCGGAATAACGAGCGTCTTGCCGTCCGCAACCATATTCACAGAACAGCAAAACTGGTCGCGCCACGTTACCCTTCCGTCCTTATGTTTGCACCAGTCTTCTCCACTCCAGCGATCGCCTGTAAATTTGAGAACGTCCTTCACGAAATCCCACGTCCAGCAAATTGTCCCATCCGGTTCGAGAGCGTAAACACGCGAACTTAACGTGGCAAAATATACACGACCATTGGCCAGAACCGGAGCCGTGAAGATAGGTTCACCGCAATCAATCTTCCTAACAACGTTCCCACGACCTCTGTCCAGCACGAAGTAAGAGCCCGCCATCGTGCCGAGATGGAGATAACGTCCGGAGATAGCGGGCGATGAGATATTATTGCAGTTGGCTTTGTCGTCTCCGGTATCATATTTCCACAAAACGCGCAAGGTTGACGCATCGATACAGAAAACCACTCCCGAGCCATCTACAATATAAACACGTCCGTCAGCCACAACAGGCGAAGTAAAGATGGCATCGGTCAGTGGAACGGCACCCGCCAAATCCAGAGGGGTCGTAACGCTTCTTTCAGGAACGTTGCCCGAATGTCGATAATCATACTTGAATTGCAGCCAATCCTCTGCATAAGTTACGCTTGTCGCTCCGACCAGTAAAAAAACAACCAGCACGGCCACGCTTGCTCGTAGAGACTTCATAGTATATCTTCTCCTTTATTTGTCATCGCTTAGGGATTTTCGCCGATACGCCAGCGACCTCTCGAAATAATCATCCAGACGTTCAATCTCAAATTCTTCAATCATGTCATCGATGCTGACCGTCTCATGCTCGCTTGAAATCAACACCGCCCCTAAATAACTCGGATCGCTGATCTGAACTTTCGGCCCGTATTTGGCCTTCATTTTTCGCAATCGTCCCCAGTTATAATCGAGATGCACAAGTTCGCAATCCAAATTGACCCTGGCGACGGCATAATCGAAATAGTTCGTATTGGATGCGATGATCTCTCCCAGGGGATTGCGAATCTCCGACCGCGTCCCGCGTCCGGCAATCGCACCGACAAAATGGCATCGGCATGAATACGCCCAGTAGCTTTGCATCAGTCCGCCGTGATACATCGAAGAGAAAAGGATCAAATCCGGCTTGTCCTTAACGTACTTCATCCGGATTTCACTAAAATTGAGATCGAAACAAATCGCCATCCCAACCCGGCCGAAATCACATTCAATGACCGGAGCTTCCGTGCCGCAGACGATGCCTTTGTCGATCTCGCCGATGGTAGGATGATTCTTATTATAAATGCCCGCAATGTTCCCCCGGCGGTCGATCAACACACTGGAATTGCGCCCGGTCCCGTCGGGCAACTGACGATACGCTGAATAGACGATATAGCACTTGTTCTTACGGGCCGTTTCAGCAAAAAAATCGCGTATTTGATCTTGACGGACCTGATAATATTCTCCTAATTTCTCCCGGCTGAATCCGCCCGGCCGGTCGCAGGCCTCCGGCACCACGATCAAATCGGGCTTATCCGGCAGGACCTGGGCGAATCTCCCCCGCCAATGAGAAATCATTCGATGAACAACATCCTGAGGTTTAGCTTGGGCCGAAATAGACGCCGGGCCGGGTCCAAGGGTTGCAATCGTGATAAAACCCTTCTTCTTGACACGCTTTTGCCCCGCGTCGCTCGCCAGCAAGGGAGCAGACATCACACAGAACAGAATCGTCAAGAACGAAATGCCTGCTAAATGGACGGGTTTCGAGTTAGATGCTCTCATATATCAGTCTCCTACAATGCTTATGCCGTGAACATTTTAAATCTCATTGTGATCTTCCTTTACGACGATCATCAATTTCTACCTTCGCTTCTATTGTATTTCCTTCGAGGATGACTTCTCCGACCTGCTCCTCGATGCGAATTCCAACCGTTTGCGTTTGGGACTCAGCCGGTCGGGTATCGCGAATGATGTTGTTTTTGAAAACCAGATCGTTGGTCTGCCCTCGAATCCGAATGCCTGCAGCTTCTTTACCGATGCCGTTATCCTCAATGATGTTCTCTTCGAGACGGTTGCGATGGGCCGCCATGCCGAGCGTTTCGTTCCGGAAGAAAATTCCGTCCTGATGATTCAGCCGGACCATATTCGAGCGGAGAAGATTATCTGAATCCTTGTGCCCGATGGAAATCCCAAACCGTCCGTTTGCCTCCAGGACATTATCTCTGAACACTCCATGACGGACACGCCAGCATAAGAACAAACCGTCCGTACCGTTGTTGCGAGCGATGCAATTTCGCACGTGCGGCCGTTGTGAGCCGCTGCCCGGATGTAAACCCAGAGAAGCGTTGCCTTCGCTGATACATCCGATAACGGAAACATCGTTGGATTGCTGGAAACTGATCCCATCCCCGTTATAATCTCGAACGACGCAGTTCTGAATAATGGTCCCGAAGGCCCGATACAGGAAGATCCCGGCGCCCCGGCAGCCGTTCAAATGGACATTCGAATCCTTATTGCCGTCAATGATAAGATTTTCGACTCGTGCGCCTTCAATATGATATCCACTGATGACGGGAAAAACCGTAGCGGCTTTGGCTTTGTTATGGACCATGCAATCCGCCATCAGTGGCTTGTCGATGGAGAACGTGTTCCCATTTCGCCCCGTCATCCGGGCCACCGTCGTGTGGAATCCCCCCGCACGGTCATCCCAAATCGCCACGCCATCCCCTACCGACAATCCGCTCGGATTCTGCACGGTGATTTGCTGCTCGCCAAAGTCACCATCGAGAGCCAAAAGGGACACGACTCCACCGGCTTTTCGCAGAACCGTTTTACCTTTGGTCCCCCTGACCGTCACGTTCGCCCGTAGATGCAGGGAATCATGCATCACATATTCGCCTTCTCCGATCTCAACCGTCCCGCCACCAAGCCCGGCGATATAATCCACCGCCGCCTGCAACGCCTTGTTGTCGGCCCCTATGAGCTGAGACTCCTTCCTTCCTACAGTCATGCTCGGCAACTCGTTCATTTCCGAGTGCATCGCCTTTGGCAATTGCCGTTCATCCGGCGGGGGCGAACAATCTCTCTGCGCTTCCGCAGTATCCAGAATACCCATCGTGCTAAGGACAACACATAATATGGCCAAAGAGAAGGTTTTCATTGCGTGACCTCCGAAAAAAACAGGCGATAACGAGTTAGATCAAACCAACTTGCCCTCGATCTCTCGTAGGACATGAATCGATTCTTCCGCAATTGTTTTACCCCCGGGTGCAAAATCGAACACTTCGAGAGATACCCATTCATTAAATCTCAAATCCTTGAGGACTTGAAAGGCCGTAACGTAATCATTCACGGCGTTTCCCGTACCCAGATGCTTGCCGCCTTGCTCCTGGACATGAACGTGATGAATATGCGGATAATATTTTCTCAGCAACACGTCGTACGGTTCGATTTCATCGACGGTATTATTGAAATCGAACATGATATCCACGGCGGGATGATCGACCTGCTGCGCCACGTCCAATGCTTCGGCTAATGTATTCACGACATCTGTAGTGCGTTTACCCAGAGGTTCGATGAGGATTTTAATGCCCCGCTGTTGAGCGTGATCGGCCACCTCGGCAAGGCTGTCGGCAAAATTCTTCGTAGCTTCCTTAACGGGAATCCCCCGTGTGTTACGTTGTTTCGGAGACCCGAAGATCATCGCCTCCCCACCAAGATCGCCACAAAAATCGATTAGCTCATTGAAATAGCCGATCGTCTTTCGCCGAACGGCGACATCCGGCGTCGTGAAATGCAATCCCTTGGGTGGCGGCGCGAGTAGCCAATGCAGTCCGACACACTCGATCCCGGCATCCTCCATGG
>Ga0272441_10008441_pt1 | contig 16301 bp, 12 predicted proteins | sample SSMProp6N_FD_193582 | JGI IMG/M metagenome (GOLD analysis project Ga0272441, IMG submission 193582) | Marine sediment archaeal communities from Little Sippewissett salt marsh, Falmouth, MA, United States - SSM-Prop-6N | ecosystem: Environmental > Aquatic > Marine > Wetlands > Sediment ... | reverse complement strand
CCAGGCGTTCTCCAGGCTTTACGCCGTCTGCCAGACCCAGGTTGAGTACCACGCCCTTATCCCTTACTTTTAAAATCCTGCCCCTGTATGGTATGATACCGTAAATCCTCCGTGCCGCCCTCATGGAAAGTTTCCGTATGGCCCCGTTGCCCGACTCTGAAATGCTGAACTCCGAAATCACGTAGCCCTTGTGAAAATTGAGTATACTGCAGTCCGCGCGGACCATGCTGTGATGTTCACGAAAACTGCCGTACACGATATAGTCAATCTTCCCGATCTCACCCTTCCTGACCCTTTCGCCCAGGGACTCCAGGCTGTTTTCAATAAAATCAGGTCCGGTCCTCAGTCCGGCAGCGATCCCGGCCCTGCTTCTTATCCCGGGTGTGCTCATCCTGCCGAACTGCCCGAGTGCGAAGGCGATATCCCCGGCAATGACCTGCCCGGCGTCAGGGTGTGCCGGGATTATCCCGCCGGAATCAAAATCCAGCACCAGCACGGCCGGCACATCACGCGGCGGCATTTCACGCGAGAAGCCCTCCCTGTGATAGAGCCTGTCCCGCCTGCGGACAACCGCCACGCTGATCCGGTCCCGGTAATTCTGTGCCGGGAAAAGCCGGTTCAGCTCTTTCAGCTCATTGATATAGAGGCGGTCATAGTCCAGCACAGAGTAATAGTCCATAAGGCGCTCCCTTGATTCCCGGTTCATGGGATTCATTAAGAGGGAACGCCTGAGGTGCAGTACTGTCTCGTCAGGCATGTTTCTTTTCGCGGAGTCTCGCGCGAGGTCAAGGTATTCATCAGTAAACATCACGCGGGCCGGGTGACCGGTTTTATAATCATTCAGCACGAGAAAATTTTCAAAACGCGCACGGAGTATTGAGTCTGAGGGAGACCTTTTCATGGCCCGCAGAAAATCAGCCAGTGCAGCATCCCTGTTACCCGCAAGTTCATTTGCAACAGCCCTGCAGTACAGGACAGTGCTGCCGCTGAAATCATTCAGCGACCTTGTGAAATAATCAACTGCAGACCGGTAGTCCCCGGTAATATAGGAAATAAAGCCCATCTGCCTGTTGGCCATGTAACTTTCAGGCTGTATGGCAAGGGCCTTCTTCAGGGCATTTACGGCTCTCTCAAGACTGGCTTCACTGCTGTTTCGCATGTATTCCGCGAGAAGGACTTCTCCGTGCCGTATGAATCCCACAGGGGAGGTATCATCCGAATCAATCGCCTTCAGAATATACTGTTCTGCCTCGCCCATGCGGTTTTCCCCGCTCTTTATCTTGCCCATGAGAAGCAGAGAATCATAGTGGTATGGATTTATCCTGAGCACCTCATTAAGTTTCCGCTTTGCCCAAAGGTCCCTGCCCATTTCGTGGTAGAGATTCGCTATGCCGTATTTTGCAGTAAGGTTCTCGGGAGATATTTTTTCAGCTCTTGAAAAGCTTTCAAGCGCCCTTGTGTAATCTCCCATACCGGTAAATACGAATCCGAGACCGGAATGGGCCTCAACAGACTTGCTGTCCATCTTAAGTGCGTCAGCATAGAGATCATAGGCCTGCTCAAAGGCCTCAAGCTCATAATAGGCCCGGCCCAGGCCAAGTACAGCCTCAAGATATTTCGGATTTCTGTTCAGTGCGTTTTTAAAGCTGAATGCAGCGCGAAACATGTCCCCGCGCTTCAGGTGGTACCAGCCCTGCTGGTTGTAATATATTGCGTTCCTGCCTGTATCAGTGAAACTGGCGTCCCACGTAAACACACACATAAGCACGGCCACGACTGCTACTCTGATTCTCCTGCGCAATTAACTGTATCCCCCGGAATAATGTGAGTAATGCCGGACCTGTTTCTCCGGCACGGACCCGCAGAGGCGTTTCCGTTCCCTTCACTTAAACACGGTTTTTTAAATTAAGTCAAGACAATTATGGGGATGTTAATGCGTTGCGCTGCACCTTCCCTGAAGCGCGTTGATTCTGATTATCTGAGCAGCTGCACTGCCCTGTGATTTCACGCACAGTGATAATTAAAAATATATTGCAATATTTATATATATTACGGATAACGATTATTAAAAAACAGGATTTATTCATTAACTTAAAGCAGATAGTTATCTGTTCCCCCGCCGCCAAAGGCGGCGGAGGAATCTAACTCGTAATTAAATATCTGTTCACCCGCCGCCAAAGGCGGCGGAGGAATCTAACTCGTAATTAAATATCTGTTTTCCCGCCGCCAAAGGCGGCGGAGGAATCTAACTCGTAATTAAATATCTGTTCACCCGCCGCCAAAGGCGGCGGAGGAATTTGACTTGTTAATTTTTAAAATATAATCTATTCTCAGGAATAAATTCTGATTAAAAAGCAAAATGAAAATAACGTCTAACATATATATTGTGGGGGGACCTTCAGAGTCACACCCTTCAGACGCGGCAATCTACCTGTTTGTATCCGGAAACGAGGCCGCGCTCATCGACGCCGGAACCGGCGCGGGCCATGACCAGGTCATGGAAAACCTGGCCCGAACTCTTACAAATCCTGAACAGGTAAAGTATCTCTTCATGACCCACTGTCATTATGACCACACCGGAGGTGCTGCTGCGCTGCGCGCTGAAACAGGCTGTACCATTGTTACCCATAAACTGTCTGCTTTTTACCTGGAAAGAGGGGACCCTGAAGTCACTGCGGCGTCATGGTACAGGGCGGAACTGTCTCCACTGGACATTGACAATGTTGTGGAGAGCACGCCCTGTGATTTCCCTCTTGGGGACCACTCACTGACATTTTATCACACACCCGGCCATTCACCCGGCTCCTCGGTACTGACAGTCCGTTCCGACGGCAAACTCGTGCTGTTCGGACAGGACGTGCACGGCCCCCTGAACCGGACACTGCTTTCCAGCAGGGAAGATTACGTCAGGTCCCTTGAATTCATGATAAGCCTTGACGCTGATATTCTGTGCGAGGGACACTTTGGCGTGTTCTCTGGCAGGGAAAAAGTCAGGCAGTATATTGAGTCATACCTCTGATCAAAAATAACAGAACCGTGCCTGGAACAGGACTATGGACAACAGGATAATTAAAACAGAAAAGAAACAGAGAAGAAACCCGCCCGCAGCCGCGCTCATGTCCCTTGTGTTCATTGGAACAGGCCAGGTATACAATGGCGAACTTGCAAAGGCATGCGCGCTTTTCCTGCTCCGCGGCATTGCATTCATAATAATCCCGATGCATGCTGCCGGGTTGCACAAAGGGTCTCCGATACTGCTGTTTGCAGGATGTCTCATTTTTGCTGTTGCGTTAACCCTGTACTCCGCAATTGAAGCATTTTCCAGGGCGTCCTCAAAAGGCATATCCCCCCTGAAAAGATATAATACCGTGCCCTTTTACGCGGGCTTCGCTCTCCTCAATACAGCCTTTACCATTCTTCTGATGATCCCGGTTCTTACCCTCTTCAGCATTGAAACAGTCAGGGACAGTTCTTCATCACCCCTTTTCAAACAGGGAGACAGGCTGCTGATTTCTTCACCCGGACCGGCCGGATACGCACGGGCAGACCTGGTCATTTACGGCAGGGGCCGTATCAGCAGGATCATTGGACTGGGGGGAGACAGGATTACATCCGGGGACGGGGTACTCGTGATAAACGGCGAACCTGTTAAAACAGGGATATTCACTGAAAAGGAACTCTCATTTTTTTCACTGCCACAAAGCGAAAACCTTTTTTCTGAGACCCTGGGCACCAGGAAATACCCGGTATACACGGACCCGGATGAAGCGATCAGTGCTCCCGGAAGATACACCCCTCCCGCGGGTTCAATGCTCCTGGTCCCGGACAACAGGAAGAGGGGCGGCAATCCTGAAACAGTATCGCAAAAGAACATAAAGGGGCGCGTTGAGGGTGTACTCTTCTCTGCAGGCACGAACAGATTTCTGATAAGGCCGTTCCTCCCTGAACAGTAGCTACTGCCTGTTAATGACTCTTTTTAAGCCTAATTCTCCTTGACGAATAAAGTAATATAATTTTTATTTACAAATATACCTGTAACACCTAATTTTCAAAATCAGCTCCAAGGGGTACGATTATGGTCTTAATCACGGGCAGCAGCAGTTTAACAGGAAAAAAACTGGTCAACAGGTTGCTGAAAGACGGGGAAAAGGTCCGCTGTCTTGATTTTGAAAAGCCACGTGATTTCCCGGAAAAAGCCGAGTTTATCACCGGGGATGTTCTTGATGATGACCTTCTGAAAAAGGCATGCAGCGGGGTTGATACTGTTTTTCATTTCATGGACCTGAAGCGCTCTGACAAAAAAGGCAGACGCTACATGAAAAAGATCAATATCACCGGCACGGAAAAAATCATCAGGGCTTCACAGAAGGCCGGTGTGAAAAAATTCATGTTCCTTTCATCCTACATGATATACGGGAAAACAAAAGCCATACCCATACGCCAGGATGACAGGAAGAAAGCAGCTACAAGGTACGGGAAGCAGAAACTGAAGGCGGAAAAGATATGCTGGAACAACGTGCCTAAACAGGACATGAAGATCACCATATTCAGGCCTGCCGTAGTCGTGGGGCCGGAAGTCCAGGACCCCATGATCCTGATAACTCTTTTCATGGCACTCGGCATGGACGACGCGAACCAGGTTTACGTATACGGCAACGGTGATACCCGTTTTCAGTTGCTCTACCCAGATGATTTTATTTCGGCCCTTGTGAGTGCACGCGAGCGGGACATATCCGCGGGAAAGGTCTACAACCTGGGCTCTGACAATGTGCCCACGCAGATCGAACAGATGATCAAGCTCAAGGAGATAGCGAAGCTGGATTTCACTATCAAGCACCTGTCACCGAAATACTCAAAATTCCTTTCCATTTTCTTCAGGCCCTTCCGGCTGAATTTCCTTTCACCCGAGCACCTGAACCTGCTGAAAAACAACATAATGCTCGACTGCCAGAGGGCGAAAAAGGACCTGGACTGGCAGCCCACAAAGGACAACATGGAGATTTTAAAGGAAACAATAGAATGGTATAAGACGGACAAGCTCTAGGTATCAGTCCTGCGCGTCACTTTCTTCTTCCTCATCATCAGAAGGTTTGCTCTTTCTCTTCAGGGGCTCAACAGCTTTGTCAAAAAGCCCCCTGATAAACTGCGCGGCCTTGATCATTAAAAGGAGCAGGAACTGCCCCATGCTTCCCTCGCCCACGTCCATGGTCAGGAAAACCTGTCCCTTTTTCATTTCATCAATTGAAAGCTTCCTGTTTTCAAGCTGCATGTTCTTCATGAGCATACGCGCTTCCTTCCTGGCAAGCTTCATGGTCTTCTTGTCTTCACAGAGTTCCTTCACATTAATGATTGTAAAGAGAAGGTCCGGGTCCTTCATCATCCTGTTCCTGATATCCTGCAGCCTGTCAAGGGACCTGTTGAGTTCCGCGTGTTCCTGGTTTCCGTTCTCGATCAGCATCTGCACATACTGTGCGAGAAAGCTGACCTGCTTGTAAAGGCGTGTTTTCCCGTCAATATCAAGGTCGGATATATCAGCGGTGTTGAAATTTTCAATACTCTCCTTTATCCGTGACATGTTTTCATCAGTGACTTTAAAAAGGTCATCATTGTGCATGTCCCCTATTTCAATGTACTTGTATGCGAGTTCCCTCAGGTCCTTGAACATCTTTTCCGAATAGTCCCAGATAAACCGGTACGCGCGTTTCTGCGTCAGGGAGAGGGTGCTGTCTGACTCGTTGTTTTTTATACGGTGCACCTCATCCTTCACGTCCCTTATGTTAATAGAGGACGGGTCAAAGTTTATGTTCTCATTCCGGAGAAATGCCTCCATGTCAAAATAATCGGGTTCAGCAAGCTCATCACCGATCTTGAGCACATTGAGTTTGATGTCTCCCAGCATGATCTTCATCTTGTTCCTGTCGATCTTGCTTATACCGTCTGTGACAATCAGGATTTCCGACTTCATCATCTCCTTGTCATAATTGATGTCACTGATTGCCTGGCTGATCGCGGCCTCGAGGTTTGTACTCTTTCCGCCTGTTGTGGTGAGAAGTATACGCTCAATAAGGAGGGGGAAATCCTCGATCTTTTCAACCCTGGTAAGCCTGCCCGGCTTTGTGTCAAAGGGACGGTAAAAAAGCATTGCCTTGCTGTTGAGTTTCCGCCTGAGAAATTCAGCAACAATACACTTGGAATAAAAAGAACGCATTTTGTATTCCATTGACTTGGACCGGTCAAGGAGTATATAGAATTTCTGCTCAAAACGGTTAGCGTCCTTGCCTGTCCTGTCCCTGGAGGTGGAAACCGGCTTGAACCGGTCAGTCTCGGTTTCGTAGAATTTCTGTACGATCAGTGATTTTGTCAGCAGCTTGACATTGAACATGTCATCATCCTGGGCCAGTTCCCTTGGCAGGGCTTTCTTCAGCTCATTGATGCTCCTGAAGGTGTCAAGCTCCATGATGTCGCTTAAGGGGGCAATCTTCTCAACCCGGTTGACCTGTATACTTTCGTCCCTGTCCGGCTGGTAGACCTTCTCCTCCCTGGAAATGTCCTCAATGGCCTCAAGCGCGTCCGCAGAAGCTTCATCAGTAAAAATCATTCGCGCGATATCAAAAAGGATAAAGAACTGGGGTGGGAGGACCGCCCTTATATTATCAAAAAATCCAAGGGAATCCCAGTAATCGATAAAATCGAGATTTTGTTTGTCTTCACGGGAGTCTATACCGGTAATCAAGATGTTCCTCTTTAATAGATTTCTCGATAATCCCTGAGTATGCCCTCCTTGAGCTCCCGCACCTCTTCAACTGCCGGGTTCAGTTCCAGAACGTTGTTCTTCAGCGATTCAATCGTGATTTTTTCATCTTCACTGCTTCTTCGGCTCGGGAAGATCTTCTTGAGAAAACCTATCAGGCCCTCAAGCAGGCCCTTCTTCTGCAAAATCAGGTCCCTCTTTTCAGGATTCTCCCTGATTTCCTGGAAAAGCCGCCGCACATTGAGCAGGAATTCAATCTGCTGGACCGCGCCTGTTGCGTTGTAGTGGACCATGGTCTGCTGGTACGCGTCCAGGTACACGTCCGACTCTGACTTGTCCTTGGCCTTTACAGAAACAAAGCTGTTCAGGGTACATAGCGCTATGTACATGTCCTTGAGGTCGTCCATGTTCACTTCAAATCGATTATTGATTAGCGCCGAAGCCCTGAGAAAATCAGCGAGTTTAGCCTGTTTTCTCGGGCTGATAAAATAGTTATAATCACTCTTGCGAATTTCACTGACAAACTTGTTCACAATTGCGTTTTTCATGAAATACACGAAATCAGGTATCTCAACCTTGATGCTTTTGTTGTTGTTCTTGATAATATTGTAGAGATAAAGGATGTCGTTGAAGTAGATTTTCCGTTCAGGCTCTACAGGCCTCCCCTTGCTGAACTGGTATGTGTGGTCTATGAGGAGCTGTGTATATACATTATTGTCCTCGGGAAGTATGGACTTGTATGTAAAACGGTCAAGCACGGCTTCTGTTACCTCATTCATCCTCATGTAGTTGGCTGTTGCTATGGCTGAATGAACAGCAACATCGATCTGCTCTGAGCCGTTGATGAATTTCCTCTCATTGAGGACTGAAAGAAGAGACCTCAGCACAACGTCACTCGCGTCAAAGAACTCGTCCAGGAACACGAGATTCGCCTCAATAATGGACCCCTGTATATTGTGCCTTATCCGGCCCTTCTTGAACTCTTCGATAGTATAGGGGCCGAAGTAGTTATCAGGTGTCTGGTCCTTACTTGCCTGGGACGCGAAAACCCGCGCGCCTTCGAATGTGTTGAATATATATGTAGCAAGAAAGGACTTGGCCATACCCGTACGGCTGAGTAGAAGCATATGCTCCCCTGTAAGTATGGAATAAAATGCCTGGCGCACAACATCGTCACGGCCGATTACATTTTCAGATATCCTGTTCATGTGCCAGTTAAGGTATTCCACTATTGTGGGTATATCATAAGTTGCGGAAGCGGCTGTTTTACCAGCGGACACCTGAAATTTTTTATCCGGCACCTTTTCCGTGGCCTCAGTTACCACGTGATGGTCCAGCGGGCCCTTGTCAAGAATTGTCCGGTACTGGTCTATAAGACCGGTCCCGGTCTCATCCACGTGCCCTTCCTGGGTATCAATCAGGGCCTGCTCATCCTGGGAAATAATGACAAAACCCTGTTCTTCAAGAAATGATTCTATGTCTGTCGGCTTTCTGTTCATTGCTCAATTTTACCCTGCACCTGTTGCTCTGCGGACGGAATTGCTATCCGGACCGTAGTACCCTCACCCGGGCTGCTTTTAACAGCCATTGTCCCTCTCATGTTCTCAACAATCGTTGTTGTTATCATAAGGCCAAGACCTGTTGCCTTTTTACCTTTCGTAGTAAAAAAGGGCTGAAATATTTTCTGGATATTTTCCTCAGGAATACCGATGCCGAAGTCGGAGACTGTGAAGATGGAGAATTTCCCGTTTTCAGTCTCAATAAGATCTGTGGATATGTCTATCCTCCCCTTATCCGGCATGGCTTCTTCCGCGTTTTCAAGAAACTGTATGAAAAGCTGCTGGATCTGGCTCGGGGCCGCGAACACCGTGGGATTGCTGTCAGAGAGACTGATGGAAATTTCGAACCCGTCGTTCCTGAGCCGGTTTATCATGACATCGACCGGATGCATGGTAATCGCCTTGTTGATCTCGCAGATCTCCTTCTGTTCCCTCTGCGTTCCTGAAGAAAGGCTGATAAGCTGCTCTGTAATATTTTTAATGCTGTCGAGTTCGTCCTTCAGATACTGAATGTACTGATAGGCCGGATTGTTTTCGACCACATTGTTTTCGACAAAATTGAGGTCCATCATCATCTTGTTTATGTATATCTTCAGTTCAGACGCAATCCCTGACGCGAGAAAGCCTATTGCAGAAAGCCGCTCTGCCCGGTTCATACGGTCAGTAACACGGGCCTGCTCAGTATTGTCATCCACCATGACAATTATGCTTTTAATTATCCCGTTTTCGTCCATAAGGGGGGACATTGTTATGTTAAGGATCAGTGTCCTGTCTCCCACTATTGGCACATAGGACGCATTTACATACTTGACCGTACGTTTGCTGTTCTTGCATTTCTCAAACAGTTCGCCAAGTATGCTTTCAGAAACACCCCCGTGCTTGAACAGGTTCTCGCCAGCAATTGTCTCATCAGGCTTCCTGCCCATTATGGTCTTTAAAGACGGATTTTCACTCAGCACAACTCCTGACGGGTCAAGTATAAAGATGCCTATCGGGGCGCTGTTGATAATCTCTTCATTCAGGTCACGCAGCCCCTTCAGTTCTTCTGACTGCCTGATATATTCTTTTATCCTTTCCTCAAGGTTCTTTGAGCTCTCCTTGAGGCGTTTCTCCATCAGGTACCTTTCGGTTATGTTTTTCATAATACCCACAAGCCCCATTATCCGCCCGTTATTATCGCGGATTGGTGAAAGGCTTATGATAAAATAGAGGGGCATGCCCTTTTCATCATAGGTCTTCATGAGTTCTTCTTTTATGCCGAACCCTTCCTGTATTACGGAATCAAATACTGATGCGCCGCGCTCCTTCTCAACCATGGGCAGGTAATTCACATAATGTCTGCCCATTGGTATTTCTTCATCACCCTTTGGCTGGAAATAAGTCTTCCACGCGGAATTCCTGTATATCAGGTTTCCGTCCTTGTCCACGACAAAAATAATGTCGGACGCGGCCTCCAGCAGGTCCTCATGGTCAATCTGAGCGGAAAGAATATGAACATCTTCAAGTTCATATTTCTTTTTCAAATTTTTAATAATGTTAACAAGGGCTTCTCTTGAGAGGCTGTTGATGTCTTCTGTAATCATAATTCTTCTGCAAATCCTGCAAAAATTTTATACGGGCTTTAATATATAATAAAGTTATACATGTATACCAGGAGCGGGTAAACAGCCTGTTTTCAGGCTTCCTGTTGTTTTTTCTGCTCAGCTTTCTGTTTGATAAACAGTTTGTTAACAGATACCGTGAACCACACCTCGATTACCAGGCTTAATACAGTGCCCAGCAGAAATGCGAATCCGAAATAGATATTATTCATGTGAATAAGATAATAACCGCCAAAGGCAAAAAGAGCAAAAACGATCAGTTTTACAGGGAAGGTCCCCAGGGAGAGGGCAAACAGCACCATCGGGTTCGAGATGGTGACCTTTTTCACCATGATAATCCAGAGCAGCGAGAATGAAATGCTCAGAACTGTTCCCAGGAAATAACCCATGAACTCTGCAGGTCCCCGGGTAATATAACAGCTTATTGTAATAAGGATATTGATAGTGGAAGGAATGAGAAGTAATAATACCGCTTTTCGAAATTTATCCATCATGGCCGCGACACTCTGTATTATAGTTTGGATTTAAATATACGGATTTGTAATAGTGCTCCTTTGACATGATCACGGAAAAGATAAAAGATGTCAAGATTAATTAAGATAACATATATGCGAATATAGTCAAACCTGTTTTTTTATGCGCGAAATACCTGTATATAAAGAAAGAGGGTGTCTTATAAATTGGACCACCCTCTTTTTTTATTAAATCTTACATATAAATCATAGTTGAAAAGTCTTATCCTGGATTTCCCGGAAAAACACTTTCCCTCAGGCAAAAACAATCAGAGCTGAGACATGAGACTCTCGCTAACGTCCTTTACTGAGGGAGTGCCGTCCAGCTCAATAATTTTCGGACCGGAATCCCCTTCCCCTGCAAGGTCTTTGAAATAGATAACAGAGGCGAGTGTGCCGCTGTCTGTGTCATAATATATATTGTGCCTCTTGTTTATGGCCTCTTCGTCCTGGTCATCAGATCTGGCTGTAAGCTCTCCACCGCACACCCGGCATACAAATTCACCGTCTTTTTCAGCCGGTTTTATGGCATCAATGTAGATATTATTGGGATGGTTGTTGTCATTAACACATAAACGCCTTCCCATAATACGTTTTTTCGCGATTTCCCTGTCCAGAACGATTTCAATCACATAATCAAGCTCCATGCCTTCATTTTTCAGTGCTTCATGCATGGCCTTTGCCTGCTCGTAATTCCTGGGGAACCCGTCAAGGAGCCAGCCATTGCTGCAGTCATCCCTTTTCAGCCTGTCAAGGATCATGGGGATCGTAATCTCGTCTGGAACCAGGTCCCCCCTGTCAATGAATTCCTTTGCCTTTTTCCCGAGCTCTGTGCCACCCTTGATATTTTCCCTGAAAATAACACCTGACTCGATGTGACTGATGTTGAACTTTTTTTGTACTATTGCACCCTGTGTGCCCTTGCCGCTTCCGTTAGGGCCAAAAATTATGATGTTCATCATAACACCTCGTATTGTATATATTTTTATATACTAAATTCCCAGTTTTAGCGCATTATGTAAAGAATATTTTCAGACCGGGCCTGTTAAAGCTCCCGGAATAACAGTATAACAAAGCGGTAATCTGCCCGGTCAGGTGAGTTCTTTCATCATAGGGGGGACGGGGCTTTTATTCTCCTGAACGCCTGTGCCCCGCTCAATAAGGGATACACTGAATTGACCTGGAGAGAGTCCGTTGCGTATATGTTCCAGGGCAGCGTTGAAATCTATTTTACTGCAGCTGAAAAGGTCAACGGCAGCAAATCCGTACTCGGGCCATGTATGAATGGAAAAATGCGATTCTTCAATAACAACAACCCCGCTCACCCCGTGAGGGGAAAACTGGTGAAACATGGGCTTCACTATTGTAGCACCCGAAAGCCTGGCAGCTTCAATAAGTATGTCCTCAATTTCGCTCACGCTGTTGAGAACATCCATGTCGCAGTCATGGTATTCGGCTATGTAGTGCAGACCAAGATATTCCATTATCGTATACTTTTTTTTTAATATAATTAATTCTTGACTTAACTAATAAAAATAATTATAAGACAGTCATTGAGTTTAACCAGCCGACAAAGCAGTTTTATTACTGCAGGAACTGATGTAAAATTCAAGGAAAAAATTCCTTCCATGACAGGGAGTGCGATTTATTTTCTGTTAAATGTGACTGCACAGAAGCAGCGTGCCCCTTTTGAGAATTAAAGGCCGTTTTACAGTGCCTTAATTAAAACATTATGATAAAGGTAAGTGCGCCATACCTGTGCCGGTATCGGCCCTGACCTTACCGGAGAAAACTTTCATCAATGGGACATGAGATAAAAACAATCGGAATTCTCGGCGCCGGCAACATGGGTACCGCCATTATTGCAGGTCTCTGCTCGCAGGGCAGCAGTAATATTATCCATGTTCATGATATTGATGAATCACGCGTTACTCTTCTCGCTGAAAAATACAGCATCAAAGCTGAAAAAAACACGGAATCCCTCTGCGGTTCCTCAGATGTAATTATAATCGCTGTCAAACCGGACATGGTTGCCGAAATCCTGGACCAGCTGCGCATGTGCTGGTCAGATGAGAAAATCCTCGTTTGCATAGCCGCGGGTATTACCACTGCAGCCATAGAGAAACGGGTCGGCAGTTCAGTAAAGGTCATAAGGGTCATGCCCAACACCCCTGCCCTGGCCGGCAAGGGCATGTCTGTGCTTTCCCCGGGCAGCGCGGCAGATGATAAAGCCATGGAAGTCACGGACAGTATTTTCAGGGCCATAGGAAGGACGTCCCGGCTGCCTGAAAAACTTATGGATTCCGTAACAGGACTCTCCGGCAGCGGACCGGCCTACGTGTTTACATTCATACAGGCCCTCGCTGACGCCGGCGTGAAAGAGGGCATACCAAGGGACACCGCTCTACTGCTTGCTGCACAGACTGTACTGGGCTCAGCGCAGCTCGTGCTTGAAAATATGGAAGACCCGTTCACCCTTAGGGGCAGGGTCACATCGCCCGGGGGAACAACCATAGCAGGAATACACGTGCTGGAGAAAGCCGGTTTTTCTGGTATTGTAATGGATGCGGTTGAAGCTGCAGTTAAAAAATCAAGGAGTATCGGGGAGCAGTAATGTCAAACGGATTTCCACTGGATAATTATCAGGTTCGTCAGCTTAAAAAATATGCGGCAGTGTCACTGATCATTTTCCTGTCCGTGTTACTTCTTGGAAACATCATAACCGCGATTGTAAAAAAAAGTATCTCAATCGACAGAAAAGATTACGTCATAAAAGAAGGATTCCCTCTTTTTACTTCACAGGATGCCTATATTAAATTTATCCGGAAATACCCCTATGACCCCGGTACGAAGCTCACAATCCACAGGATCAGGAAGCATGAATCATACTGGGACATCTGCCTCCGTCACCATATATCCCTTGACACCCTGGTGGCAGCGAATCCCTTCCTCAATGAACTTGTTTCAGTTGAGGGCACAGAAATAGTCGTCCCTTCAGAGGATGGGGTGCTCATGGCCTTTGATGATATCTTTGACGTGTGGAGGATGTCAAAAAGGCTCGGCTTTACAGGCGAGATTCAGGGGGATTACAGGCCGGGCATCTTCAGAATAATATCCACTGACGATATGCGCCTTGTATTCTATAAAAAATGCACACCTGTTATTGTTAACAATTCACTTGAACGCCTTTACCGCTTCAGGCACATCTTCCAGAGCCCTGTCAATGGATATTACACCTCACTCTTCGGTGAACGGGTAAATCCATTTTTCCACGGCATGATGGAATTCCATAACGGCATTGACATCCAGTCCAGGATTAGGACTCCCATTCATGCTGCGCGCGAAGGCATGGTCACTTTTACTGGCTGGCGTAACGGGTACGGAAATACCATAATGATCCAGCACGATGACGGATACACGACCCTTTACGGTCACTGTTCAAAGATCATTGTATCAAAAGGGGACTGGGTTACTAAAAAAGACACCATAGGTCTTATAGGCTCCACAGGCCGTTCAACAGGTCCCCACCTGCATTTCACGATTGAACGCCACGGCAAGATAATCAATCCCATCCTGTTTATCTGGTAGGTACTGCTACTTATCAAGGATAAAGAACTCGGTCCTCCTGTTCTTTCTCCTGCCCTCGGCCTTCCTGTTGTCAGCGATCGGCCTGTCAGGCCCGAATCCCTTTGCTGAAAGCCTCTCAGGGCTTATGCCGTTTTTTATCATGTACTCGATCACTGAATCAGCCCTTCGTTCAGAAAGCTTCTGGTTGTGAGCGCGCGTGCCTGTTGCGTCAGTGTGTCCCCTTACCTCTAGCCGTATCCTGCTGTTCTCTTTCAGCGCCTCAATTATCCTGTCCAGTATATTCAGGGATTCCTTTTTCAGGTATGCCTCATTTATTTCAAAATATATATTTTCAACCACAATCCCCCTGCCCTTCTCTATCTTTTCCAGGTTTATTTTCCGTTCGCCGTCCTTTTTCGAAATTATTATCTTCCCCGGAAGAAATCCCTTTGAGGTTGCTGTTATTTCCACGTCATCCATGTCAGGCACGTCTACCGGCTGCCCTGTTCTGCTTATAACCGTTTTTCCGGAATATATCACCCTGCCCTTATCCCACTTCCTGATCTCTACCTGCGCTGGTATGGATTTCCCGTCCCTGTCAGTTACAGTGATCTTCATCTTCCTCATGGGGATCTCCCCGCCGGTACTCTTTTTTATTTCCTTCTTTTCCGCTTTTTCCGGGGTTTTACCTGAATCGTATTTCCGGTACGGGTCATAATAGCCGCTCCCGCCCCTGACTATCCTCGGGTAGTAATCAGTGCCCACAGCGTAGAGGTAGTTCCCAGCAGGCAGGAATAATATGCCCTTTGATGCCACAGGCCTGTGTGCCCCGCCCGGGAATGGTGGCACATACTCCCAGAGCCGCCCCCTGTCTGTCAGCCGGAGCGCCTGCACAGAAGTATAGGGAAGCGGACGGCCGCCCACTTTTTTTTCAAAGGTGCTGGCAATGTATATCTGGTCACGCACGATAACAAAATATGGGCTGGCCCTGTCTCCAGGATCCACTTCAGCAGCCACATTCCCGTTCCCGGGATTGACCATTACCACCATCCTGTTACCGAGTGCAATAAGGACAGCCCGCTCAGTAAAGGCTGGATTGGAGGTGATATATTCATCGTAGGTCCTTGTCCAGATGTCGGCCCCTGTTTTCAGGTCAAGGCAGTAAAGGCTTTTACCTGACGCCATGAATACCCTGCCCCTGTACACGACAGGGGAGAATATCTTCATTGGCGCGGGTATCTGCCTGTTCCAGATTACCTCCCCGTCATTCGCCTTCATGCAGTAGAGGGAGAAGGTGTTCCTCTGATAGTCCCGTGACTGCGTGAACACGTACCTGTCATAGAATGAGGGGAACCCGCTGTAGGTACGGATACTGCTGTTCTTCCAGATGAGCCTTCCGTGCATAATGTCCCTGCCAGCGAACACGTTCCTTGTACCGTAATATATAACGTCCCCGCTTATGACCGGGTCCGCGTAGATCCCGTCAACTGTGGCAGTGGATGATGGCGCGGGACTCCACTTTCCGCTGAACCCGGGTTTTTTCTCCTCCCTGCCGCGCAGTACCGGCGGTGCAGTCCCGGGGATACCGGTTTCTTCGCGCATGCCCGTGCGCGCCCATATTACTGACCCGTTAAGTTTATTGATACAGTAGATCGCTATATTGTCAGTTATGAATATCCGGTCGCCCTTAATCAGGGGATACTTGACCTTGCCATAGGCCTTTGAATAGGCTGTAAACTGCGAGGATATCTTTCGCAGGTCTATTTTCCACAGGAGTTTTCCCTTTTGCTCTTCCAGGCAGTAGAGGTTCTTTTTCCTGTCAGTAAAATATACCCTGCCATCTGACACAATCGGGTTAAAAACAGCATCTTCAGCCTCATAGAGCCACTTGAGATTGTTGTTCTTTACTGTGACCTCGTCATTGTTGCCGGTATAGTAGATATTTCCCTTGTATATCGGCCAGTCCGTATACGCGAATACCGGCACAATTAAGAAGATAATGAGCAGTATTGTCCTGTAAAGGCCCCCTGTTCTCATTATGACCCCCTGGATTTTATGCTGCCGCTGGCATGGTCCAGATTCACCTGTAAAGTCCGGCAGCAATCTCCTTCTATAGTAGCGTATTCATCACGATATTACAAATAATTTTCCGGACGATCTCACCCCGGTTCCCCCGCGCGCTCATTCGGCGTTTTCGACCTCACCCCGGCTACGCCGCGCCCTCTCCCCGGGGAGAGGGCTCCTTGCTGACAGACTTGCTGTATTACAAAAAAACTTCTTACTCCCGGGAAGTTCTTAACACGGTCATTTC
>Ga0272441_10008439_pt1 | contig 16303 bp, 14 predicted proteins | sample SSMProp6N_FD_193582 | JGI IMG/M metagenome (GOLD analysis project Ga0272441, IMG submission 193582) | Marine sediment archaeal communities from Little Sippewissett salt marsh, Falmouth, MA, United States - SSM-Prop-6N | ecosystem: Environmental > Aquatic > Marine > Wetlands > Sediment ... | reverse complement strand
GGGATGTCGCGGCCTTTTGCAATGATCACGGTATCACGGGTGCATGACAGACAGTTCCCCGGGGGTGGGGCAGCGTGACGGATACCTCCCCGTCAGCCCAGTTCGGAGTATTTTACCGCGCCGTCGACGATGGTCAGGACGGCCTTGCCTTTCAATTGCCATCCATGAAAGGGGCAGTTGCGGCCCTTGGAACGGAACCGCTGGCGGTCCACGGTCCATGCCTTGGCGGTGTCGATGACGGTGATATCGGCAGCGGCACCCACCTGCAGCGTCCCCTTCGGTATCTTGAGAATGGCTGCGGGGTTGGTGCTCATCTTTGCTATGAGATCACTGAGAGAAAGGACACCTTCAGTGACGAGCAGCAGTGATACGGCGAGAGATGTCTCCAGGCCGATGATGCCGTTGGCGGCATAATCGAACTCCACATCCTTTTCGATGGACGAGTGGGGGGCGTGATCACTGGCGATGGCGTCTATGGTGCCGTCGGCCAGACCGGTCCGTATGGCCGCCATGTCTGACCCGGTGCGCAGTGGGGGATACATCTTGAAGTCGGTGGAGTATCCCTTCAGGGACTCATCGGTGAGCGCGAAATAGTGGGGTGCCGTTTCCGCCGTCACGTTGATACCCCGTCGCTTCGCGTCTCTCACTGCCTGTACCGACCCCGCCGTACTGACATGGGAGATGTGAATTGCCGTGTTCGTATATCCGGCGATGGCGATATCTCGTACCGTCATGATGTCTTCGGCGATGCTGGGAATTCCCTGGAGGCCGATCTGCGTCGAGACCAGGCCTTCGTTCATGACGCCCCCCTTCGCCAGGCCCCGTTCCTCGCAGTGCGACATGACGGGCATCCCCAGTGAATAGGCGTACTCGAGGGTGCGTCTCATGAGGCCGCTGTCCTCTACCGGATTGCCGTCATCGGAAAGGGCCACGGCACCGGCATCCTTCAATTCACCGAATTCCGCGAGCCGTTCTCCCTGCAGCTCCCTGCTGACGGCGGCCACGGGATATACATGGGCCATGTCTGCCAGACGGGCCTGTTTCAGTATGAATTCGGTGACCGAGCGGTTGTCGTTGACGGGTTCCGTATTCGCCATACAGGCGACGGCCGTAAATCCGCCGGCCACGGCGGCCTCACTCCCCGAGCGGATGGTCTCCTTGTATTCGAATCCCGGTTCTCTCAGGTGGGTGTGCATGTCGATCAGCCCCGGTGACACGATCATGCCGTCGAGGTCAACGGTCTCTCTGTCCGCCGCCGGTTCTATCCGCTGTTCCAGGCGGGCGATCCTGTCGCCTTCTATCAGTATGTCCATGGGTGCATCCAGGTCCTGTGATGGATCGATGACCCTGCCACCCTTCAGTAGTATGTTCATCAATTTCCTCCTGCCAGGAGATAGAGCAGTGCCATCCTGACGGCAACACCATTTGCCACCTGGTCGAGGATGACCGAATAGGGACCATAGGCGATATCGGGTGCGATCTCGATACCCCTGTTGATGGGTCCCGGGTGCATGATCAGGACGTCGTCCCGTGCCAGCCCTATCCTGTCGCCGTTGAGGCAGTAATATTTCGAGTATTCTCTCATCGATGGGAAGGTGGCCGTCCCCTGTCTTTCGAACTGTATCCGCAGCATCATGATCACGTCCACTCCCCTGATGGCATCTTCCATACGGTTGTGAACGGTGACGCCCATCTCTTCGATGTGTCGGGGCATCATGACCACGGGGCCGCTGAGGGCGACCTGTGCCCCCATCTTGGTGAGGCCGTGGATATTGGACCGTGCCACCCTGCTGTGTTCGATGTCACCCACGATGGCCACCTTCAGCCCCGCCAGTGTCCCCCGTCGTTCCCTGATTGTCATCATGTCGAGGAGTGCCTGGGTCGGGTGTTCGTGCTTGCCGTCACCTGCATTGATGACGGACTGTTGCAGCAGCCCGGCGATGATGTGTGGCGCACCCGAGGCGCTGTGCCTGATGACGATGACATCGGGATTCATCGACTCGAGGGTCTTCGCCGTATCGACCAGCGTTTCACCCTTTGCGACGCTGCTGGTGCTGGTGGAGATGTTGACCGTATCTGCGCTGAGCCGCTTGCCCGCTATCTCGAAGGATGTCCTCGTCCTGGTGCTGGCTTCGTAGAAGAGGTTGATGACGGTCTTGCCCCTCAGGGTGGGCACCTTTTTTATCTTCCGTGCGGATATCTCCTTCAGTGACTCTGCCGTGTCAAGGATGAGCTGTATCTCATCGACGGAAAGGTCTTCTATGTTAAGGATATCCTTGTTCGATAGTTTCATGTTCCTGCCTCAATGATATACAGTGGAGGAATCGCATCCCTCCACAGAGGTCTCGTGCAGTGAAGGGCAAGAGGGTACCCGTCGTGCGAAGGCCACTATCCCTCGATAACCAGGACCTCGTCCTCTTTCCCCTCTTCCCTCAGTTTGACGTCAACCTTGTCCCAGAACGCTGAAGGGAGGCTCTCTCCGATGAAATCGGCGCGAATGGGGAGTTCCCGGTGTCCCCGATCGATCAGGACCGCCAGCTGTATGAGCCGGGGCCTCCCGAAATCTATCAGGGCATCCATGGCCGCCCTGATGGTCCGACCGGTGAAGAGGACGTCGTCAATGAGTATGACCTTCTTATTGTCCAGCGAGAAGGGTATGTCCGTCTTCCTGAGCCGGGGCTTCTTCGTGCCCGTCATGAGATCGTCGCGGTAGAGTGTGATGTCCAGGATGCCCACCAGTACCTCGGAGCCCTCTATCTTCGCAATCTTCTCGCCGAGCCGCCGGGCCAGGCATGCACCACCCGTTCTGATGCCGATTACGACGAGATCATCGGTACCCTTGTTCCGTTCCAGTATCTCATAGCTGATCCGTGTGATCGATCTGTCGATCGCCTCGGCATCCATGACGACTTTTTTCTGTGTCATATCGTTCTTCCTCGCTCAGTCACAGCAGTCTGCGGCAGGCCAAAAAAAAGCCTTCCCACCAGAGGAGAAGGCCCTTCACCACGCATGTCCCTGTCTCTTTGCAACAACCATAACCAACCCTCTCGTCTCGCACTACAAGTAGCATAAATGTATAGCAATGGCGATTGCTCTGTCAAGTCCTTTTATCCGATTTTCACAAAGAAAAAGGGGTGAACACGTTCACCCCTTTTTACGATGGAACTTTCTTTATCTGCCTGTTTTAATAGATCATATTGTAGAGGGCCACGATCGCCGGCGCCGTAACGAGCGATACGACGGACATCAGCTTGATCAGTATGTTCATCGACGGACCCGAGGTGTCCTTGAAGGGGTCGCCCACGGTGTCGCCGATGACTCCCGCCTTGTGTGCCTCCGAACCCTTGCCGCCGAAATTACCCTGTTCGATGTGTTTCTTCGCATTGTCCCAGGCACCGCCTGCATTGGCCATCAGGAGTCCGAGGATGACACCGACCAGCGTTGCCCCCGCCAGGAAGCCTCCCAGGGCCTGCGGTCCGATGAATATACCCACCAGGACCGGTACCACGACTGCCGAGACACCGGGTACGATCATCCGCTTCAGTGCCGCCGTGGTGGCGATATCGACACAGGTGTTGGTGTCGGGGGGCGTCGTTCCTTCCATGATGCCGGGAATCTCCCTGAACTGCCGTCTGATCTCGTTGATCATATCGAAGGCGGCGTCACCGACGGCCGTCATGGTCAGCGCGGCCAGGAGACAGGGCATCAGTCCGCCGAGGAAGACACCGGTGATGACATGTGCCTCCGTGAGGTCGAGGGCGAAATTTTCGAATCCGGGGAAGGTCTTGACCGTTGCCGTGTAGGCGGCAAACATGGCCAGTGCCGTGAGGGCCGCCGAACCGATGGCAAAGCCCTTTCCGATGGCCGCCGTGGTATTCCCCACTGCATCGAGACCGTCCGTGATCTCTCTCGTCTCGGGCGGCATATGGGCCTGTTCGGCGATGCCGCCTGCATTGTCTGCAATGGGCCCGTAGCTGTCGACGGACATGGTCATGCCCACTGTCCCCAGCATGCCGACGCCGGCGATGGCGATCCCGTAGAGGCCGCAGGAGAGGAAGGAGAGCCAGATGGCCATTGCAATAACGAATACGGGAAGCACGACACTTTCGAGACCTACGGCGAAGCCGCCGATGATGTTGGTTGCCGGTCCCGTCTGTGATGCCGCCGCGATATTACGTATCGGTTGCCGTGCCGTGTAGTATTCCGTAATACCCCCGATGAGCATACCGGCGACAATGCCCAGGAGTACTGCCCAGAAGGGTCCCAGCTGGCTGATCATGCCGAGGCTTTTGAGGTATTCATCGGACATGTCTGCCGTCGTTGCCTTGACCACGAAGAATGAGGCGATGATGAAGAGTACCCCCGCGATATAGAGTGAATTGCTCAGGGCCGACTGGGGCTTCATGTTCTTGAGGAAATTAAATAACCCGATCCCGATGACCGAGGCGAAGAGACCCACAATGATGAAAAGCATGGGCAGGGCCATCCACTTTGAGGACATGCCTTCGATGCCTCCGCCCATGGTGGCCCCGATGGCGATGGCCGCGATGACGGAACCGCAGTAGGATTCATAGAGGTCCGCTCCCATACCGGCGATGTCACCGACGTTGTCACCGACGTTGTCTGCCGTGACGCCGGGGTTTCTCGGATCGTCCTCGGGGATACCTGCTTCAACCTTCCCCACCAGGTCCGATCCCACATCGGCCGTCTTGGTAAAGATACCGCCTCCGACACGGGCGAAGAGTGCGATCGAGGATGCCCCCATGGCGAAACCGTTGATTACGGCAGGGTCTCTCTCGGAAAAGAAATAGAAAAATATGCCCAGTCCCAGCAGTCCCAGTGACGCAACGGAGAGCCCCATAACGGAACCGCCGAAGAATGCCACGGTCAGCGCGCGACCCTGACCGTAGGTCTTGGCCGCCTCGGCAGTCCTGGCATTGGAAAGTGTAGCCGCCTGCATACCGAAGAGACCTGCCAGGAGGGAGCCGATGGCCCCTGAGAGAAATGCCACCGATGACATCCTGTTTTCCAGGGCAAAGAAGAGGATTATAAAGACCACGACGACAAAGATCGCGATAATCCTGTACTCCCGTTTCAGAAACACCATGGCTCCGGCGTGAATCCGTTCCATGATTTCCACCATCGTGTCGTTCCCGGGTGAAAATGTCATCACATACTTATAGATGACGAACGCCAGCACCAATCCGATGACCGCCCACAACCATGCGTAATTGATTAAAAATTCCATGACTTCTCTTCGCACCTCCTGATTCAGTTTTTTGTAATCTTCGTGTTAAACCTGTTCATTGCCCGCTGAGGACCCCCTGAGACAATCTCCGTGACCGCATCGCAGGCCTCGTCGATGATCTTGGGTAATGCCTCCATCTCTTCTCCAGAGAAGCGTTGCAACACATAGTGTTCCACATCATAATGTGAGGATGGTTTCCCGATTCCCAGTCTCACCCTGACAAAGTCAGGATTGCCGAGATGGTCTATAATAGATCGCAATCCATTATGCCCCCCATCGCCACCGCCCACCTTGATTCGGACATCACTGAGAGGAAAATCCAAATCATCATGGACTATGATCATATCTTCAGTGCCGAGCTTGAAAAACCGTGCCAGCTTCCCGGCAGCAATCCCCGTGAGGTTCATGAAAGTCTGCGGTTTGGCCAGGATGGCCGATGTGCCGGCTACGGTTCCCCTTCCTATGTGGGCATCAAACTTCGAACCGGCCATGGTGATCCCCTCTTGTCCGGCGAGGGCATCGAGAACGAGAAACCCCATGTTGTGTCTTGTCAGTTCATACTTGCTGCCGGGGTTTCCCAGTCCTATGATAAGCTTCAACTGAACTCCTGTCGGGATGCCCTGTTATTCCGCCGCTTGCTCGTCCTCCGCCTCGTCCGTTGTCTCTGCTCCCTCGACCTCTTCTCCCTCTTCTTCATCGAGGGCGCTCACTCTCGTTGCCGCCACATTGGCAATGGCGATATCTTCGGCGTCCAGTACCTCAATGTCTCCTTGAAAGGAGAGATCGCCGATCTTGACGGAATCACCGATAGCGAGATGGCTGATGTCGATGGTGACCTCTTCGGGGAGAACGGAGGGAAGGGCGGAGATTTTCACGTCTCTCTTCAACTGCTGGAGCTCACCCCCCTGCTCGATGCCGATGGGAATTCCCTCAAGCGCAATGGGAAGGTCGATGGTCAGTTTCCGCTTCATGCCGATCTCGTAAAAGTCGGCGTGGATCAGCTGTTTCTTGAGGCTGTCGATCTGGAGATCCTTGATGATGGACAGCTTTTCAACCTTTTTCCCCGTGGCAGGTTTTATCCCCAGCTTTACAAAGAGACTGCCCCCTTTCCCCTGTTCCACTATATGGATGAGTTCCGAGGAATCAACCTGAATCATGGTCGATTCAGTGTCATACCCGTAAAAAATCGCCGGGACGTATCCTGCCGCTCTCATTCTCCGGGCGGCTCCCTTGCCGGATTCGTTACGTATGCTGGCATTTAATTTGACTGCTTTCATTGATAGCTCCTAAATAAAAAGTGAACTTACAGATTCGTTATAATAGATCCTCTTCATCGCTTTACTGAGCAGACCCGAAACGGAGAGAACCTTGATCTTCTTGCATTTTCTGGCCCTGTTTTGAAGCGGAATCGTGTCGGTAACGACCACCTCTTTGATGGGAGAGGACTCTATTCTGTCCAGGGCCGGTCCCGACAATACGGGGTGGGTACAGCAGGTGGATACTTCGATGGCACCCTGTTCCTTCAGGGCTGCCGCCGCCTGCGTCACCGTGCCTGCCGTATCGATCATGTCGTCCAGGATGATTGCCCATTTGTCCTTTACATTGCCGATGATATTCATGACCTCCGATTCATTCGGTGTGTCTCTCCTCTTATCGACAATGGCCAGTGACGCCCCCAGCCGTTTCGCGAAGGCCCGCGCCCTGACCACGCCCCCCGTATCGGGTGAAACCACGATGAGGTCGTCGGTGTGATTGGTCTTCAGATAATCGAGGAGTATGGGTGTGGCGAAGAGATTATCCACGGGTATATTGAAGAATCCCTGTATCTGCCCGGCATGGAGGTCTATCGATATGATGCGGGTGGCGCCGGCCGTGGTAATGAGATCGGCCACCAGTTTTGCCGTGATAGGGGCCCGGGGGACGACCTTCCTGTCCTGCCGCGCATAGCCGTAATAGGGGATGACCGCCGTAATGGTGTCGGCAGATGCCCGTTTCATCGCGTCTATCATGATGAGGAGTTCCATGAGACTGACATTGACGGGCTGGCAGGTGGACTGGATGATGAAGACATCGGTTCCCCTGACATTTTCATCGATCTCGACCCGCGTCTCTCCGTCACTGAACTGTGAGACCTTCGCATCGTTGAGGGGAACCCCCAGTTTTTTACATATCTTGTTCGCAAGAGCAGGATTGGAATTTCCTGAAAAGACCCTTAGTCTGTCAAGCATTACGATTTTCCCTCTTTCCACAATGGCTGGGGCGGGAGGATTCGAACCTCCGAATGCAGGAACCAAAGTCCTGTGTCTTACCGCTTGACGACGCCCCACTCTACCAAACAGGTACCTATATAGAATGTGCTAAATAGACAGACCCCACATCTGACTTTCCTATTTCACGCGCGGCACCTTCCGCATCCTCCCGGCCCCTGAATATACCAAACACGGTAGGGCCGCTTCCCGACATCAAGGACCCGAGCGCCCCGCAGGCGATCAGGAGATCCTTGATTCTCGACAGTACCGGGTAGATATTGAGAGACACACGCTCCAGATCATTGGACAACGCCCCCACAATCTGAGGTACCGATTGAAACCGCTGGATATTATACTTTATCCTTTCCTTTGTCAATCCCAATTTTAGTCCTTCGTAGATATCTTCCGTCGAGAGGGGAAAGCCGGGATTGACAAGGACAAACCAGAGGGGAGGAATATCCGGTGCCTCCACAAGGTGATCACCGATGCCGGAGGCCCAGGCGGTGCGGGCAAATATGAAGAAGGGGACATCGGCACCGATGGTGGCACCGATCTCCATCAGTTCACCGGTGCTGTAACCGAGGGCCATCATGTCGTTGAGTGTGACGAGGGCCGTCGCGGCGTTGGAACTCCCCCCGCCCAACCCGGCAGCTATGGGGATATGTTTCCTGATGGTAATCTGTACACCCTGCATGCGTGACGCACGGGAACGCAGGGCCGCCACCGCCTGATAGACGATGTTGTTACCATCTTCGGGGAGGGTGCTTCCGGGACAGGAGAGGGCAATACCGCCATCGGTAAGGCGGAAATCCATGTCGTCGCAGAGGCTTATCCTCTGCATGAGGCTGACGATATCGTGGTAGCCGTCGTGCCGTCTTCCGAGTACCCTGAGGAGGAGATTTACCTTGGCCGGTGATCTTCTTGAAATCACGACTTCGCCGATTCCTTGACGTATCGCATCCTCAGTTCATAGAGAATCCCGTCCAGCAGTTTCTCTTCGCCGTCTTCGAGATTGCCCGAGGTCTTTTTTTTCAGCATGTCCAGGATCTCGATGGTCTGCTTTACCGCAGGGAGGTTCTTCACTGTCTTGTTCGAGACGGGATCGGCAATGTCACCGAACTGATACATGGCGGAGGTATGGAGAGACAGGATGAAACTGGGGAAATTGATTTCCGGCAGGACAAAGTCCTCAGCGGCCTCTGAGGTTTCCGGCTCTTCTGTTACGCCGGCCGCCTCCTGCTGCTCCCTGTGCTCCTCTTCGCGTGCCTGTTCCTCCTCGCGGACCTCTCCCCCCTCATCAAACCTTCGTTTGTCCTTTATGACAAATCCTTTTTCATCGCCGTTTTCAGACATATACTCCTCCTGATGCTAGCCTGTTGGAGGTCTTGAATGGTCAAGACATATTCGTTCATGGTATGCCGCGCCGTTCCGGCGGGACCGTGGTACTGCCCCTGTGCGGAACGGCCGTCGCTCACGAACCTGCCCCCGCAGGGGTGGCGCGTGAGCAGTGCCGTTTCTGCCCATGGCCCATGTGACGGGTAGATCCCCGTCCTGAGAACCAGGGATTACCTATCATACCTGGTAAACAATGTCCATGGTGCCCCTCCCCTAGAGGCGCCTCATCTCCTGCAGCCGGGCAATTCGCTTCTCCGCCGGGGGATGGGTGCTGAAGAGCTGTGCCAGTGATTTACCCTTCAGCGGGTTGACGATAAACATGTGCGCCGTTGACGGATTGGCATCCATGGGGATCGCCTGTGATGCCTGAGAGAGTTTTCCCAGTGCACTGGCAAGGCCCCGGGGATTCCCCGATATACGGGCGCCCCCCTCATCGGCGAGGTATTCACGGGAACGGGAGATGGCCATCTGGATCAGCATCGCCGCAATGGGGGCAAGTATGGCCATCATAATGAGGCCGAATATTCCCCCCCCGTCGTCATCGTCTCTGCTCCCCACGCCGAAGATGGCCGCCCACTTCGCCATGCTGGCCAGCATCATGACGGCACCCGCTATGGTGGCCGCAATGGAACCGATGAGCATGTCTTTGTTCTTGATGTGGGTCAGTTCATGGGCAATCACCCCTTCCAGTTCTTCCCGGTTGAGCAGGCGCAGGATGCCCTCGGTGACTGCCACGACGGCATGGGCCTCATTTCTCCCCGTTGCGAAGGCATTGGGCGTCTCGCCGGGGACGATATATACCCGGGGCATGGGAAGGCCTGCCCGCAGGGCCAGCGTCTTTACGACCGTGTAGAGCTCGGGGGCCTGGCTCTCGGAGACCTCTTGAGCCCGGTACATGGACAAGACGATCTTGTCGGAGAACCAGTAACTCCCGAAGTTCATGACCAGGGCGAACAGGAAGGCGATGACGATTCCCTGCTGTCCTCCGAAATAGCCGCCGATGAGCATCAGGAGCCCCGTCAGGGCACCAAGCAGCATGCCCGTCTTCAATGTATTCATCTCTCTATCTCCTCTGTCTGTTACTCTTTTGTAAGGCTTACCGTGCCTGTTTCATCTATGTCGGCAACCACATGGTCATCCTCGACAAAGGTCCCATCGAGTATCCTGGTTGCCAGACTGTTTTCTATCACCTTCTGCAGTGTCCGTCGCAGCGGTCTCGCCCCATAGGTGGGACTGTATCCCGCCTTGGACAGGTAGGCCTTTGCCGCATCCGTCAGATCGAGACGGATCTTCCTGTCTCCCAGCCGCTTCCGGACCCGATCGATCTGGATGTCGATGATCCGGTCTATGTCTGTTATGGTGAGAGACCTGAAATTGATGATATCGTCGATCCTGTTGAGAAATTCCGGTTTGAAGGTGGTCCGCAGCGTTTCGACGGTCCGCTTCTGCCGTTCCTCATCGGACAGTGAAAAGTCCTGTATCCATTGACCGCCGATGTTTGACGTCATGATGACGATGGTATTCTTGCAGTCCACGGTCCGTCCGTGGCCGTCCGTCAGTCTTCCGTCATCCAGTATCTGGAGCAGGATATTGAAGACATCCTGATGGGCCTTTTCTATCTCGTCGAAGAGCAGAACCGCGTAGGGCCTCCGCCGGAGGGCCTCCGTCAGGTATCCCCCCTCCTCGTATCCCACATAGCCCGGAGGGGCACCGATGAGCCGGGAGACGGAGTGTTTCTCCATGAATTCCGACATGTCGATCCGTACCATGGCCTGTTCGTCGTCGAACATGAATTCTGCCAGTGCCCGGGAAAGCTCCGTCTTCCCCACACCGGTGGGACCCATGAAGATGAATGACCCGATGGGGCGGTTGGGGTCCTGCAGGCCCGATCGCGCCCGCCGCAGGGCGTTTGACACGGCGCTTATGGCCTCTTCCTGGCCGATGACGCGCCGTCGCAACCGCTCCTCCATGTGGAGGAGTTTTTCGATGTCACTCTCCATCATCCTGGCCACGGGAATGCCCGTCCACTTTGCAACGACGTGGGCGATATCTTCGTCGTCCACCTCTTCCTTGAGCATCTTCTTGTCCGCCTGCGACTGGGCCAGTGCGGCGGCCTTTCCTTCAAGCTCCCGTTCCAGCTCCACCAGTCTGCCGTAGTGGATCTCTGCGGCCCGGGCGAGATCTCCCGCCCGCTGGGCGGTCTGCTCTTCCGTCTTGAGTTCCTCCATCCGTTCCTTGATGGCCTGTATCTCGCTGATGGCCTCCTTTTCACTGGACCAGTGGAGCTTCATGGTGTCTCTCGATGTCTTGAGTCCCTCCAGCTCCTCCTCCAGTTTGGCCATCCTGTCCCTGGATGTCTTGTCCGTCTCCTTCTTCAGAGATTCGCGCTCGATCTCGAGCTGCATGATCTTTCGCTCCACGGCGTCTATCTCGGCAGGGAGACTGTCCAGTTCGATCCTGAGGCGTGATGCCGCCTCATCGACGAGATCGACGGCCTTGTCGGGGAGAAAGCGATCGCTGATATAGCGGTTTGAGAGGGTGGCCGCCGCGATGATGGCCGAATCCTTGATCCTGACGCCGTGATGGACCTCATAGCGCTCCTTCAGCCCTCGCAGTATGGCGATGGTGTCCTCCACCGTCGGTTCATGGACGATAATGGGCTGAAACCGCCGTTCCAGCGCCGCGTCCTTTTCGATGTATTTCCGGTATTCATTGAGCGTCGTGGCCCCCACACATCGCAGCTCACCCCGTGCCAGTGCCGGTTTCAGCATGTTCGAGGCATCGACGGACCCTTCGGCGGCGCCCGCCCCCACCATGGTGTGCATCTCGTCGATAAAGAGGATGATCTCTCCGCTGGCCTCGGTCACCTCTTTCAGGACGGCCTTGAGACGATCCTCGAATTCACCGCGGTACTTGGCGCCCGCCACGAGGGAACTGATATCGAGGGCCACCACCCGTTTTTCCTTCAGGCTTTCGGGGACGTCGCCATTGACGATACGCTGTGCCAGGCCCTCGGCGATGGCCGTCTTCCCCACGCCCGGCTCCCCGATGAGCACGGGATTGTTTTTCGTCCGCCGGGAGAGGACCTGCATGATCCTCCGTATCTCATCGTCTCTGCCGATGACGGGGTCAAAGCCCCCCGTCCGGGCGATCTCGTTGAAGTCCCGGGCGTACCGTTTCAGGGCCTGGTATTTTTCTTCCGGATTGGGATCGGTGATCCGCTGGTTTCCCCGGATCGATACGAGGGTCTTGAATATGTTGTCCCTGGTGATGCCCGCCCCTTCGAGTATCTGCCGTGCATGTCCCGCCTTCTCGCCGGCAATGGCGATGAGGACATGTTCCGTGCTGACGTATTCGTCCTTGAGATGTGTCGCCTCGCTGAAGGCCGTATCGATGACGTCCTTCAATCGCTGTGTGACATATTTCTGATCGGAGGCGCCGCCGGAAACCTTTGGCATTCCGTCGAGAATCCTTTCGATCTCATGTTCTATCTTCTGTGCATCGGCACCGAGTTTTTTGACGATTTCGGGGACAATTCCCTCGGGCTGACTGAGGAGCACGCTCAGCATGTGTTCAACGTCGATTCCCTGGTGCCCGTGCCGGGTTGCCAGTGCATCGGCCTCCTGGAAGGCCTCCTGTAATTTCACGGTAAATTTATCGAATCGCATGGTCCATTCCTATTCTACAACCTTCTCGATATGGACGAATGTCTTGCCCTTTTTGAATATTCTCACATCGCCTGAAGATTCCGATATGACGATGGCGATGGCATTAGTGACCCCTGTTATACCGGCGGCGGCAATGTGTCTGCTCCCCAGTCCTTTTGGAAAATCCTTGCTTTCCAGTGCGGCGCTGAGATGTCGTCCCGCCGCTACCAGCACACCGTCTTCCTTGACGATGAAGGCGCCGTCGATGGCGGAGAATTCCTTGATCGTCTCGCGGAGATTCTTGTCAAGGATATTTCGCTCTTCCTCCTTGTAGCCCATGAAGGGATTGATGATCATCTGCCGGGAGAGCTGCAGCACCTTTTCGTGGTCGCCGGCCACAAAGATGGTCCCCACGGGGCGACCTTCGCGGCCCTGTTCGGCCAGCTCCAGTGAGATGTTCAACAGCGCCTCAAAGACCTCGGGATTGACCCCGTCAAAGGTTTCCGTTATGCCCTCCGGTGTGAAGACCTCGAACTCCCTGCCCACATCGATGATGAACAGACTGTCAATGTAGCCGAAGCGGGACAGACCGGTGAGACAGATGAGCTTGTCGTCCTTTCCGAAGAGACCGGCTGCAATACCCTTGGTGACGGCGATCTTTACCTGGCTCAGCCTCGTAACACTGACATTGGGGATATGGATAATTTTCTTGAAATGTTTTGATTTCTGTGCTCTACTCTCTAATTCCCTGGTTACGAGGATGGTATCGAAACACGCTTCATCGTTCCCTTTAATCGTGATATCCTGTGCCACTTCATCGTACAGAAGTACCGCCTTGGCGTTGATATCGCCTGCAAGTCTGCACGCAAAATCGACGATCGACTGGTTGGAAGAATTCATGGAACCTCCTTGTGAAGGTGTTTGAAGTATTTGTATTTTCTGACCATAAAGTAACCATAAAGCCCATCGATGTCAAGGGACTCGGGGGAGAAGAAAAAGACCAGAAGAGACTTGACTGCCGGATATAAGATGCTTATATTAAAAGGTAAATAAAGATTAAAGTCTCCAAGGGGGTTACACATGAACTTACCTGCAGTGACCGGCACATTAGATCTTTATATGTCTGAGATTAACAGATTTGCCATCCTGTCTGCGGAAGAAGAATTCAGACTGGCTGTGCAGTTCAAAAAATATAACGATATGGACGCGGCCGAAAAACTCGTTACCTCCAACCTGCGATTTGTGGTGAAGATAGCCCACGAATACAAGAAGTACGGTGTCAAGCTCATCGACCTGGTGCAGGAGGGTAATATCGGCCTCATGCATGCCGTCAAGAAATTCGATCCCTACAAGGGATTCAGACTCATATCCTACGCGGTGTGGTGGATACGCGCCTACATGCACAATTACATCATCAAATCGTGGAGTATCGTCAAGATCGGTACCACCCAGGCCCAGAGACGGCTCTTCTTCAAACTCAATCAGGTGAAAAAGAAGCTCGATGGGCTTTCTCAGAGGGACGAGACCTTCAAGGAGGCCGCCGAACTGCTCAATGTCAAGGAGAGTGACATAGCGGAAATGGATCTGCGCCTCAACAACCGCGATGTCTCCCTCGACGCCTCAATGGATGATTCCGGTGAATCGATGTATATCGATCATCTCGTTGATGACAGTGAGAGTCAGGAAGAACAACTGATCAAGAAGGAAGAGACTGCCCTCGTCAAAAAGAGCATTGCGGGAGCCCTCACGAAGCTGAATGAGCGGGAGAGCTACATCGTAAAGAACCGGCTCATGGTCGACAAGCCAGAAACGCTCCAGATGATAGGTGACAGATTTAATATCACGAGGGAACGGGCCCGGCAGATCGAGAAGGAGGCACTGAAGAAGCTGCGGACCGCCATTCCCTATATCGAGCGTGAACCTGACCCGGTGGAGGCTCAGTAGTCTTCCGGTCCCCAGGCGGGATTTTCGAAGCGCGTATACTTTTCCTGAAAGACTATCCGTGCCATACCCGTGGGGCCGTTTCTCTGCTTCCCGATGATCACTTCGGCAAACCCCCGTTCGGGGTTGTCTTCCGATTTATTGTATACCTCGTCGCGGTATATGAAGAGTATGACATCGGCATCCTGTTCGATGGCACCCGATTCCCTCAGGTCGGCGAGCTGCGGTCTCCTGTCCGCCCGCGCCTCTACCTGGCGGTTCAGCTGTGACAGGGCCATGACGGGGACCTCCAGTTCCTTGGCCAGGGCCTTGAGCGATCGGCTGATCTCCGATATCTCCTGTTCTCTCGGCGCTGAGGCATCTCTCCCCTTCATCAGTTGCAGATAGTCGAGGACGATCAGTCCCAGCCCCTTTTCCGCCTTCAACCGGCGCGCCTTGGCCTTCATCTCGAGGACCGAGATGGCTGGTGTGTCGTCAATGAAGATGGGTGCCTCCGACAGTTTCCCCGCCGCCGTGGTCAGTTTGGGCCAGTCCGTCTCTCCCAGCCAGCCCTTTCTGAGCTTCTGTGAATCTACCCGCCCCTCCGATGAGAGCATGCGGAATGCCAGCTGTTCCTTGGACATTTCCAGCGAGAAGACGGCCACGGGGACACTGTTTACGATGGCTGCATAATCGGCTATGTTGAGTGCCAGGGCCGTCTTTCCCATGCTGGGACGTCCCGCCACGATGATGAGATCCGATTTCTGCAGCCCCGACGTCAATTCGTCGATCCGTTTGAATCCCGTTGAAATACCCGTTATGAGAGCCTTTTGCTCAAAGAGCCGTTCAATGGTCTTGAAGCTGTCCTTGACGATCTCTCTGATGGGGAAAAAGGATGGCTTGATCTTGTTTTGCGATATATCGAAGATGGCGTGTTCCGCCTCGTCGAGGACGCTGTCGATGTCGGTGGCGGAGTTGTAGCTGTCATTGAGGATCTCGGTGGCGGCCCCTATCAGCCTCCTCAGCGTCGATTTCTCCTTCACGATCTTCGAATAATAGGCGATATTTGCGGCCGACGGCACACTGTCGACGAGAGAGGCGAGATATGCCTCTCCCCCCAGTGCTTCGAGCTGGTTTTTGTCTCTCAGGATGTTGGCGAGCGTGACGAGGTCACTGGGTTCGTTCTTTTCAGAGAGCTCTATAATGGCCGTAAAGATCTTGCGGTGAGACTCACTGTAGAAATCGTCTACATCGAGCACCTCTATGACATGATTGACGGCACCGTTGTCGAGCAGTATCCCCCCCAGGATGGACTGTTCCGCCTCCAGGTTTTGCGGGGGAACCTTGTGCAGTGAATAATCGATGTCTTTCACGTTCGACGGTGCCAATCTATTCCTCGCCCGTTACCGAAACCTTGACGTCTCCAAAGGTGCCGGGATATACCTTGACTTTGACGGTAAATTCACCGACCTGCTTGATGGGTTCTTCGATGATGATATTCTTCCGTGCGATATCGAGCCCCTGACCACGGAGATTTTCCTCTATATCCTTTGATGTAACGGAACCGAACAGTTTGTCCTGCTCACCCACCTTGCGGGAGATGACACAGGTTACCTTCGACAGTGCCTCGATGAGGGATTCCGCCTTTGACCGTTCCTTGTCCGTCTTTATGGCGATGATTCTCTTTTCGTGTTCCAGATTTTTGATGTTCTTGTTACTGGCTTCTATGGCCAGGCCCCGGGGGATGAGGTAATTTCTCGCATAGCCGTCTGACACCTTCACCGTATCTCCCATGGCGCCCAGAGACTCGACCGTCTCTTTTAAAATGATTTTCATTACTAGCC
>Ga0272441_10008438_pt1 | contig 16305 bp, 19 predicted proteins | sample SSMProp6N_FD_193582 | JGI IMG/M metagenome (GOLD analysis project Ga0272441, IMG submission 193582) | Marine sediment archaeal communities from Little Sippewissett salt marsh, Falmouth, MA, United States - SSM-Prop-6N | ecosystem: Environmental > Aquatic > Marine > Wetlands > Sediment ... | reverse complement strand
GCCATTTTTCCCTGCTTGCGTTGAGATTGCACTGCTGACCACCCTCCTTGCGACCGAACCAGCCCACCCCCGACAAGACCGGGCTGTCGTCCTTTTCCAGCTTCTTCTTCGAGATAGGCCTGATAGGAACGTCTGGCGATTCCGACTCTGTCACCAAAACGCTCCAGGACACTGCTGACATCCTGACCCTGCTGCTTTTTTGTACCCATAATCACTGCATGACCGCTCCATGGATAGTCATTGAGTTCGTTGCAGGTGTGCACCTTTCCAGCACGGAGGGGATTTAAATGGATATAGGCAACAAGCTTCTGAAAGTAGGCATCCTCCTCGCAGATAATGGATTTGTAACGGTTTTGGAATAGGTGACCTGATCGATTGTGTCGCCGGTTATAGTATTGCGCGTACCATGAGAGCAGTTTTCTCATATAGTCTGGCAGCCCGAGCGGGCCGCTTTTGAGGAGAAGATGGACATGGTTGTCCATCAGCGCCCATGCGTAAATATTCGTCGATGTAGATTGGGCAAGTGTTCCCACGCGGTTGACAAAGGCAGTTCTATCATCGTCATCCATAACGATGGTTGCTCGATTGATACCACGGATGATAACGTGGTGCAGCGTGCCGGGTGTGTCAAGTCTCGGGCCTCGGGGCATGATTGAATAGAAATAGAGTTACAGTGCTACTCTGATGAAAAATAAGACATTTCGTTCAATACTTCTAATGCTAATACACAACGTCCCTTAGAGCTACGATAGCTAGGTTATTTTGATCGGGCAGGCACGGGGGCCTGCCCCTACAGGAAGGTTTTGACGGAACGCGGACGGGCGAAAGTTTTTTCGCCCCTACGATAACAAGGTGGCAGATCAACGACGCTACGTAATGATGAACGGGCCTTCGATGTTGAAATCCCGGTTGCCTTCAACCAGCACTTTTTCAACACAGCTCCGGCACAGCGTATAGTACCGGATGCTGTCGTCAGGATGTTTCTGGTCCATCTGCTTTTTGAGCTTCTTTCTCAACTCCCCGAAATCCTCTTCCGAAATGAAACATTCGAACACACTGTACTGAACCGGAGAGCCGAAGTTTGAGAGTATTTTGTGTATCTTTGTTCTGCGACGGTCGTTCTCTATGTCGTAGGTAACAAGAATAAAGTGCATTGATCTCTAACTTTTAGTCCTCCTCTGCAATGGAAGAAAGTAATCCCTTGAGCATTTTAACACTGGTTACGCTTATAGCAGGCGGCATTGTATCGGTATTGCAGCTTCTGGAATACCTCGTCACAAAGAATATCCCTTGGATATTGCGATTTATAGCAAACTTGTTCCGTCGTTCAAAACGGCTTTTAAAAAAGAAATCTGATAGTGACGAACGTTATTTGGTTCTCAACTTTTCCGGCCATCCCGTCATGCAAGGCCAGCAAAAAAAGATACGTAATCTCATGGAATGGCCAACCATCGAAGTGTTTGATGTTCCAATCGGGACGGTAAACGAGGATGAAAGGTTTCTTAAAATCGCTATACAGAAAACAGACAGTATAGGTCTGAGACCAAAAGAATGGCAAACGACCCCTATCGTTGTCATCCCCTCCGGATACTCGCCGCTCTGGTCGGCTTTGCTGGCTGAATTGCACGGCAGGCTGGGGCACTTTCCCGACATCGTGCGCCTGCGCCCAGCGCCGCAGGGAGAAAAAGAGAAGTTCCAAGTCGCGGAAATCCTTGACCTGCGGGACATCCGCCACCAGGCGCGTACCAAACGATAGGTTTCGTTGTGTAGCATCTTAAGCAAAACAACGCCCCACACTCTTCCCATTATGAAAATGCTTTGAATATTTCCTGCTGGACTGGTCGTTCTGGACGGGCAGGCACGGGGGCCTGCCCCTACGGGTCAGGGTTGTGCTGATGGGATGGTATGGAGAATTGGTACGAAGGACAGCCTTTGCAGAAGACGGGCGAAAGATTTTTCGCCCCTGCGGAGTTGAAGCGATGTCCGGGAACCAGGAAAGGAATTTCGAGATGACCTGAAGCTTTCCAGACAAATCTTTTCTGATCACATGATTTCAGGCAAGGAAAAAGCGATACAGCTCCTTTTGTTACTTCAGCCTAAGTTGATCGTTTCAACAAATGTTTTAAGCTTTCAACTTTATAAGATATAATACGTTATGCTGAATTTTCTTACTGAGAACATCTCACCCGATGGGTTGCGCGACCCTAATGCAGAAAAATCGCATTTGTTGAAACCCTATGGGATTGTCGGTCAACTTAGGTTCAGAGAATATCGTTAAGCTCATGTTTTAATGCAGGTATGTCTTTTTCTATTGTCGCCCAGACTTCATCATAATCAATAGAGAAATATTCATGAACCAGAATATTTCTCATCCCTGCAATCAGTTTCCATGGGATTTGGGGATTTGTTTTCTTGAAACCATCGCTTATGCTTCTTACTGCCTCTCCAATGGTTTCAAGATGATAGATCATCCATATCTGGACCAATTCATCACGCTCAAAATCTTTCCGGCCTTTAACTGCGTACTTTTCGATATGGGATATGGCATCGAGAATATCCCGGATTTTTTCACGGTCATCTCTCATAAGCAAATTGCCTCCTGGAAAACCTTATGCCGGAAACGAGGCTTCAAACCTTGGTCACTAATAACATCAACTTTGCATTGAAGTAGCGACTCAAGTTCATAGAGAAGCGCAGCATGATCAAACAATGTACGTCCAGGTTCAAATGAAACAAGAAAATCCACATCACTTGTTTCCCTTTGCTCACCTCTTGCCACGGAGCCAAAAACCCTTACATTTCGCGCCCCATGCTTGGCAGCGATATCACATATCACCTGTTTTTTTTCGATTAACGCGTCGAAATTCATAGTTTCAAATAGATAAGTTCACATGCACAACGTCGTCGATCATGTCAGGATTTTTCCGGTTTTTTGAATTTCAGCGAGTATTCCGGCTCGTTCCTCATTGAGCTTCTGATCATAGGACAGCGTAAGCATTTCAAATTCATCGACCGCGTAGCGGTTACCGCAATAGATCAACCGTCCGTTAAAAACGACCTCTTTCTGAAAGACAGTCGAAAGCTTTCTCAGGTTGAGAAGATCGACATCTTTTTTGAGCAGTTGCTCCAGCTCGTTTCTACAATCGCTTCCGGCAAGCTCCAGATTTCCGTTCCGGCTTCTGTGCGGCAATAGCAATGCAAAGTCAACGTCACTGTCCATACGTTCATCGCACGTTCAATAGGTACCGAACAGATAGACCGCCTCTGTTTCAGGGTAAAATTTCAGAATGGTTTCGATAATCTTCGTCGTCATGCCGCTCTCCTTTCATCGGATAGAATAATCCATTGCCAGTTGTTAATATACTTATATAGTATTGACGGGGAAAATCCGGGATTCTTTATCGATCAGAGGACTTTCCTCCCGGCAAGCCTTGCTACAAAGACCTGAAGGGATGGTAGACAGTCTCGACGAGTAGTGTTAATAGCTGAAAGAAATATGGCTGGAAAAAGGGGACGTTAGTGACTATTGCAACTAAAGGGCACCTCTAAAGCACAGTCCTCACGAACCCTGTTATGAACTTGCTTCGGTAATTCCTTGCGGGTTGGTTGTTCCGGGCAGGCAGGCACGGGGGCCTGCCCCTACGAGTCAGGGTTGTGCTGCTGAGGGAATTGTTGGCTTGACAAGAGAGCCTGGACAAGGAGAAGTTTGGGAAAGGGGGGACGTTCACAACTATGTAAAGTAACAACACAAAAAAAGAAAAGGGGGACGCTCACAAGTACCTCAACTTATAGACAGAGGAAGCTTCGGGCGCCACCTGCCGGATCGGTTATTTTGATCGGGCAGGCACGGGGGCCTGCCCCTACGAGTCAGGGTTGTGCTGCGGAGGGGATCGATGGCTGGGCAGAAGAGCCTGGACAAGGAGAAGTTCGAAGTTGCCGGGATTCTGGACCTGCGGGACATCCGCCACCAGGCGATAGTCACTCTGTGCTGCTCCAGATCGCCGTTTTAAACGCAAACGTCTCCCCGCCCTGCTGCTGCCAGACCGCTTCGGATGGCAGTAGCGTGAACGTCCAGGCCTGCATGTCGGCTTCAGGCTCTTTCGAGGCAAATGCTTTCGGGGTCAGTACCGCACAACAGCAATGAGGCTCAGGATCGCGAACGGACTGGTAGAGAATTGCCGAGGCCGCTGCCTTACGGGCTATCCGCCCGAACGATTGTGCTGGTCCGTAATTCGAGGGGTGCGTCCATAGTGCTGCATCTTTTGAGAAAGGAGATCGACGCACATCGATCATATTGCCGGACAGCGCAACAGAGAAGGCGGTAAATTGAGCAGGGGGAAGTCGGTCAAGCCCTGACGAGTCCTGCAGAAATCTCCATCGCCAGTATCCTTTTTCTGCCGCCGCGGTTTTTATCCTCTCCGCCCCGTAAAAAACTCCGGGATCTCCGATAGCGCGAAAACGTGAACCATGAAGTCCGAGCGTTTCGTATCGAAACGGTGTATAGAGCAGATAATGCAATCCTGCCGCTTCTTCCGGTATCGGCGGTTTTCTTTCTTCGAGGATATCTTCGAGTACCTCCTGTTCGGCGAGAGTATCGACAACTTTCATGGTCGAGACAACGTACTGGGCTTCAACCATACGCCATACCCTGCACCTGTTCCAAAAGGCCTCAGACGATACCTCTGCTGGCGTCCAGGTAAGCGACGACACGGACAAGTCCCTCCGCGGTTTCAATCAGTTCAACCGGTTTTCGCCCGGCAAAAGCTTCGTTCTCGCTATTGAGCCATGTTCTGGCGGTCTCTTTCGATCCTCCGGTTATCGAATCGAGCGAACGGAACAGCCGGACAAGCAGTACAGCCAGTTCCCACTCTTTTCTGCTGCCCGAAAGAAGATATGTCCCTCCGTGAAGACGGCTGATCGTTGCAGGACTCAGACCAAGAACACGCCCAAGCCTTGCATTTGTGATACCGAGATAGACGGCTGTCCTGAGCAGAGCCTTCGAAAGCACTTCCTGCCTGTCCGGTTGATCATTGGTATACTTCGCCTGCTGCATTTTGCCTCCATGTATTCTTTCTACTGATAAAAATGTAGACAATATTTTCCAGAGAAACAATCAGCTACCTTCTATCTACTATGGCAAATGGTCAAAGGGGGATGATCGACGGCTGGTTGTCTGAGCGGGCAGGCTGTTCAGATCGGGCAGGCACGGGGGCCTGCCCCTACGAGTCAGGGTTGTGCTGACGGAGGATCGTCGGCTGGACAGAGAGACAAATCGAAAATTTCCCTCGATTCTTTCGGCAAGCTGATTTTGTTCGCTACTTTTACCTAAGTTGACCGATATTCCCATTGGGTTTCAACAAATGCGAAACGTTCTTCATGCTCATTCAGCACACCGTTATTATCAGGAAACCGCTTGCTGCGGTTGAATCCTATCTTACTGACATAGCAAACAACTGCGAATGGCAGGAAGATGTGAGTGAGTCAGGCGTTCTGACGGATGGTGACATCGGTATAGGAACAAAGGGTTTTGAAAAGAGAATCTTCATGAATGTCTCTTTTCGCACAGAATGGGTTGTCACGGCCTACACTCCTGGAAAATCTTTCGCTTTTTCAAGCTCATCGAGTATTGCTCCCTATGACGGAAAATTCGATTATGAATCTGTTGAAGGGGGAACGAAAGTCACATTTTCTTTCGACATTCGCAATAACGGCATACACGGGATGTTCAATCCCATCATGAAAAGCGTCTTTTCCCCCCGTTTCCGCGGAAATCTCGACAATCTCGTCTCGATCCTGGAAAACGGCAGCACATCGACTACAAAGAGCTGATCGCTTTCCTGGCCTGATCGATGGAGACACGGCTCTCTTCTATCATAGGCCGGCTTTCAGCGAACTTGACAAGATCAGCCTGATTGAGCAGCCCTATCAGCATGTCCGCGTGTAGAACCTCGCTTCTTTCGAGCTCTTCGGCTATCTCGCTGGTCACCTCTTCAAGCGCCTTGATATGATACGCTCCTTCAAGGTATTCGCGAATCAGAAAACTGAGCTGTTCGTAACACGCTTCCGGCGGCATGCCTTTTTCCAGATTTTTTTCAAGCCTCCTGACCTGTCTCAACGCCTCCTTTCTGAAGTCAACCGGTTTACGCGAAGGCTTGATATTTTTTTTCATCAACAGCCGGACCAACAGAATCACCACTGCAACAGCGACCGCAACATACACAACAGGCAGATACTCCCTCCATGAACGATAGGCCTGTTTGATGGGCTTTATCGGCAGCAGCTCCGTCATGGATGAATCAGTGAGCGCTTCAACTTTGATGCTCTCATCCGGGACTGACAGAACAGTTGTTTCTTTTCCGGTGCTATCCCGGAAAAGCACGGTAACCGGGGGCAGTTCATACTCGCCGACATCGAATACCGCAAGTTCTGTTTGTAATACCGCTCTGCCGTTTTCTGCCATCTTCACTTCCCGATAAACAAGAACAAACGGCATAAGTCCCGTACTGTCCGGCAGCATAAAGGAAACAGAGTGAGAAGGGTCAAAAACTGCCGTTGTCCTGTATGACACCCTGTCCCCGAGGGTAACCCTTGAGGGAGAAAAAACACTTTTGAGCTGAGGTTTGTCAGCATGCTCTTCTTTCGCGACGCTCAATGAGGAGGGAAGCAGAAGGATCAGCATCAGGAGAATAGACGCTCTCATCTCAAACTTTCTTTTCACGATACCGAAAAAACCGGTCGAGCGGGCCGGTGATTGACCGGTTTGTCTGAAGATACATCGCATCTATTTTTGAACTGCTCAGTTTTTTTTTAAGGCCATCGAGCTGTTGCTTCCTGAAATTCCTGTACCGGCTCAATGCAACGCTCCCGACACCATTGAACACCATCGTATCACCGGTTTCCGGATCCTGAAGATGAAGCAAACCGCTACGGGGTATTGCTCTGTCAAGAGGGTCGTCGAGATGAATAAGCACGAAGTCATGCTTTGCATTGAGTATCTTCATCGCTTTTTCATAGTGCTCGTCAACCAGATCGGTAAGCAGAAAGATGATCGCCTGCCTTTTCCGGGTAGACCGGATAAATCGCATGGCGGCATCGATATCGGTTCTGCGGCTCAGGGGCTTGAAACCGATGATCTCTTCAAGTATGACCAGTACATGACACCTCCCCTTTCGCGGAGGGATGTACTTCTCAACCCGGTCGGTAAAAATCAGCAGGCCGACCTTGTCATTGTTGGAAATGGCACTGAATGCAAGAACGGCACATACCTCGGAAGCAAGCTCCTTCTTCGTGCGCTGACGGCTTCCGAAAAGCATCGACCCTGATCCGTCAAGAACCAGCAGCAGCGTCCTTTCACGTTCCTCGGTAAAGATCTTTACGTAAAGATCGTTTTTACGCGCTGAGGTGTTCCAGTCAATCGCACGCACATCATCCCCCCAAGAATACTCGCGGACATTGCTGAACTCGATACCCCGTCCCTTGAATGAAGAGTGATACTCGCCGCTGAAAAGCTCGTTTACCAACCGCTTCGACCGGATCTCGATACGTCGAATTGTCCGCGCCAGATCTTTCATGTTTCTCATGCCCTGATTTCCTTAACACCTATCTCCTAGCACCTAGCACATCACACATCTTACATCCTACATCTCCCGCTCATTATTCATTAGTCAATAGTCATTTCCCCCTCATTGCTCATCACTCATTGCTCATTGCTCATTGCTCATTGCTCATTGCTCATTGCTCATTGCTCATTGCTCAGCACTACTTCCCCCCCTTAACTCCTAACACATAGCACATCTTACATCCTACATCCCACACTCATTATTCATTAGTCAATAGTCATTTGTCATTTCCCCTCTGCACTCATTGCTCATTGCCGGTCGCCGCTCATCATTGGACAGATCTTCCAGTCACTGAACCCTGGGGAGTCGGGCAGGCACGGGGGCCTGCCCCTACACTTGCTGACTGCATTGAGGCAAACGCCGTATCGAGCCCGCTGATTCCGGCCTGCCCCTACGCTTGCTGACTGCATACTGAATACTGCCGACTGATTCATCACGGCACCTTTACATGCCCGAGTATCCGGCGGATACAATCTTCAGGGGTCACGTTATCCGCTTCCGCTTCGTAGGTAGGTCGTATGCGATGACGCATAACATCCAGGGAAACCTCCTTGACATCCTCCGGCGTTATGTAGGCCCTTCGCTGCAAAAACGCGTGCGCTTTGGCCGCGAGAAGCAGAAAGATGGATGCTCTGGGTGAAGCTCCGTATTCAATCATCTGTTCAAGCGACTCCAATCCGGCTGAAGCGGGGTCTCTGGAGGCGGTAACCAGATCGACGATGTAACGCTCTACCCGTGCATCGACGTATATCCTGTCGATCAAGGTTCGTGCCTTCTGAATCTCGCTTTTTTGAGCAACCGGAGGCAGATCCTGAAAAACAGCGGTTCTTGCCGAACGCCTCATAATTTCAAGTTCTTCATCATAAGAAGGGTACTCGACCGGAACCTTCATCATAAACCGGTCAAGCTGCGCCTCAGGAAGCAGATAGGTGCCTTCATGCTCAATGGGGTTCTGCGTAGCCAGAACCATAAAGGGTTCAGGGAGCTTGAAGGTAGTACTGCCTATGGTAACCTGCTGTTCCTGCATCGCTTCCAGCAAGGCGGACTGCACTTTGGCCGGTGTGCGGTTAATTTCGTCCGCGAGAATAATATTGGCAAATACCGGGCCCTTGCGCGGATAGAACTCCATCTCTTTCGGATTGTAGACCATGGTTCCGACAAGGTCGGCAGGCAGCATATCAGGAGTAAACTGAATGCGCTGAAAAGCCAGATCAAGAGCTGAGGAAAACGTCCTGACTATGAGTGTTTTGGCTAATCCCGGAACACCCTCGAGAAGAATATGACCGTTGGCAAGCAAGGCAATGAACACCCGTTCAAGAACCCTTTTCTGACCGACGACACGCTCTGAAAGCAGTTTCGATACGGTATCGAAAAAAGCTGCGGCTTCGGTAATCCGGGCTGTCAATTCCTGAAGTTCTGGGTCGTGTTTCATGATCCTGATCCTGCATTGGTCGATTCATAGTGTCCCGGCAAAGCGAGGCTGAAATCATTCCAGCCCCCTTCGTCTACCGCGCCTGGTAGAGCCCCCTGAAACCCAGGACAAGAAGGGCGATGCCAAGAATGAGGGCAGACCAGCCGATAACGTCACCGATAAAAAACACGCTGTTGAGGATACCGATACCGGGAGCGAAAAGAAGAACAAGATCCGCCCCGAGAAGAACCAGCAGCAGGTTGAGAAACTTTACCTTGAACCCCGGTTTTTTATTGTTGTCCGGTTTGTTAGCTTTGGCCATATTTTACTCTTTGAGCATTGTTGATAAGCGGATTCAGCATGAATATTCTCGGCATAGAAACCAGTTGTGATGAAACATCAGCCGCCGTTGTGCAGAACGGGCGTGTGACGTCGAACATCATCAGTTCACAGCTCATCCACGCGTCCTATGGGGGTGTTGTTCCCGAACTCGCGTCACGAGAGCATGAACGTTTGATTGTGACGGTTGTCGATGCTGCGGTAAATGATGCTAATATACAAAAAAACGATCTCGATGTCATAGCTGCGACTGCAGGTCCGGGGCTCATCGGTGCCGTTATGGTCGGTCTCTGTTTCGCCCAGGGCCTCGCCTATGTGCTCCAAAAACCGCTTGTCCCGGTTAACCATATCGAAGCCCATATATTTTCAGCGTTTATTCATGAAGAGCCCAATCATGAAACCCCGAAAGGACCGTTCATCTCTCTGACCGTTTCCGGAGGACACACGATGCTCTGCGTGGTGCAACAGGATCTGACCTATCAGGTCATCGGCCGGACGATTGATGACGCGGCAGGCGAAGCGTTCGACAAAACCGGCAAAATGCTCGGCCTCGACTATCCTGCAGGACCGGTCATCGACCGGCTTGCTGCAGACGGAGATCCTAAATTTCACGAGTTTCCGCGCGCTTTGACCTCGAAGTCCCGGACCAGCAAAAGCTATCGGGACAACTTCGACTTCAGTTTTTCGGGACTGAAAACCTCGGTGCTGCACTATATCGGCAAACAGGACCCGTCATATATCGAACGCCACCTGCAGGATATAGCGGCATCGGTCCAGGAGGCGATCACGAGCGTACTGGTGGAGAAAACAGTCGCCGCCGCGAAGAAGTACCGCATAGGAGCCATATCAGTTGCGGGCGGCGTCAGCGCCAACTCCGGACTCAGACAGAAAATGGCTGCAGCGTGCGAGGCAAACAGCCTCCGCCTCTACATCCCCAAGCCGATCTATTCCACAGACAACGCCGCCATGATCGCCACATTCGCCCACCTCAAGCTGTCCCGGGGCGCAACAACGCCGAACACGTACGATATAGCTCCGTTCGCGAGTTTTGAGAGTCAAGGGTAAAAAACTATAATTCAGAAAAACACCTGATCACTACAATCCCGTTACGACCATGCTGAAAAGACCGTTCCGACTGTTTATCGCCTTTATAGCGCTTGTGCTTTTGCCTGGCCCCATTTGCGGCCTGGCGGCATCGGCGCACGAACCTGATCCTGAAAACACCATCTATCTTGACATTCCTTCCGGCAGGATCGTCATTCAGCTCCGTCCCGAAATAGCCCCGTCCCATGTGAACCGCATCAAGGAGCTTACCCGACAGGGTTTTTATGACGGTCTCTCTTTCCACCGGGTACTGCCCGGCTTCATGGCACAGACCGGCGATCCGCTCGGCGACGGTACAGGAGGATCGGGAAAACAGCTCAAGGCGGAATTCTCCAACGAACGTCACCTCCGCGGAACCGTCTCCATGGCAAGGACTGACGATCCCGACAGCGGTGACAGTCAGTTTTTCATCTGCTTCGCTCCTGCGCCATTCCTCGACGGGAAATATTCGGTCTGGGGCAAGGTCATCTCCGGCATGGAGTTCGTCGACAACATCAAGAAAGGATCGCGATATAACAACGGCGTCGTTTCAAACCCGACCAGAATAATCCGTATGCGGGTCGCGGCGGATATCAGACGATGAAAAGGAACCGCCTCGCGATCCGTTCATGTTTCGGTCAGTCACGGCGGACTTCCCCTAAACACAAGGGCTCCTCTATTAATTTGTTGCGCGACCCGAATACTACGTTGGTCGGTGCTCGAAATCCTCATGTACTCTGAGTACACTCCGGTTTCTGTGCTCCGTCCGCCTTGTCTTCAGTTCGCTCACGACAAGTAATAGAGGTGCCCACAACCATGAGAGCATTACTGTCCGTCTATCCGGATATTTTGCATCGAGGCCTGCCGCGATAAACAGTTCAAAGATTCGGCAAATCAACGGCGCAAAACGCCCGCTAACGTTCACCTACGTTGATCGTTCCAACAAGCACTTTATGCTGTCAACCTTATACTATATAATGCGTTATGCTGAGTTTTCTTACGGCGAACATCTCACCCGACGGGTTGCGCGACCATAAGGCTGAAAAATCGTATGTGTTGAACCCCTATGGGATTATCGATCAACGTAGGTTTCAATTGAATTAGTCAATCGAATAGTTTATCTTTGGGGTTTTAAGCGCTGAGGCATCTTATAATATTACTACGATACCATGTACAACACGATATTCTCACTTCTGTTATTCTCACCGCCAAATCCCGGAGGAGCTGCGCCGAATCCGTTTATTCAGCTCGTCCCGCTGCTTCTTATTTTTGTCGTGTTCTACTTTTTCCTCATACGCCCGCAGCAGAAGAAACAGAAAGAACGTGAAAAGGTACTTGAAAGCCTGAAACGTGGTGACAAGATCGTCACCATCGGTGGGTTGCACGGAACCGTAGCAGGACTCGATGCAGAGAAAAAAACCGTTCTGGTTCAGTTAGGCGACAACCTGAAAGTAACGTTTGACCGAAGCGCGATAGCGTCCACTGAAAAACAGGAATCGGGCGAGAAACTTACAGCCAAGGATTAAAAGAGATCTATGCAGCCCATACCCGCAAAACTGGTTCTGGAAAACGGCTCCGTCTATAACGGTGAAGCGTTTGGACATATTGGCGAAGCAGCCGGAGAAGTGGTTTTCAACACCTCGCTCACAGGATATCAGGAAATTCTTACCGACCCGTCTTACGCAGGACAGATGGTGCTCATGACCTATCCTCTTATCGGAAATTACGGTGTCAACGAGGCCGATGAGGAATCCGGAAAAATCTGGGCTTCGGCGATCATAGTCCGTGAAGCCTCACAGATATACAGCAATTTCGCTGCAACCGACAGTCTTGACAGCTACCTTAAGGAGTCGGGTGTTCTGGGGCTTGCAGGCATCGACACAAGAAAACTGGTTCGTGAAATCAGGGAAAAAGGCGCGATGAGAGGGATTATATCAGCAATTGACGCCGATGAGAAAAGTCTGCAGGAAAAAGCGATTGCCGTACCTGAAATGACCGGTCTCGACCTTGTTCAAAAGGTCAGTACGCCACAGAGCTATACAGTAGATTGCCCGGACGCGAAATACCATGTCGTTGCCATGGATTTCGGCATCAAGAGAAACATTCTCAGGATGCTGCAGGATGCAGGATGCAGAGTCACCGTTCTGAACGCCGGGGCGACAGCGGAGGATATCCGGGATCTGAACCCCGACGGTGTTTTTCTTTCAAACGGGCCGGGAGATCCCTTTGCCGTAACCTATGCAATCGATACGATCAGAACCCTTATCCGGGAGAACGGCGATGCAGCTCCTTTGCCGATATTCGGAATCTGTCTTGGCCATCAGCTGCTTTCCCTGGCTTACGGAGCAAACACCTACAAACTGAAGTTCGGACATCACGGCAGCAATCATCCTGTAAAAAATCTTTCAACCGGATCAATCGAGATAACATCCCAGAACCACGGATTTGCCGTCGAGATGAGCTCACTTCCGGAAGAACTTGAACTTACTCACCTCAACCTTTACGACAACACTGTCGAAGGTGTGCGGCATCGTGAGTTGCCCTGTTTTTCCGTCCAGTACCACCCCGAAGCGGCTCCGGGGCCTCATGACTCAAACTATCTTTTCAGTCTGTTCACCGATATGATGGGCGGATAGAGGCATATGCTGTACTTACACGTTGCGACCCTGCTTATCAGCCTGATGATGTTTTCTTTCTCAAGCGCTCCGGCTGACGAAGGAAAACTCCGTAACGCCAACAAACGCTATGAAGAGAGTCAGTTCACTCTGGCTGCTCTTCTTTACAGAAAGGTTATCCGGGAAGAACCTCAAAGCCGAAACGCCGGCATAGCGTCCTTTAATCTCGGCAATACGCTTTTCCGTACAAAACGTTATTCAGAAGCCGGAGTCCGATTCCGCAAGACCGCCCTCATGACCAACCAGCCGGAAACATTCAGAGCAGACGCACGGTTCAATGCGGGAAACACCTACGCACAGCTCGCGCTGTCGCGTAAGGACAAGAGGAAAAAAACCTCGCTGCTGAAGGCTTCGCTCAAGGAATATCGCGCCGCGCTCCTTACGGAGCCGGATGATCAGGAGTGCAAAGTAAACTATGAGATCGTCCTCCGTCGTCTGCATTCGCTCTCACCTCCTCCCCCGAAAAAAGAACAGCTGCCTGATGCTTCTTCAGTCAGCAGCAGAAGCTCTGCCGCGTCGAACATCCTCCTGCAGTCGTCCAAAGAGGAAGGCAGGGTGCTGCGAAACAGCTATCGTACCGCCCCACAGAAAAATAGGACGCTGTTAAAGAAGGACTGGTAGAGCATGAGCAGCGATAAAAAGGTTCTTCTGGTGTTCCTCGCCGCTGACAGCGGGGTTGACGGAGCAAAATCGCTCTTTGAGGAGGGGTCGAAAAAGGGCGTGAAGCACTGGTTTGATCAATCCTTTCGCACTCTGATAAAAAAAACACAGTTTGCCATTCCCCCTCTCGCGCTAATGATACTTGCGTCCGTTGACGTCGAGGGCATCGAGCAACGCATCTGTGACCTTCGATTTGAGGAACTGCCGCTTGAAGAGCCCTGGGACCTGATCGGCATAAGCGTACAGACAGGAATGACGGCCAAAGCCTTCAAGCTTGCTGACACCCTTCGCGGCAAAGGATACAGGGTGGCACTCGGCGGTGCCCATGTAACGCTTTTCCCGGATTCGTGCAGACAACATGCCGATGTTCTGGTTCACGGTGAGGCTGATGATATATGGGCGGATGTGCTGGAAGACCTCAAAAATGCCGCTCTGAAAAAAGACTATTTCCCTGTTGATTTTCCAGACCTGTCCCGATCCCGCCCGATTGCTTCGCGCCTGCTTGACAAGAGACGGTATTTCACAACAAACATCATCCAGACCGGCCGGGGATGCCCCTACCGTTGTGATTTCTGTACTGTCCATGTTCTCAACGGCAACCGGCACCGCAGACGATCCATAAACGATGTTGTCGATGAAGTCATCCGCTTCAGCGAGCATGACAACAGAATATTCTTTTTCGTCGATGATTCCATCAACACAAGCGAAGATTATGCCCGGGAACTCTTCGAGCGTCTTATTCCGCTCAACATCACCTGGTTCGGACAGGCGACAACCACGCTCGGCCAACAGACCCGTCTTCTGGAAACCTTTGCCCGTTCAGGCTGCCAGGCCTTGCTGGTAGGCATTGAAAGCATCGAACCGGCAAGCAGAGAGCGACATAAAAAAACGCAGAACCGCTCATCAGAACTTGCCGAAGCCATCATCAACATTCGCAAGGCCGGAATAAGCCTCTACGGCAGTTTCATCTACGGTCTGGACGGCGACACGCTTGAAACACCTGCCGCGATACTTGATTTCATCCGTTTGACAAAGCTGGATGTCCCGGGTATCAATATTCTTCGACCAAATCCCGGGACCAGAGTATTCGAACGTCTGCGGGAAGAAGGGCGGCTGCTTTTTGACCCGGATGACCTGGGCGCCTATCGTTACACCTTCGGCCAGGAGATGCTCTACCGGCCGAAACAGATCAGCCTTCCGGACTTTATCGAAAGTTATTCAAAACTCACCTCGGAAATTTTCACAGTTACCGGCTCCCTGCGCCGCGGGCTTGCCGCCCCGAGCGCAAAGGCTGCAGTGCTCCTCTTCAATTTGTTCTATACACACCTCTACTCACTTTCCCGCAATGACCTGAAGCAACAGACAAAACGGTTCTGAGCAGTGGGAGTCCTTACTGATTTTTTTATTTCCTCATATTTTTTTCACATCATACATTGATGATTTTATGATTAACTTTTGTATTTTCATTTCATTGTTTTAACACATCTCACAGACCTATATCATTACGAACGAAGGAGAACAACATGAAAAAAATTCTATCAGCAGCTGCAATTTGCGGCCTTTTCTTTATCGGATGCGGTGGCGCAGAGAAACCTGCAGCAGAATCTGCCGCTGAAGGCGGAGCAGCAAGTGAGCTCGTCAGCGGCTATGATCTTGCCAACGGCATGGAGATCTACGAAGCGAACTGCGCAGGCTGTCACGCTGAAGGTGCTCTCAGCTCACCGAAAACCGGCGATGCAGAAGCATGGTCAGCACGTATCGAACAGGGTATGGAAACGCTTATTTCCAAGTCAATCGAAGGCTACACCGCGGAAGGTAACATGCCGGCTAAAGGTGGCAATGACGCTCTTACCGACGAGGAAGTAGCGAATGCTGTTGCCTACATGGTTGAGCAGAGCGCTGCAAAATAACTCTTTTTGCAAAAGACTGATTCAAAAACGGGCGCCTCAATGGCGCCCGTTTTCTGTATACGCCCCGCACACGCACCTCTTAAGGGCACCTTTATTAATTGTCGTGAGCGAGCTGAAGACAATGCGGACGGAGCACAGAAACCGGAGTGTACACAGAGTACATGAGGATTTTGAGCACCGGCCAACGAAGTATTCGGGTCGCGCAACAAATTAATCGAGGTGCCCTTATAGCGCACAGCTGACCGGAAAAAACTTGCACGGTTCAGCGCAAAGTTGTAAACTTTTTATTTTTTAACCGCTGATTTTTTTCAAGGAGAAACAGATGAAACGATTTGTTCCGGTTCTTTCCCTTTTTACGGTCCTAACCCTCTCTTTCGGATGTGAGGCAGAAGCTGCCGTAACAGCAGCCGACGTTGCAAAACACAACGTTGCAAACGGCAAGACCGTCTACGATGCCAACTGTGCGGCTTGTCATGCAAGCGGTATTTTGAAAGCACCGAAAACCGGCGTAAAAGCTGACTGGGCTGCTCGCCTTCCCCAGGGCATGGATACCATGATCAAAAAATCCATAGACGGCTATACGGCTGCCGGCAGCATGCCTGCCCGAG